>JAEEGJ010012911.1_pt1 | contig 20486 bp, 17 predicted proteins | sample 8958761 | NCBI WGS metagenome assembly JAEEGJ01 (sample SAMN16246546, study PRJNA631951) | gut metagenome | biome: gut microbiome; feature: rumen; material: RS-attached | host: Bos | place: Iran: Karaj | collected 2018-10
GTGACAATACTTGGGCTGTAGTGGCTGAGGCTATCCAGACCATCCTGCGTCGTGAGGCTTATCCCAACCCCTATGAGACGCTGAAGGCTCTGACAAGAACAAATGAGAAACTGACGGCAGAGAAAATCCGTGACTTCATCGAGACCCTCGAGGTCAGCGAGGATGTGAAGGATGAGCTCCGTGCCATCAGTCCTTCGACATATACAGGAATTTAAATATCTTCAACATAAAAACAATTAAGAAAATGGATATCGAGAATAACGAGAAGAAGCAAGAGGAAACAACACAACAAGATGGTTTTCAGAGAGAAGTAAGACGCACCCCGCGTCCACGTATACATACTGGTCAGCGCCCTTCATTTGAGAGGCCGGACTATCGTCGTCATGGCAGTGACGAAGGTGGTTTCCGTCCCGAGGGCTTCGGTGCTGCTCTTCATGACAGTTCTACGCCGCATGAGGACTATCGTCCCCGTAACAACTATGGTGGCGAGTATGGTCAGCAGCGTGGTGGCTATCGTCCCCGTCAGGGACAGGAGGGTGGATACCAGCCTCGTCAGGGCGGTTACCAGCGTCAGGGACAAGGTGGCTATCAGCGTCAGGGCGGTTACCAGCCTCGCCAAGGAGGTTACCAGCGTCAAGGCCAAGGTGGTTACCAGTCGCGTCAGAGTGGTTATCAGCGCCCGGGTCAGGAAGGTGGTTATCAGGCTCGTCAAGGTCAGGGCGGCTACCAGCGTCAAGGTCAGGGTGGATACAAACCCTATCAGAAGCCTTATGGCAAGCCTGGAAGTTCTTATAAGAAAGGTCCCCGTCAGCATACGGCCGACTACGATCCGAATGCTAAGTACAGCATGAAGAAGCGCATCGAGTACAAGGAAGTCAACTATGATCCCAATGAGCCTCTGCGCCTGAACAAATTCCTGGCTAATGCAGGTATCTGCAGCCGTCGTGAGGCTGATGAGTTTATCCAGGCTGGTGTCGTCACCGTGAATGGTGAGGTGGTGACAGAGTTGGGTACCAAGATTCTGCGTACCGACGAGGTGAAGTTCCACGATCAGCCCGTGACCATCGAGAAGAAGGTCTATGTGCTGCTCAACAAGCCGAAGGACTACGTGACGACCAGTGACGATCCGCAGCAGCGTAAGACCGTGATGGATCTGGTGAAGAACGCTTGTCCGGAGCGCATCTACCCCGTTGGTCGTCTGGACCGCAACACCACTGGTGTGCTCCTGCTGACGAACGATGGTGACCTGGCTTCCAAGCTGACCCATCCGAAGTACCTGAAGAAGAAGATCTACCATGTGTATCTCGATAAGAATGTGACCGCCCGTGACCTGCAGCAGATTCTGGAAGGCATACAGTTGGAAGACGGTGAGATCAAGGCCGACGACGTGCAGTACGCTCATCCGACCGACAAGAAACAGGTGGGTATTGAGATTCATAGCGGCAAGAACCGTATCGTACGCCGTATCTTCGAGTCACTCGGCTATCGTGTACAGAAACTTGACCGTGTGCAGTTTGCCGGTCTGACGAAGAAGAACCTGAAGCGCGGTGACTGGCGCTACCTCACAGAGGAGGAGGTTGACCGTCTGCGCATGGGAGCCTACGAGTAAAGGTAAAAAGGTAAAAAAGTAAAAAAGGTAATGAAACGTACTAAGATTATCGATGTGCTGAAGAGCACGGAATACGGTAAGGACATCTGCGTGAAGGGCTGGGTGCGCACGCACCGTAGCTCGAAGGCCGTTGACTTTATCGCCCTGAACGACGGTTCGACCATCAAGAACGTACAGGTGGTGGTCGATCCTACTCAAGTGAGTGAAGAGATATTGAAACAGGTCACTACCGGTGCCTGCATCTGTGCTACGGGTAAACTCGTCGAGTCGCCTGCTGCCGGACAGCCTTCGGAGATCCAGGCAGAGACCATCGAGATCTACGGACTCTGTGGCAACGACTACCCCATGCAGAAGAAGGGACAGTCGTTTGAGGCGATGCGTAAGAACGCCCACATGCGTCTGCGTACCAATACCTTCGGTGCCGTGATGCGTATTCGTCATAACATGGCCATGGCCATCCACACCTATTTCCATGAGCATGGCTTCTTCTATTTCCACACGCCGCTGATTACGGCCTCGGATTGTGAGGGTGCCGGTAACATGTTCCAGGTGACGACGAAGAATCTCTATGACCTGAAGAAGGACGAGGACGGCAAGATCATCTATGACGACGACTTCTTCGGTGAGCAGACCTCACTGACGGTGTCGGGGCAGTTGGAAGGTGAACTCGGTGCTACAGCCCTGGGTGCTATCTACACCTTCGGTCCGACCTTCCGTGCTGAGAACTCCAATACCCCCCGTCATCTGGCTGAGTTCTGGATGGTGGAGCCAGAGGTGGCCTTCATCGACCAGGAAGAACTGATGGACCTCGAGGAGGACTTTATCAAGTACTGCGTGCGCTGGGCACTGGACCACTGCAAGGACGATCTGGAGTTCCTGAATAAGATGATCGACAAGACGCTCATCGAACGCCTAGAGGGTGTGCTGAAGGAGACCTTCGTACGTCTGCCTTATACGGAGGGTATCAATATCCTGCAGGAGGCCATCAAGAACGGTAAGAAGTTTGAGTTCCCCTGCAACTGGGGCGACGACCTGGCTTCAGAGCACGAGCGCTACCTCGTGGAGGAGCACTTCAAGAAACCCGTCATCATGACCGACTATCCCCGTGCTTTCAAGTCGTTCTACATGAAGCAGAACGCGGATACTGCCGATGGCGGTTCTGTCGGCTACAAGGGTGCTGTGGCACCTGGACCGACGATGCAGGGTACCGACGTGCTGTTCCCGCAGATCGGTGAGATCATCGGTGGCAGCGTGCGTGAAGAGAGCTACGACAAACTCATGAGTGAGGTGGAGCGCCGTGAGATGGATCAGACCCATCTGTGGTGGTATCTCGACACCCGTAAGTGGGGTTCTTGTCCGCATGCCGGCTTCGGCCTTGGCTTCGAGCGCCTGATCTTGTTTGTGACAGGCATGCAGAATATCCGCGACGTCATCCCGTTCCCGAGAACACCGAAATCAGCAGAGTTCTAAATAAGAAAGCCTCGCCAACCGGCGAGGCTTCTTTATTTTATTTGACCAGACTGATACCGTCATCTCCGATGGTGATCAACCGGCGACGATACAAGTCGCCGATGGCTTTTTTATACGCTTTCTTGGAGACCTGGAAACGGTCGTAGATCAGTTCTGCGGGTGACTTATCGCCAAGATTGCAATGTCCGTCGTTCTCATAGAGGTAGCGCAGCAGGACCTCGGCGAAGTCGAGCGTGTGCTGACGGCCAGAGGGCTGTAGGGTGAGGTCGATCTTGCCATCCTGACGCACGTGGTCGATATAGGCCGTCAGACGGTCACCACTATGGATGGGCTGGAAGATCTGATTCTCATAGAGCAGTCCCTGATAGCGGTTGTTGATGATGGCCTTGAAGCCGAGGTCGGTCTTCTGCCATACCAGTATCTCGACCTGAGTGCCGTGTCTGAGCGTGTCTTCCTCCTCCTTGGTCGGTAAGGAGAGATACCTGTCGACCTTGGCGGTAGCCATCAGACGGTAGCTGTCTTCATCGACCTTGATATAGACGATGTAGCTATGGCCTTGTTCCATGCGCATCTTCTGTTCGCGGAAGGGACAGAAGAGATCCTTCATCAGTCCCCATTTCAGGAAAGCACCATACTGGTTGACCCATGCCACTTCCAGCCAGGCGAACTCACCCACCTTGGCAATCGGGTGCTCGGTGGTGGCCACTGGGCGCTCCTCCTGATCGAGATAGATGAACACCTCGATCTCGTCGCCGATGTGCATGTCGTTCGTTACATAACGCTGTGGAAGGAGTATTTCTCCTTCTTCTCCACCGTCAAGATAAAGTCCGAAATCTACAGACTTGACGATTCTGAGGGTGTTGTAGTCTCCGAGGGTAAGCATGTTTCTTCTTCTGGGGTTTGTGGGATGACTGGTGATTCGATCATGCCATCGCGCAGATGGATGGTACGGTCGGTAATAGAGGCGAGCGTCTCGTCGTGGGTGACGATGACAAAGGTCTGTCCGAACTGGTCGCGCAGGTCAAAGAACAACTGATGCAGTTCTTCCTTGTTCTTCGTGTCAAGAGAGCCGGACGGTTCGTCAGCGAGGATGACGGCCGGGTGGTTTACCAAGGCGCGTGCCACGGCGATGCGTTGTTTCTCACCACCCGAGAGTTCGTTGGGCTTGTGGGTGGCGCGGTCAGAGAGTTTCATGAAGTCGAGCAACTCCTCTGCCCGTTGACGGGCCTGTCGGTTGGAGAGTCCAGCGATATAGGCCGGTATCATGATGTTCTCAATGGCCGTGAACTCAGGTAGCAACTGGTGGAACTGGAATACGAAGCCGAGATGGCGGTTGCGGAAATCAGACAGCTTCTTCGTGGAAAGCCGGTTGGTATCGATGCCATCGACGACGACGGTGCCACTATCAGGACGGTCAAGGGTGCCGATAATCTGCAGCAGTGTCGTCTTGCCGGCTCCGCTGGGACCCACGATGCTGACGACCTCACTCTTATTGATATGGAGGTCGATGCCCTTCAGCACCTGCAGGGTGCCGAAGCTTTTGGTGATATGTTGTATGTCGATCATGTCGCTTTAATGCTTAACTTTTCTTTCGTGTAACCAACGGAGAATGGTGTCATAGATACTATTCTCCTCATGGTGCTGGGCCTCGGTGAAGCTCATCTGCTCGTCCTTCTGTTCGCCGAACTGGTCGGGGAAGATGATCATCAGGTTCTTGCCGGAGAAGAACTTCTGCAGTTCGTCGGGCAGTCGCTCCAGTGCGTTCTTATAGGAGATGGTGCCTTTTCGGGCTGTGACGACCACGAACAGATGGTCTTCCGCCATGTCGGAAGCCAGTTGTGGCAGTTCGTTCCAATGGGCCATCGGCGTATATTCGGCACGGACGTTGGGGTGGCGGTTGTTGATATACTCTGCTATCAGCACCAGCGACTCCTGGCGGCCATGGAACTGGGTGCGGCAGTCGAGCTGTCCTGCCAGGCGGCAGAGCCGCTCCAGCCACCGGTGGAAGCCAGGTTCAAACTCTGCCCGAGAAGGGACAGCCACCCGTATGCGGCGCAGCGTGGACATCGGCTGCACGAAACGGGCGAGGAAGATCTGGCGGTTCAGGCCGTTGTAGAGGCTCTGTATGAACTCTCCCCAGAAACGTGGGTTGGTGTCGGTATGCACGTGCATACCCATGATGATCTCCGAACAGCCCGTCTCGCGGAAGGCGTGCTTGATGCCGTTGGCTATGTTTGTGGCCAGGCGCACCTGCGTCTGTACGCTGATCTCCGAGGCACTGGCCTGCTGCTGCAGCCGTTCGAGCAGCTGGATGCCCTTGACGCGATCTTGGGTGCTGTTCTGTCCGTCGTAGACCACATTGAGTGCCACCAGTTCGCGTTTCAGGCGGTGGTTGCGTATCAGCATGGCAAGGTCGAGCAGCTGGGGCGCTATCTCCGGGTATTTCACGCAGAGCAGGATCTTCTCGTCGTCGTCCTTAGGCGTGTCTGCCTGCAGATGCGCCCTTTCCCGGATGATGATCTGCTTGGCGGCGTGCTGGGTCATCAGTGTGCTGATGATACAGGTGAAGAGGATCATCATGATGATACCGTTGAGCATGATATCGTTGATCAGGTACACGCCGGGCGCCACCTCCAGTCGCATGCCCACCATCACCATGGCGATGGCACCGGCAGCATGAGCAGAGGTCAGGCCGAACATCATGTGCCCGTCGGCCTGTGTCAGTCGGAACAGCAGGCTGGAGACATAAGCAGCAAGGGCCTTGCCAAAGGTGCCGAAGAACACGATGAGGAACACGATCCACAACATCTCTGGACCCGCAAAGATGGTGCGGATATTGATGAGCATGCCCACACCAATCAGGAAGTAAGGGATGAACAAGGCGTTGCCGATAAACTCGATGCGGTTCATCAGCGGTGACACACGGGGGATATAGCGGTTGAGTATCAGACCAGAGAAGAAGGCGCCGAAGATACCCTCCAGACCGATGAGCGACGTGAAGGCGGCACTCAGGAACATGATTGCCAGGACGAAGATGTACTGCATGACGGCATCACTGTAACGGCGCAGGAAATAGCGCGTCAGCTTCGGGATGAAGATGATGCTCACCAGACAGAAGACAGCGAACTTCAGGATGAACAACGGCCAGAAGAGCCAGCTATTGTTTTCCTCGTAAGAGCCGGCGAGGGCTGCCAACATCACCAGGGCCATGAACAAAGAGATCATCGACGAACCGACGCTGAGGGTGACACTCGGATGGCGCTGAAGACCGTAGCGCCCCACGATGGGGTAGGCTATGAGCGTGTTGGAGGCCATGATGCAACCGAGCAGGAATGAAGCCGTGCCAGAGTAGTCGAGCAGCGCCATGGCCATGATATAAGTCAGTATGAGCGGTACGAAGCAGGTGAGCAGTCCGAAGATGATGAACTGTCTGGAGTGCTTCTTCACGCCCTCCATGTCCATCTCCAAACCGGCGAGGAACATGATGTAGTAGAGTCCCACGCGGCCGAAGAGCTCGAAGGAGTTGTCGCGCTCAAGGATGTTGAATCCGTATTTTCCGATCAGGATGCCCGCCAGTACCATACCGATGATATGCGGGATACGCAACTTACTCATCACGATCGGAGCAAAGAGAATAATCAGCAACACCACAAAGAAGATCAGTGTGGGGTCGGTGATGGGGAAATATGTCGCCAATAGTGTCATTTTGCGTGCAAAGTTACGATATTTTTTAAACACAGAGACACAGAGAAGCAGAGAATTTTAATAAAAAAACAAAAAACTCTGCCTCTCTGTGCTCTGTGTTCCATTTTTTATATAACTTTGCACGCAAATTATAAACCAATTAAAGAATTAGGCAAGATGAAAGTAGCAATTGTAGGTGCAAGTGGAGCCGTAGGACAGGAGTTCCTGCGCATTCTTGATGAGAGGAATTTCCCCATGGACGAGCTGGTGCTGTTCGGATCAGAACGTAGTGCCGGCCGTAAATATACCTTTAAGGGCAAGGAGATCGAAGTGAAGTTGCTTCAGCATAACGATGACTTCAAGGATGTCGATATCGCCTTCACCAGTGCTGGTGCCGGTACGTCCAAGGAGTTTGCCGAGACCATCACGAAGTATGGTGCCGTGATGATCGACAACTCAAGTGCCTTCCGTATGGATGAGGATGTGCCCCTCGTGGTGCCCGAGTGCAACGCAGAGGATGCCCTGAACCGTCCGCGTGGCATCATCGCCAACCCGAACTGTACCACCATCATGATGGTCGTGGTGCTCCAGCCGCTTGAGCAGATCTCCCATATCAAGCGTATCCATGTGGCCAGTTACCAGAGTGCCTCTGGTGCCGGTGCCGCTGCGATGGCAGAGTTGCAGCAGCAGTATAAGGAGATGGTCGAGGACGGTGAGGTCAAGACCATCAAGAAGTTCGCCCATCAGTTGGCCTACAATGTGATTCCCCAGATCGACGTGTTCCAGCCCAACGGCTATACGAAGGAAGAGATGAAGATGTACAACGAGACCCGGAAGATCATGCATACCGACGCCAAGTGCTCGGCCATGTGTGTCCGCGTCAGTTCGCTGCGCTCACACTCAGAGTCGGTATGGATCGAGACCGAGAAACCCATCAGCGTTGAGGAGGCCCAGAAAGCCATCGCCGCCGCTCCTGGTTGTACGTTGAAGGACGATCCTGCCACGCTAACCTACCCGATGCCGCTGGAGACTGCTGGCAAGGACGATGTCTATGTAGGTCGTATCCGTAAGGACCTCAGCGATGACTGTGGTCTGACCTTCTGGCTCTCAGGTGACCAGATTCGCAAGGGTGCTGCTCTCAACGCTGTGCAGATTGCCGAGTATCTGGTGAAAGTTGGTAACGTGAAATAAGCGACGATGCATATATTCAACCATCAAGGCTTAGGAAGCTCTGGTATCGCCAGGGCTTCTGCCTTTTTTATCTTACTGTTGCTGTTGACAGGCTGTTCAGGCGGTGATGATGACGGCCGGCGCCTTGGTGACACGATTGTGGGCACCTGGCAGCGCGGCACCAACCCTGATGACGTGGTGATCGATGGCGACGCAGAACTGGATCCGGATGAGCTGCCTATCCAAGAGCTGGTCTTCCTTGGTGACGGAACCTATAACGGAATGGTGAGAAAGGGCTCCTTCCAGGCTTTCAGTCAGGATGGACGGATGACTTCAGAGGGTACTTATCAGTGTGATAACAGTAACTTGCGACTGGAATATCTCGATGAGTACGACGAAAAGCAGAAGCTCCTGATGCAAGTCATCTCGTTTACGGAGCAGGTGGTGCAGTTGCGCTACGTCATGGATGCTATCGGCGTAACCATCACCGTGAACATCTACAAAAAGGAATAGTCCACTCTCTACCTATTCCTCATCGCTCACGCTGGCATAGCGGAACACATAATTGTCTATCAACTGGCTGTAGGCCGAGAAATACCCCAGACAACCGCCCGTGAAGTCGGGAATCGGGTTGGTGCCGGTATTGTCCATCTGTTGCATGGAGAAGAGATAGTCGTAGCTCTTCCTGTCGATGGTGCGCACCTCCAGACGGAAGCGGTCGCCTTCCTTGGGCAGGTCTTTGTCGTTGCTTCCCTCCCTGGCGAAGGTAAACAATATCTGCTGCTCCTTGTTGGGGTCGGTATCGTCTTTCTTGACGGCCCATCTGAAGCCAGTACCATTGCGGTAGAGATGGGCGAAATAGTAGTTTTCCTCGTTGGGGATATCTTGTATCAGCAGTTTGGCCATCAGGAAATTCTCACCAACAATCTTTTTCCGGATGAAGTAGAAGTCGTTGACCATTGGCTCCTTCTGCATGGTCGAACTCGATGTGAAGTGCTGTCCATCTACCTCGACGTCGATGGTATAGACCACATCGGGTGTTCCTATGGCGGTCGACTGATAGATGCCCATGCCCTTGTGGAAGAGTTGTTCGCGCGTGCCGTCGCTGCCCGTGACAATCACTGTGGCCCCTGTGATGTCGCTGGTCGTCGTGTTGTCGTCCATGGCATTTGTACGACTGACGCGGGCCTTCATGCCGTCGTTGGTCACCGAGGCCTCGATCACATAGAGCGGAGCCACAGTGTGATAGTCGATCTCGATGTCCTTCTTACAGGAACCGAACAGGATGAGTATCCCGAGTAGGGTGAGTATTTCGCTTATTCTTCTCATTGGTGCTCAGAATTTGATGTTGAAGGCTACCGACGGTATGATACCGAAGAGACTGTATTGTACGGCTCGCGTACGTGCACCGTTCTCACTGTCCTCGAAGTTGATGAGGAACGGGTTGTAGCGGTTGTAGAGATTGTAGATGCCGAAGACCCACTGGGTGGTGTACTTAGGCTTCTTATGCGTCCAGATGGCGCTGACATCCAGACGGTGGTAGTCGGGAGCGCGGTAGCCATTGCGCTCGGCGTAATAGTAGATCCAGTTGTCGATGAGCTGGTACTTGCCACTGGGGGCTGTGAAAGCCTGTCCACTATTAAAGACCCAGGCAGCGTTGAAGGTCCAGTTGTCGTTCAGGCGGTACATGCCCACGATATTGATGTCGTGTCGCCGGTCGTTGCTGGCATCATACCACTGGCCTCCGTTGACGCCGTCGATGCGCGTCTTCGACCAGGCGAGGGTATAAGCCAGCCATCCCGTCAGTCTGCCCGTATTCTTCCTGGCGCAGAGTTCTACGCCGTAGCTCTTGCCTTCGCCTGGCAGTACGAGGCGCTCTATCTCGATCTCACTTCGGAACGACTTTCCGTCGCGGTAGTCGATCACGTTGCGTGTCTTCCTGTAGTAAGCCTCCAGTGAATAGTCGTATGTCTGTGACGGAGTCATCATGTAGAGACCTGCACTCACCTGATCAGCCACTTCGGGCTTGATGATATTACTGCTGATGGCATAGCGGTCGAAGGGGGTGGAGGTGCTCTGATTGCGCAGGGCGTGGATGTTCTGCGAGGTACGTGCATAACCCAGTTTGACGCTGGCTTCATCCGTCACCTGATAACTGAGGCTGGCACGTGGCTCCAGCACGTAGTGAGTCGTCACAATCTGGTTCTTCCCGTAGTTGTAGTACCAGTCGATGCTGCCATCGTCGGCGATGTCGTAGTAGAGAGAGCCGCCGAGGGGGGAGAAGGCATCGAGGCGCAGACCCAGTGAGGCTGTGAGACGGTTGAATTCAAACGTGCCGTTCACCCAGGCTGTATTCTCCCAGGCGCGACGCTCCTCTTTGTTGTATTTGCTGACAATCTGCCACTCCGCCGATTTCACGTTGAGCAGTGACGACTGGAAACCCGCCTTCAACTGGTGCTTGCCCAGTTGGATGTGGAAGTCCTGTCGCAGACTTGCCTGACGGATATGTCCTTTGTACCAGAGGTTGAGACCTACGAAATCCACGCCGTTGTCGGTCTGATAGCCACTATAATATAAGGTGGTCTGCGAATTGGAGCCCCCATTGAAGTGGTGTAACCATTTCAGACTGGTCGTCAGGTTGTTCCAGCCTATATCGACCATATCCTCTACGGCGGTACGGTCGTTGCCTGTGAAGAATGTCAGGAACAGTTGGTTGCGCTTGTCGATCGTCCAGTCCAGTTTCGCATTGATATCGTAGAAGTAGAGGGTGTTGTTCTTGAAGTCGGGAGAGAGTTTCAGGAACATATCCATATACGTGCGGCGCGCGGTGACGAGGAATGCCGCCTTGTCCTTCAGGATGGGCCCCTCGAAGGTGCCCTTTGCCGAGAGCAGGCCGATGGTGGCACCACCATGATAGTGGTGACGGTCGCCTGTACGTCCTGTGATGTCAAGTACAGCCGATGAAGCACCACCGTATTGTGCCGGGAGCAGTCCCTTGTAGAGCGTGCCTGACGCCAGTGCATCATCGTTGAAGGCCGAGAAGAGACCACCCATGTGACCTACATTATAGACAGGTGTGTTGTCGAAAAGCACCTGATTCTGTGCCGAAGTACCGCCACGCACCTGAAAACTGCTGGAGGCATCGCTCTCCGACTTCACACCAGGCAACAGTTGGATGGAACGCATGATATCGTTCTCGCCGAACAACTGCGGTGCTGCCGTCAGATCCTCTATCTGCAGCACTTCGGCACCAGTCTGCACATTCTGGATGCGCTGACGAGCGGAGTTGGAGGTGATGACGACCTCCTCCAGCCGTTCACTGCGGATGGTGTCGATATCTTCCGGGAGAAAGGTTGCTGAAAGTGCGGATAGGACGATGCAAAGTGTAAACATGGGTACAAAGGTAGTAAAAACTTAAGAAAAATCGGCTAAGATGAGGTGGAAATCGAAAATAATTCGTAATTTTGCTGCCATAAACTCTATAACCATACGAATATGAAGAAGATTTCAATGGCCCTTGTGGCATTTTTGGTGCTTTGCGCCTGCAGTAGTGAACAGAAAGAGTTGAAGTATCGTGGTTTGTCGATGGCCCTGCCTTTCCAGACATTTATCGACTCCATGCAGACCCGTGGCTTTGCGGTTGACTCCGCTAAGACCGATTCCGCCTTCACCCGTGTCGTGATGGCCAATCCTGCGGAGAAGTTCCGTCTGATGCTGGCTCAGAAAGACGGTAAGCTCATTGCCCTGCAGGAGAACTACAAGATCTCCACCAATGACAGTACCCGTCAGCTCTGGCAGCAGATGCGCGACCAGTTTGAGAAGGATTTCGGTGCCTGGCCCAACATGCCGAAGCACGGTGACGATCATAAGATTGCGAAGTTCGAGACCGACGGCGGCTTCATCACCCTCACCCTGGAGAATACCTACACCCCGACCCTCCAAGTGCTCTACGAGGTGAAGAAATAAAAAATTGGGGGATGCCAACCGGCATCCCCCAATTCTTTTTGTTAAATCATTGTCAGGGTGTAGAGATAGACGACGGCGGCGGGGATGGCCAGCAGGGAGGAGTCGAAACGGTCGAGCATGCCGCCGTGTCCAGGGAGGATATGGCCTGAGTCCTTGATGCCGAGGGTGCGCTTGAAGAGGCTCTCCACAAGGTCGCCCCAGGTGCCGAAGATGACGATGACCAGACCGAGACCAGCCCACTGGAGATGGGTCAGACCAGCCTCATTGAGACCATATTGTTCGGTAAGATGCCATATGATGACGGCTACCAGCATCACGAGGATGCCGCCACCGATGCTACCTTCCCATGACTTACCCGGTGAGATGCGGGGGAAGAGCTTGTTCTTGCCTAATAGGGATCCACAGATGTAGGCGCCTGTATCGTTGATCCAAAGGAAGACGAAGACGGAGAGGGGGAGTGTCCACACATAGTGGATACCCTCGGTGCCAGACTGGAAGGCCAGCACGTTGAGCAACGAGAAGGGTAGGGCGATGTAGAGCTGGCTCATCATCGTGTAAGCCCAGTCGCCGACGGGGTCGGGATGTTTCAGATAGAGCTCTGCCACCATCAGGTAGATGATGGTGACGAGATAAGGGATGAAGATGCTGGCGGCCGTGATACCGCTGTTGTAAGCGGCCATCGCGAAAAAGAAATAGACGCCGGCCACGGTGCAGATCATACGGTTGACAGTGATGTTGTCACGGTCGTTGACAAGTCCGGTGAACTCCCAGACGGTGAGGCCTGTGACCAAGGCAAAGAGCAGTACCATAGCCTCTGCGCGCAGGAAACAGCTGACGATGGCGGCCACGAAAAAAACCGCTGTAATGGTTCTGACAATGAAATTCTTCATAACTCCTTTATGCTTCTTCTTCTTCTTTCTTTTCTTTCTCCTCGGCTTCAGCCTTGGCCTTGGCTTCGGCCTCGAGCTGTTTGCCACGTTCCTCGGCCATGCGCTCTGCGTCGGCCTTCATCTGGGCCTCCAGCAGCTCTTCGGCGCGACTGGTCCAAGGGCGCTTGCCAAAGATCTTCTCGACATCCTCTGCGAAGATGACCTCACGATCTACCAGCAGCTGGGCGAGTTTGGCGTGACCTTCAGCATGTTCCGTCAGGATCTGCTTGGCGCGCTCGTACTGCTCGTTGATCATGCGCAGCACCTCGTCGTCCATGATCTTGGCCGTTGTCTCAGAATAAGGCTTCTGGAACTGATATTCAGCGTTGTTGTAGAAGCAGACATTGGGTAGCTTATCACTCATACCGGCATAGGCAATCATACCGTAAGCCTGTTTGGTGACACGCTCCAGGTCGTTCATGGCACCAGTAGAGATATGACCCACAAACAGTTCCTCGGCAGCACGTCCGCCCAACAGGGAACACATCTCGTCGAGCATGGCTTCCTTCGTCTGGAGCACACGCTCCTCTGGGAGATACCAGGCGGCACCGAGTGCCTGACCACGGGGAACGATACTGACCTTCACCAACGGGTTGGCGAACTCCGTAAACCAAGAGATGGTAGCATGACCAGCCTCATGGATGGCGATGGAGCGCTTCTCGGCCTGTGTCATCACCTTCGTCTTCTTCTCCAGACCACCGATGATACGATCGACAGCATCGAGGAAGTCCTGTTTTTGCACGGCCTGACTGTTATGGCGGGCTGCAATCAGCGCAGCCTCGTTGCAGACATTGGCGATATCGGCACCAGAGAAACCTGGAGTCTGACGGGCCAGGAAGTCGATATCTACGCTATCGTCGGTCTTCACGGGCTTAAGATGTACCTTGAAGACCTCCTTGCGCTCGTTGAGGTCGGGGAGATCGACGTGAATCTGACGATCGAAACGTCCGGCGCGCAGCAGGGCAGAGTCGAGCATGTCGGCCCGGTTGGTGGCAGCCAGGATGATCACGCCAGAGTTCGTGCCGAAGCCATCCATCTCCGTCAGCAGGGCGTTCAGCGTGTTTTCGCGCTCGTCGTTGCCACCCATGGCAGGATTCTTCGAGCGGGCACGACCCACAGCGTCGATCTCATCGATGAAGATGATGCAGGGCGACTTCTGCTTGGCCTGCTGGAACAAGTCGCGCACACGACTGGCGCCGACACCGACGAACATCTCCACGAAGTCGGAGCCCGACATCGAGAAGAAAGGTACGCCAGCCTCTCCAGCTACGGCCTTTGCCAACAGCGTCTTACCTGTTCCCGGAGGACCAACGAGCAGGGCTCCCTTGGGAATCTTACCACCCAACTCAGTGTATTTCTGCGGGTTCTTCAGGAAATCCACAATCTCCTGAATCTCCTGTTTGGCACCAGCCTGTCCGGCAACGTCCTTGAAGGTGATACCGAGGTCGCCGCCCTTCTCATACATCTTGGCCTTTGACTTGCCGACGCTGAAGACACTACCTCCGGCTCCCATGCCGCCACCACCCATACGACGCATGAAGAACATCCATAGCGCTATGATGATGAAGATGGGGAAGAGATTGTAGAAAATCATGTTGAAGAACTCGTTCTCCTTACGGTTCTCGTATGTGAAGTCACCTGTGAAGACCTTGTCTTCTCGGGCCTTGTTGATAAACTCCTCGACCTGGTCTATCGAACCGAACTCTACCTCTACGTAAGGCTCTGCACCCGTCTGTTGGGCACTCTGCTGGAATACGTCGCGGATATGTTCCGGTTTTACGTACATCTTGATCGTGCTTTGGTTCTTATTCACTACGATTTTCGATGCAAAGCCACGATTCACCATGGTCTTGAAGTCGGAGTATGTGGCCGTCTTGGCAATGCTGCTATTCTGCGGACCGCCACTGGAGAAATAGAGAAGTCCGAGGGCCAGGATGGCGATGATATAGATCCAGTTCATGTTGAACCGGGGCATGTTCATCTTCGGACCATTGCCGTTGTTTTGTATCTGATTGTTTTTATCCATTATTGCTTATTTGCGCTTTTTACGTTGTTTGTATCAGTCTAAGTCGGGTATTCTTGTGAGCGGAGCATCTTCCCAGAGATGTTCCAGGTCATAATATTCGCGTACGTCAGGCAGGAAGATGTGAACAAGCACATCACCATAGTCCATAGCCACCCACTGGGCATTTTCGAGACCCACGACGTGCGACGGTTTTTCCTTCAATCTCTCGCGTGCAAAGTCGCCGACGGATTCTGTGATGGCTTCTACCTGTGAAGGGGAGTTGCCTTGACAGATGATGAAATATTGGCAGATGGTGCCTTCTATCTTTCGCAGGTCAGCAATGACGATATTGCTACCTTTCTTTTCTTGAATTGCTTCTGTAATTGTTTGAACCAGTTCTTTCATTAAATATAAATATGTGAATTGTCCGACAAAGGTACGTTAAATCGCTTGAATAACAAAAGAAAAGTGGAAATTTTGCGCTTTTTTATAAAATTTCTGCAAAAAGTTTTGGTTATTCGGGAAAAAGTAGTACCTTTGCAGTCGCAAATTGAGATTTGCTCCTGCGATGTCAGGCTGCACCTCAGCAAAAAGCAGTTTTTTGCATTCGGTTTGCACTGACTTTGCACCCGTGATTGGGGTATGGTGTAATGGTAACACTACAGATTCTGGTCCTGTCATTCTTGGTTCGAGTCCGAGTACCCCAACTAGAAAAAGAAAGGCTTCCATTTGGAAGCCTTTTCTTTTTCTCTTATTCCTTATTCTCAGCGTCGATAGCCTTGATCTTCTCACGTACGAGGTTCATGTCGTCTTTCAACTTCTGAACCTTGCGGTTCATCTCGTCAATGAGACTGTTGCCTTTCTTTGAACTGACATTCAGGAAACCGAGGTTGTTCTCGTAGGTCTGTACCTCCTGCTTGATGGCTTCGTACTGACGGAACAGACGGGCACGCTCGTTATCGAGGGCGTTCTCACCACGCTCTGCCACCTGTTTCAGATTCTGCTTGAAGTTGTTCAGACGGCGCTTGGCTACGGTGATGTTCAGTTCCTTATAGAGTTTGTCGAGTACGGCATGGTACTCCTCATAGATCTTGTCTTTCTCCTTGAAGGGCACATGACCAATGGCATTATACTCCTCAACAAGCTTCTGCACTTTCTCCTGGATATCGTCTCCAGCCTGTTCGGCGGCAGCCTTGATCTTTTCGATGACTTCACGCTTTTTGGCGAGGTTGTCGTATTCGTCGCTGTGCTGTCCGGCACCAGCGGCTTTGCGGGCCTCAAAGAACTTGTTGCAGGCACCGAGGAACTCCTCCCACAGTTGGTCGCCCAGTTTCTTGGGAACCATGCCGATGGTCTTCCATTCTTTCTGCAGTGCAATCAGTTTGTCACTGGTAGATTTCCATTCTGTAGAGTCTTGCAGAGCCTTGGCTTTCTCAATCAATGCACGCTTCTTTTCGGCATTCTCCTTGAAGGTCTCCTTGAGTCCCTTGAAATATTCAGCCTTACGTCCGAAGAAATCATCACAGGCAGCACGGAAACGTTCGAAGATCTTCACGTTCATCTTCTGTGGTGCAAAGCCGATGGTCTTCCATTCAGTCTGCAACTCGATGATTTGCTTGGTGTGTTTCTCCCAGTCGCCAGAGCCTTTGTTCTCTTCAGCGGCAATAGCTTCTACCTTCTCGCAGAGTTCCGTCTTACGCGCGAGGTTCTCCTCTTCCTTGGCACGGATACCCTCGAAATGCTGCTGATGGCGCTTGTTGATGATAGTCGATGCAGTCTTGAAACGGTTCCAGATCTCTTCGCGTTGCTCCTTGGCCACAGGACCGAGTTCACGATACTCCTGATGCAACTTCTGGAGCTGATGGAAGGCGCTGATGATATCATCCTCGTTGGCCAGGTTTTCTGCAATCTCACAGAGACGAGTCTTGGCCTCAAGGTTTTTCTTGAAGTCCTCATCGCGGGCGATGCTGTTCAAGCGGAGCATATCGTAGAACTGCTCTACGTATAACTGGTAGTTTCGCCAGAGTTCGTTGGCTTTCTCTGCGGGTACGTTCTTGATTTCGCGCCACTGCTGCTGCAGGGCCTTGAATTCCTGATAGCTCTTGTTAGCCTCTTCTGGGGTGGTGATCATCGCCTTGATCTTATCGATGATGGCCAGTTTCTTGGTCAGGTTCTCCTGCTTTTCGGCCTCCTGCTCTTTGAAGATCTTGGCGCGCTTCTCCTTGATGATGCCCATTTCGGCTTTGAATGCTTCCTCCTGTTCGTCAGGTGAGATCTGATACTGTTCGGGGTCGCCGCCAGCGTCGACAAAGGCTTTTATCTTAGCCTCGCGCTCAGCGATGTGGAGTTTGTAGAAAGCGGTCTTCAGATAGTCGATCTCCTCTTTCTGTGGCGATTCGTCGGTGTGGGCGATTTCGCGCACACGTTCGAGAATCTCGGCCTTGGTCTCATAGACCTTCTGAGGCTGAACTTCCTCTGTTTCCACTGGAGAAGCAGTCTGTGCCACGGGCGTTTCTGCCGGCTGGGCGGCTACTTCTTCCTTCATTACTTCATTGTTGCCTGTCTCTTCGCTTGGCGAGATTACAGGAGCATTCTCTTGAGAGTCCATCATTTAACTTTTTAGTTACTGACCATAAATAATTATGATGCTAGGCATCATCACACATTTGGGGTCAAAGGTACGAAAAAAGTAAATATTTAAGCCTGAAATAAAGTTAAAAGATGCTAAACGAGCCGTTTGTGGCGGAAAAACCACCATGCCATTGAGGAAATTGCCACCGAAATAATCATAGCGAAGACGAAGCCCCAGGGTTTTTCTTCCATGCCGTTCACGAGGTTCATACCGAACATCGACGTGACGAGCGTAGGAATCATCATGATGATGGTGACGGAGGTCAGTGTACGCATCACCGTATTCATGTTGTTATTAATGATGCTGGAGTAAGTGTCCATCGTCGATTCCAGAATGTCAGAATAGATGCTGGTCGTCTCGCGAGCCTGTGACATCTCGATATTCACGTCCTCAATCAGGTCGGCGTCGAGTTCGTCGATCTGGAGTTTGAACTTCAGTTTCTGCAATAGGTTCTCATTGCCACGGATGGATGTCTGGAAGTAGGTGAGTGAGTCTTGCAGACGGCTGAGGCCTATCAGACTCTCGTTGTTCACCTCGCGGTCCAGGTTGCGCTTGGCCTTGTCGATGAGCATGGAGATCTGCTTCAGGCGCTTCAGGTACCATACGGCACTGGAGAGGAACAGTCGGAAGATCATATCGACATGGTCGGTAAAGCCTTCGCCCCGTTTCTGCTGGAAGCTGACGAAATCGATCATCATGTTAGTCTCATAGAAGCAGACGGTAATTGTGACATCGCGCTTGTGGATGATACCGAGTGGTACGGTGGTATAGGGCGTCCTGCTTCGTATCTCCTTGACATAGGGGATACGGAGGATGATGAGCATCCAGCCGTCGTCGTACTCATAACGGGCACGCTCGTCGGTATCGCTGATGTCGTTCATGAAATAGTCAGGGATACTGAACTTCTCCTCCAGCATCTGCTGGTCCTCGTCTGTAGGACAAGTAACCTGTATCCAGCAATTGGGCTCCCACTCCTGAAGTTGGGTCAGTCCCTGATTGTAGTTCCAATAGGTCTTCATTGTGCTAATCCTTTCTTTAATTGACAATTGACAATTGATAATTGGCAATGTTGGCAAGAGGATTAGCGGCCTTGCCTGCTGTCCTCCCGCCTTACGGTTTGAAATAATCCGCCGGGTAGTCGTCCATTTTTTTCTTGTTTTTATTGATTACGGCTGCAAAGGTAGGGAAAAATAAAAAAAAAAAGAAATAAAAGGATAAAAAAATCGCTGCCACCCCATCATTTTTATATTTATCGTGTTTTATTCCGTATTATTTGGAGAATTGGAATTATTGTATTACTTTTGTGGTCACATAATAATATATAAGAAGGAATAAGCTAACATGAAGAAAGGACTATTACTGTTTGCTGCCGTCGTGATGGTAGTGATGAGCGCAAAGGCGCAGAGAATCAGAACCGTGGATAGTGAGGGGAAAGCCATACCGTTGGTGAGTGTGCTGACTGAAGACGGAACGCTGATAGGGACAACGGGAATGGACGGTGTGCTGGCTGACGTGAAGGGTGCCAAGAAGATTGCCTTGACCCATGTGGCCTACAAACCGCAGATGGTCACGGTGGCCGAGCTGCACGATGGTTGTATCACAATGACGGATGTTGACTATGACATAGAAGACGTGGTGGTAAAGCCCAAACCCTACCTCTACATAGAGTACTACTACCGTGCCTTCCGATACATTGGCGACTCCCTGCGTGCCTACAGCGCAGGCATCTATCCGGTGATATACGAAATCAGTAAGGGCTACAAGCCGAGAACACGTACGCATTGGTCGAGCGGAACCTTTGCCAACAAGGCTGCCTCATGGCACGGCGTAGGCATTGAGAATACGGTGGAGGATTGGATTCGCAACAGCAATCACGCTCTGGCCGAGAAATGGCTGATGGAAGAGAAAGCAAAGGAGAAATACCGTGCCACGCTGGTTCCACAAGGCGACAATAACTGGGTGGTGGAGATTCCTGAGCATGAGGTGGTAGGACAAATTATCCACTCAGGAGGACTGGTACGCTCTACGTTAGATGGTGCCAGAATGCAGATGTACTCCAACGAGATACATGGCCAGGAGAAACTGTTGAAGAGACGGCAGGAGAAGGACTACGCCTAGCGCTATACAGAGATATATGATGATAACGATGATGAAAATGTGCCCGTCATTGCCCGTCACGTGATGACCCAGCACCACTGGGAGTACAACGACTCGAAGGGCAGGATACGCGACATCTTCTACATCTACACCACCGACCACAGCTATGTGGAGTGGGATGATTTCAAGGCACGCAGCAAGGAACTGAACCACGAACGTGTAGGCGATATGAGCTTTGAAGAGCTTCAGGTCTATGCTACGGAACACCATATTCCAGAACTGGCTACCTCGCAGCTTCAGGCTATCCTGGCACTCAAGAAGAAGAGGTGAGATGGTTTACGGTTTATATTAGGCACGGGTAACACGGCCTGAAAGTATAAAGGACACGGCCTTCTACAGACCGTGCCCTTTTTGTGTAAACAGTGTCAAATATTATTCTTTTACGGGTACATCCTCGAGCGTCTTCTTGAGCAGCTGCCAGAAAGGCTCTACGGTCTTGATGAGTGCACGTTCCGTAGTGGTGTGGGGCGACTTCATCGTGGGACCGAAGCTGACGACGTCTAGGAAGGGGTACGACTCGAGGATGACTGAGCACTCCAGTCCTGCATGGTCAACCTGTATGATGCCGTCCTCGCCAAACAGCTCCTTGTACTCCTTGAGCAGGAGGTTGAGAATTTCTGAGTTGGGGTCGGGGTCCCAGCCGCCGTATGAGCCGCTCTTCTCCACTTTCATGCCTGCCATGTTGAAGCAGGCCTCGAGCATATCGACAATACACATCTTCATGTCCTCGCGGCTCGAACGGGCGAGAATCTTCAGTGTGGCCAGCTCATTCTCAATGTCGATGATGGCGAGGTTCGATGAGGTCTCCACTACGTTGGGGTAGGCCGGTATCATGCGCAGCACGCCGTCGTGGCAGGCCAGGAT
>JAEEGJ010012913.1_pt1 | contig 20482 bp, 19 predicted proteins | sample 8958761 | NCBI WGS metagenome assembly JAEEGJ01 (sample SAMN16246546, study PRJNA631951) | gut metagenome | biome: gut microbiome; feature: rumen; material: RS-attached | host: Bos | place: Iran: Karaj | collected 2018-10
CACGGAAGTCAAGCCTCCCTTCGCCGATGGTACCTGGCCCACGGGCCCGGGAGAGTAGGGCGCCGCTGGATTCTCGCCCCCCAGAAGGTAAACCTTCCGGGGGGCTTTTTTTATATACCGCCCGCGTCAACCCGCGGGCTTTTTTTATCTAGATGGAATGCAGAGATGGCCGATGAACGCTATTGCGCTAGTCGCTTGCGTGTTTTATTTTTTAAGCAATGACTAGCTTAAAACATTTTCTTTTGTTCGTACTTCTTTTTTCTGCGTTGTCCTTTGCCGTTCCAGTTTCTTATGGAACTGCGTATACCGACACTGTATTTGTGACACGTGTTTCCAGTGAAAAGTCATATATAGCAGTCAGGCATGGTTGCCGCACCGACTGGATAAAGCAGGATTCCGTGCTCGACAAGGATCTTCCGCAAGATTCCCTCTTGTCCCTGGTATACGGAATCGTTCCTAGTCCGGATAGTGCGGATATCTATCGCGGCTGGAGCCAAAGCTGCCAGCAATACTCATCAAAAAGATTCCGTGAAGGATGGCAACTTATTGGTGTAGCGGCAGTTTCTGCTGCTTTGGGAGTGACGCTGACATTCGTTGTCGATTACGAACATTTGGGAACTGCAATCTTGGGACGGACTTTTGGCATAGCGTCGTTGCTGACCTTGGTTCCTGTTTCTTTCACGTGGGGAACATCTAGTATTTCTGGATCGTCAAAGCAAAAGGAACAGGGTGAACGCTATATGGAAAAGGCAGAACGGTACAAGCTCAGCGTTACGCCGGCGATAAACTTGCAGGAACCCGGTGGCGGTCTCTTCCTGCAGCTCGGTTTTTAGCTGCGGTCCATGATTTCTGATATCTAAAATTGCTATTCTTCCTACCATGAAACCGACGATTTCGTTTGTCCTGCAGCTTTCGCCATCGACTGCCTACGAGAACCTCGAGGCGGTAGCCCGCAATTTGCTTGACGGGCTTGACGTGTTGCTGAATTCGGGGCTTGTCAAGTGTTCCGTGTTCATGGATGGCCCTACGCTCAGGATGCTTCGCAAGGTGGCGAAACCGCTTGCGTTCGGCAAGATCAAGAACGGAATCCGCGAAGGAATCCTCGAATTCCTGGGCGGGGGCTTCTACGACCCGATGCTCCCGCTTTTCCCCGAAGAGGTGCAGCGGTTGCAGCTAGAACAGCACTGCATGCTCCTCAAGAAGTTTTTCGATATCGAACCGCAGGGGTACTTCAATTCCTCGCTCGTCTGGGAAATGGACATGACGGCGGTGCTCGCGAAATCCGGGTTCGACTATGCGCTGGTGAACGAGACGGCCATCCAGGATGCGCTCGGGCGTTCGACTCCGACATCCGGTTGGTTCACGATCGAGGACAAGGGTTCCCTGATGCGCATCGTTCCCGTGTCGGTCGAGCTTTCGCGCGCCATCGAGAATGACGACCTGAACTGGAGGCAGATTGCGGAACCTTATTGCCGTGAAGGAAAGTCCGCGGTCGTCCTTTTGGACCTGCCTCCGGAACCAAGCGAGATTGTGGCGTTCTTCGAGCGCCTTGTAGATTTTGTAGAGACGAACGACGTGCAGACATGGCCGGTCGGCTATACGGTCAACCAGCTTGAACCGGAGGGCTCGCTCAGCTACCTCATGTCGGCGGGCCGTAAGCTCGGGCTCCCCGCCCCGGCAAAGACTTGCCGCGAGATGCTTATCCGCAGGCCGGAAGTCAACGTGCTGCAGAAGATCTTCCTTTCGCTGTATCGCCGAGGCCGTGCCGCGCTTGGCGACAAGGATTTTGACGAGTTCTGCAGTCTGTTGCTGCCTGCGATGTCGCCCATCTTTTTCCGTGACCTCGGCAACAGGGAAGGCATGCGTAGCCTCAACGTGCGCGAGTGGGGCTTCCGCTATTTGCTTTCCGCATCTTCGGCTCTCGATTCGCGGATGTCGTTTTCGGGATTGAGGGTGGAGGTTTGCGATTTCCTCTTGCGTGGCGAAAAGCAGGTGTGGATGGAAAATGCGGACCTCTCGCTTTTGCTCGATTACCATGCGGGCGGCGTGATGCGCGTGCTCTGCCATAAGCCTTCGGCGGTGAACCTGCTGAATGCATGGCGCGACGACGGGGAACCCTCCCTGGGATTTCTCGATTGTCTGTTGCCGAACGTGGACATGAATCCGGTGCAGATCGGCCTTGCGCTTTCGCTTCGTGAATATTTGCTCAAGGACCCCTACGACTACACGATCAGCCGCAGCGAATCGGGTGCGGAGGTTCAGCTCCTCGAAGAGCAGGGCTTCACGGTCGGCGGCAAGAAGGGCGTGTTCCGCGTCGAGAAGGATATTGCGCTTGCTCCGGGGATGTCGGGCGTGTCCGTGAAATACACGCTTGCAAATTCCACCTACATGGATTCCAAGTGCTTTTTCGGTTCGATCTTCGAGTTCGGCCTGCTCGGTGAATCCGGCGGCAGGATTGTCGTCGACGGCTTCGACCTGAAGTGGGACGGCAAGAGTCCGGTGGTGTACCCGGAGGCGAAGGAAATGAAGATCCAGGACTTCGGCCAGCGCTGCACGGTTACGATGAAGTTCGATTCTCCGGCGTCCGTGTTTGTCGGTCCCGTGTTCGGGGCATCGTCGTCTGCGGCTCCCGAGGTCTACCAGGGTGTGCGGATCTATCCGTTCTGGCGGACTGCGCTTACCGTGATGGACGAAAAGAAGTTCGGCATTTCGGTGTCGGTTTCCGGGAGGTAGTCGGTGCGGTCGGACTTGATTGACATACAGGTCGAGGATTACGGTAACGACGTGGAGATTACGCTGTCCGGTTCGCTGGGCGCATTCCAGCTGGCCGCGGTCCGCGAAAAGATCGACATGCTTGCGGACGGTCCCGGTTGCTTTTTCTTCTTGAACCTTTCGCATGCGCATTTCAAGGTAAACGACTACCTCGACCTTTTCCTTGAACTCTTGAACAAGCTCCAGTCCCAGAATTCCAAGCTGGTGCTTATCTTCGACAGCGAGGAGCTCGACGAATACTTCGCGAAGTACCGCAATATCTTCGAGATATTCCCGAGTCGGAGCGCATACAAGGATTCCGGCATTTCGAAACAGCTGCAGCAGATAGGCATTCACTATGCGGTAAAGACGGGCATTCGCCTGAGTCCGAGCGTTGCGATTGCGGGCTCGCTCCTGATAGTGGGCTGGGCGATAACGCTTTTCTTGATTATTGCGGCGCAGGGACGCGACATTGCCGACAAGCAGGCGCAGATTATCGCGCTGCAGGCCCAGAAGGAACGCTATGTGCGAGAGATCGACCGCCTAGAATCTTCCATCGGTCCGCTCCGCAAGCTTGGCGTGGTGCAGGATACGACGATGCTCAGCTCGTTTGGGATTATTCAGGACTGGGTGACGTATCTGGAATACCTGGAGAATACGCGCCGTGAAAAATAGCGTCCGGATTTCCGGCCCGATGGTGCTTATTTTGTTTGCAATGTCGTTCGTGACAATCCTTGTGTTCACGAATGTCTGGCTCGTACGCCGCAACCAGATGGCCGAACTGGTCACGACGGAGATGGACCTCCGTGGCGATTTGGAGCAGCTGGATACATGGGGCCGCTGGACCATAGAATATGTGAAAATCGACAAGGCGCTCGCCTACCTTTCGAAAGACCGCATTCCCCCCGCGACGCGCCGCGAGCTTACGGAAATCATCTGGAAAAACGCCCATTCGTATTCGACGGATCCGCTCTTGATTCTGGCCGTAGTGGCACAAGAAAGCCGCGGTAACCCCAATGCGCGGGGCCGCATGCAGTCGGGAGCCTTTTCGGGTGCACTCGGACTCATGCAGATAAAGCTCGAGACGGCGCAGAAGATGGGACAGCGTTTCGGGCTCCATATCGAGACGACGGAAGACCTGATGAAGCCCGAGGTGAACGTAATCGTAGGGACGGCCTACCTGATTCGCCTTATCGCCAAGTACGGAAACTGGAAAGATGCGCTCATTGCCTACAATATCGGGCATTCGGCGGTTGACAGGATGCGCGAGCAGAACCGGCCGCTGCCTACGAACTACTACGAGAACGTGATGAAGAAATACTGGGATTTGTCGCGCATCGATTTCCTGGCCGAAAGCGGCAAGTAGATTCTTCGGACCAACGGCCTTAATAGGCGATAGTTGACGGGCGTTTTGCCCGTTTTTTTGCTAGATTTAAAGCATGTTCCGCATCGTGGCAGTCCTTTTGGTGGCGACCTTTGCCTTTTCGGGCGAGGTCCGTTACGACTGTATGCGCTTTGTGGAAGAGGGGCTCGCAAAGGATCCGCAGCTCGCGGAAACCAGATTCGGTGTCCAGGCCAAGAAAGAGAAGCTTTCCGCGCTTACCTCCGAGGTGATTCTCCCGACTTTCAATATCGCGATGATGGTGGGCCCGGCTCCCGGCTTGAAGGAATCCGTGGATAACTGGGGCGATACCATCGACGTTTACGACTTTTCCAAGATGGGCCCGTTCTGGGGTGTCGAGGGCAAGTTCATACAGCCGCTAAACTTCGGCCAGTACCGTTCGGGCAAGAAGGCGCTCGAGGCGGACGTTCAGCAGAAGCAGTTCTCTATCGATAACCAGGTGAACAAGAAGGATGTGGAGCTGCAGTCGTATTACTACAACTACCTTCTGGCAAAGGAAATGCAGCGGCTTGCCAACGATGCCCAGAAACAGGTGGACAAGGCCTACGAGCAGCTGGAAGAGGCGCTGGACGATGACGATCCGAATGTCTCCCAGATGGACCTCCTGAAGCTCAAGGCGCAGCTCCATTCGGTGAAGGAGGGCGTCACGGATGCGAACCTGGGAATGAAACGCGTGCAGCTCGCTATCCGGTTCTCGCTGGGCCTTTCGGAAGATGACGTGTTTGTTGCCGAGGATACCTGCCTCACGCCGCGTTCCGAACCGCTACCGACGATTGACGACGTGCAGAACTATACGGTGCGGTTCCACCCGGAACTCAAGCAGCTTGCGGCCGGACTTTCGGCGCGCAAGCTCCAGATGGACCTGGCCGAGGCAAAACTTGCGCCGGAGTTCTTTATCATGGGCAAGTTCGAATACGTGAAGAGCTGGGCGGGCAACCGCAAGGTCATGGTGAAGGACGCCTTCGCCGAAGATGCCGTCAACAAGCTCACGGGCCTTTTTGGCGTGGGGCTCCGCTACCGCCTGAACTTCTGGAAGGACTGGAGCACTTTCCGCGAGGCGCGTACGGAATACCGCGGCCTGCAACTCAAGGAAAACTATGCTGCCGATGGCTTGGTGGCCCAGGCGGTGGAGCAGTATTACCAGGTGGTCGCCGCGAAGGACAAGATGGACGCGCTCAAGGAGAGCCTCCGTGCGTCGGAAGCGATCCTGAAGGGGGCCGCGATGCAGTACGATTTGGACAAGTCGAAGACGGGTGACCTGGTCTCCGCCTATACGCAGAATGTATCTTTACAGAAGGATTACTACTTTGCCGTGTGCAAGTACAATATCGAGTTTGCGTCCCTGATCGCCAAGATGGGGATGTCGCTTGCGGATTTCCATAGGGAATTCATGGAAAAATAGGAGATGTGTATGATTAGGAAGATGTTTGTGCTGCTCACGCTCGCGTCGGTGCTCGCTTTTGCCGCCGACGATCCCGTGTCCGCCATCAAGAAGAAGGACGCTGAACTCCAGACGCTCCTCAAGAAGTCCAGCAGGAATGCGAAGGAGATGGAACGCGTGAAGTCGTTGCTGAACGACTCGTTCGACTTTGCGCTGCTTGCGAAGAAGTCGCTTTCGAAGGGCGACTGGGACAAGCAGGATGCCGCCTCGCAGGAAAAGTTTGTCGCGGAGTTCCAGCGCATGGTGCGCAACTCCAGCGCGAAGAGGCTTGAACTCTACCGTGCCGATTCTACCGTCTACGAACCCGCGAAGATGAAGGGTACGGACGAGGCCCGCGTGGTGGCCCACCTCTGGAACAAGGGCAAGGAATCCGTGCTCGAGTACAAGATGAGTCTCGTGAACGGCAACTGGAAGGCGTGGGACCTGGTCATCGACGACCTTTCGACCGCACGTAACTACAAGGAACAGTTCGGACAGATCCTCAAGACCAAGAGCTTTGCCGAACTTATCGACATCATCACCAAGAAGGCTGACGAAGCCGAGAAGTAATGGGCGGATTCTTCTTCTGGCTGCTGATCGTCGTCTGCGTCATCGCGCTGGTTGTCCTGTTTTTCCCACTCAGGTTCAGGATAGACTTCGATGCGAATGAACGCGGCGGACGTGCCGAGTTTTTCTTTTGGGGAAAACGGCTGTGGAGCGGCGAGAAGAAGAGGGGCCACAAGGACGATGACGGTTCTTTCGAGGATGACGGCCTGGACGATTCCGATGCCGCCGTTCCTGAATACGTAGAGACGGCTCCTGCGCCAGTCGTGGAGAAGAAACCGGCTCCTGTCGAACCGAAGCCTGTTGAGGAAAAACCGGCCGAGCCCAAGCCGGTAGAGGCCAAGCCTGCCGAGATTGAACCTGCCGAACCCGCGCCCGCAGAAGCGGAGCCGAAAGAAGAGCCGGTGCCTGCAGAAAAACCGATGCCTGCGGACGTGGATGCCAAGAAACCTGAGACAGAAACCGGGGAAAAGCCCGCGGCGGAGCCTGCCGCGGAGAAGAAGGAAAAGCGCAAGCTCACCGATACGGAGTTCTGGACGATAATCCTCACGCCGGAACTGGACGCGCGCGCCTTCCGCTACCTCAAGAATATATTTGCGGAAAGCCTCCGCCTGCTCGACATCAAGTTCGTGGACTGCTATGTCGAGGGTATCCGCGGGGACTATGCCTCCATGGGTTACGGTGCAGCCGCGAATGCTGTTGCGAAGGGATTCCCTTATCTGGAAGCCTGGGACTTCAGGATGGACTGGTGCCGCGACCATGAACTGCGTGCGGCGGGGAAGATTTGCGCATCGACCAACTTCTGCCGCATCTTCTTCTGGCTGTTCGTCATCGCCGTCTACGGCTGCATTTTGTTTGTGTCGTTCTGGCGCCGCCGCGCCCATGTGCTCAAGACGGGTGAACTGCCGGAACTCGGATATATCCGCAAAAAGATTGTCGGCTTTATGGTGGAGGATTGATGCCCGCTTTGACCCTGGATCGCCTGCTTGCTAGTATCGGCTTCGGTAGCCGCAAGGAAGCCCGTGCGCTTGTGCGTATGGGACTTGTAGAACTGGACGGCAAGGTTCTCGATGACCCCTTTATGGAGTTTGCCGAGCGGCCCGCGAATATCATGGTGAACGGCGAGGAGGTGCCGACCGTAGAAAAGCTCTACGTGATGCTCCACAAGCCCGTGGATGTGGAATGCAGCCACAATCCGCGCGACCACCAGTCGGTCTACTCGCTCTTGCCGGATCGGTTTACGGCCATGGGAATCCAGAGCGTCGGCAGGCTCGATGCGGACTCGGAAGGCCTGCTCCTGCTCAGCAACCAGGGCGACTTCATCCACCGCGTCGAGAGTCCCAAGAAGGGCTGTCTCAAGCGCTACCGCGTGACGCTTGCCCGCCCCTTCACCGCGGAGCAGGAGACCGAACTTCTGGGCGGGGTCATGCTCAAGGGCGAACGCCGTGAGGTGGTCGCCCGTGCCATCGAGCGTGAGGAAAACGCGGTGGTCGTGAGTATCGGGGAAGGTCTGTACCACCAGGTCCGACGGATGTTTGCGGCCGTGGGTAACCATGTGGAGACGCTGGAGCGCATCTCTATCGGCCCCCTGCAGCTGGATATGACGCTCGGCAGGGGTGGGTGGCGCTTTTTAAGTGACGCCGAAATAGCCTCATTAATGTAAAAGTAAAGCCGGCGCTTTGGCGTCGGCTTTGCGTATAGTCTTGCGGGAGGATTAGATCTCGAGCTTGGCTTCGGCCTCTTCGGGTTCGACGGCGGCCTCGCCGATGATGCCTTCGAGGGAGTTGATCTTGTCCTTGATGTCGTTGCTGAACTTGAACGTGGGAACCATGCGCTCTTCGATCTGGACCGTTTCGCCGGTGCGCGGATTGCGTGCGGGGCGGGCCTTGCGCGGCTTGCAGGCGAACGTGCCGAAGCCTCGGATTTCGATGGTGTTGCCTTCGATGAGCTTCTCGCCGACGAGGTCAAGGAACTGCTCGATGACGGTCTTGATGTCGTTGCGCACAAACCCTGTGGATTTGGCGATTTCCTGAATTAGCGATTGTTTTGTTACGTTTGGCACGGTTCAGTTCTGGGTTAATAGAATTTTGACGTCATAAATATAAGTTTAACATAGAGTTAGCGTATGCCTCGATTGAAAATTAAATAATTTTTTCGGGCTCTCGTTGCGGACAATGTGTGGATAATTGTGGTTTAAATGTTGAAAAATGTTGAAAGAAAAGAAAGCCGTAAGATTCCGGGGCGGACATCGTTCCGGTTACGCGGCCTGGAAGTGTTCCCGAATACGATCCTCTCGCCGATGGACGGGGTGACGGATGCCCCCTTCCGCAGGCTCTGCCGTGTGCTTTCGGGGAACCGCATGGGGCTCCTGGTTTCGGAGTTTGTGCCCACGGACGGCGATGCGGTGTTTAGGCTCGACGGGCACAAACAGTTGAAGTTTTTCCCGGAGGAACGCCCCTTCGGCGTGCAGATTTTCGGGCGTTTCCCGGACAAGATGGCGGATGCGGCGAAAAAGATTGCCGTGGCGCTCCGGCCTGATTTTATCGAGGTGAACGCAGGTTGCCCCGCGCCGAAAGTGGCGGGCAAGGGCAGCGGTTCGGGGCTGTTGCGCGACCTGCCGCGCCTGCAGGAGATTTTGCACGACGTGCGTGTGGCACTGGACGGCTGCGGGGTGGAGATGCCCCTTACGCTCAAGTGCCGCATCGGCTGGGATAGCGACAGCATCAACGTGATGGAGACTCTTGCAATTGCGGAAGGCGAAGGCGTGGAGATGCTCACGGTGCACGGACGCACGCGCCTGCAGGGCTACAACGGGCTTGCCGACTGGGATTGGATCGGGAAGGTCGCCGCGGCGGCAAGGATTCCGGTCATCGGGAACGGCGACGTGAACAGCGTGGAGGTCGCACGCGAACGGATTGATAATTACGGTGTGTCGGGCGTTTCCATCGGTCGTGGCGCCATGCACAACCCCTGGATTTTCGGGGCTATTGCGGATGCCTGGGAAGGCAAGCCGGAGCACGTGATTTCGGCTGCTGAGGCGCTTGACGTGTTCAAGCTTTACTACGGTTTCAAGATCGAGGACGGCTCCACGGAGATGGGCGCGTTGGGGCGGCTCAAGCAGCTTGCGGCAAGGCTCTGCAAGGGGTTCTGCCGCGATGATGGTGCGGATGGTGATGACGCGGCGATGCAGGTGCGTCAGACGCTGCTCACGGCCCAGACTCCCGACGAGTTCTTTGATCGTTTGCACTCACTGCACGGAGGCCTTTCGAAGGAATTGCGCTTCGAACCCTCGCGTCTTGTGAACCTGAACGGGGCGAAAGAAACCGAGCTCAAGTTCGGCGACCAGTTCGCAGGCCGATAAGTTGCCTTGGAATGTCATCCCCGCCACCGAGCGGGGAACTCCTATTATATATTTACAGCGAGAGGTTTTTTATGAAGATTTCCCCTTTGTTCGCGGGTGCGGTTTCTGTACTCGCCGGTGTTGGAACTGCGCTTGCGGCGCAGAACGTGGTGATTGTCGATGACCTGCATCCGGGAATTACCATCGATAAGACGGACATGATGGCGGCCGACCTTGCCATCTGGAATCCGCCGAGCCGCTACTACGACATGGCGGATGCGCTTGTGGACGGCGGCTACACGGTGTTCCGCTTCCCGAACGGCAGCCTTTCGAACGATTACCACTGGAATGGCATCGGTAGTTACGACAGCACTGGCCTCTGGACGCCCGATACCACTAAGTGGGCTCGCGGATTCTTGGGCGAGACGATTTACCGCGGTACGACAAAGGACAACTACGGCTTTGTGCGCAGGAGCCACCTTGCAGATGGCAAGATGGAGACGATGTGGTGGGGCGAAATTCTGGACCCCGCTGATCCGCCCTGGGTCGTGATCGAGTTCCCCGAGAAGATGAATCTCGATTCCCTGCAGATTGACTGGGGCAGTCTGCGCCCGAAGTCTTTCGAGTTTGCGTACTGGGACGGCGACTATGCCGAATACCCGGGTGTGCACCAGGCGCTTGAAAATAAACTCAAGACGGAATCCGTGGTGCGCGTGAACGGCGAGACAACCAAGTACAAATTCAAGCAACTCCGTACGCGCTACGTGGCAATTCGTTTCAAGACGAGCGACCTGCCGAGCAAGGGCGTGCAGATCCGCGAGATGAAGTTGTTTAGCGGCGAGGGCGACTTGCTCGAGGGCAACAACTACAAGTTCTACGCGATGTCTACCCGCAACGGCGACAAGGCCCGCACGGACTGGACCGACATCAAGTGGGATTTCGAAGCGTTCATGGAATATATAAAGACGATTCCGAACGCGAAGGCAGTAATTTGCGTGAACGCGGGAACGGGAACCTCGAAGGAGGCTGCCGCCTGGGTGCGCTACGCGAACAAGGTGAAGGGCTATAACATCAAGCGTTGGGAAATCGGTAACGAACTCGACGGCGAATGGGAAGAATCCGGCCCGATTTCGGCAAGGCAGTATGCCGCACGGTTCCTGGAATATGCCCGCGCGATGAAGGCGGTGGACTCCACGATTATCTTGCACGGACCGCTCCTGAGTACATACAACATGACGCTGAAGGGTGCCGGCATTCTCGATGGCAAGTACTGGATGGAAGAGTTCCTGCGCATCGTGGGCGAGGCCGAGAAGAAGGATGGCAAGCGCTACCTCGACGTGGTTGACCTCCACAATTACCCGTACTGGACGGCGAATGCCCCGAGTGCTGCCGAGATGCTCAAGGCCATGCTGGCGGTGGGCCCGAACATGGATACGCTCGACGTGTGGATGAAGCGCCACCTCGAAGGCGAACGCCGCGTGTTTCTCTCTGAATTCAGTACGTGCGTGCAGGGATTTAGCCTGCTCATGGACTACCCGCAGGCCGCCGCGGTGGCGAGCATCTTTGCCCAGCATGCGGTGCGTTTCGGCAACCGCCTGGAGGTGCTCCCGTGGGATGCGTTTGGCAACCTGTTCAAGGGCCCGGACGATACCTGGGGTACCATCAGCATGACGGCGCTGTTGAAGGAAGGTTCCTGGAACTACTGGAAGTCTCTGGAACCGACGGCGGAATACTACGGGCTGTACATGACGTTCAAGCGATTCCTTGAAGATGGCTACTCTGTGTTGCCCGTCAAGAGCACGAGCCCCGACGTTGAGGCCTATGCGATTGGCAAGGGTGATTCTGCCCGAGTGATGCTTGTTAACTTGTCCGAGGTCCCGCAGGTGGTGCAGATTGACCGCGAGAGCGTTATTGCGGCAGGCGGTGCAACCGAAGTGGGCAAGGGCGACCTGGTGCGTACCGAAGTGGACGTGTTCGGCGCTGACCAGTTCAAGTGGGTGGGCACGTGGCAGAATTCCTATCCATACCCGAAGATGGGCCCGAGCGGGCGCCGCATTAACCCGAGCAAGAGCAAGGATATCACGATTCCGGCGTTCGGACTTGCCGTTGTGCAGATTAACCCGCGCGTGGTGGGGCTTGACGAGGCCAGCAAGGCTCAGGCATCGCAACCGCAGATTATCGCGGCCGCTCTCGAGAAGAAGGTTTTGCTTGCAGGCGACACGCTCGACCTGTTTGTGACGGCAGTGCAGCAGGATGGCCAGCTCACGAATGGCGTGGTGACGGTTGACAACTGGGGCAAGCGTGGCATGTTCATGACTACGGTGCAACCCGATGACGGCAAGTGGAATGCGGGCATCGAGAGTTTCCACGTGAAGGTGCCGATTCCCGAAGACCTGTACAATGCTCCCCGCACGATTGGCGTGACGGTGTGGGGCCTTGGCGGCAAGACTGCGGTGATGAATATCCCGTTCCGCGTGCGTGGTGCCTACCGTACTACGATGGCTATGCAGAACTTTGATAACGGCCTCGATGCGGTTGACTGGTACCCGGTGGCAAACGGCGACAATGCGACTGCTATTGAAGCGAAGGTGTTCAACGGTGCTCCTCCGCATGGCGGGTTCATCCGTCACGACTTTGTTATCGAGCAGCCGCCTACGCAGAGCTGGCCGAACTTCGCGGGTGCCTACTATGTGATTCCCGAAGAAGTCAAGAATTCTGTGGGTATCGTTTTCGACTATGCGACGAACCACAACAATCCCGATGGCTACTTCGAAGTGCAGATTGCGAGCAGCCAGGTCGAGGACTACGACGAGTTCATGGTCCGCCTGAAGAATACCCGCGGTTCCTGGGTGCGCGACACGCTCATCTGGGAGAACATGGCGCAGGAAGGCTGGGGCAAGACTATCCCGCAACTTGACCCGACGAAGATAAAGAACTTCGCGTTCCGTGCCCGCCATAGCGGCAAGGGCTACATCAGCCTTGACAATATATTCCTGCTTGGCGAGGACGGCGAGGAGATCCCGATGCCCAGGGGGCTTAGGAGACTGCGTTAAAAACATTCAAAGGGGGTGCATATGTCCTTGAACCTGCATTTTTCTTGTTTGCAATCCTGGAAGGGCGTTGCCCTTGTAGGAACTATGGCATTCCTCCTTGTTGCATGTGGAGATGATGACAGCGACTTTGTCTCTCGGCCGGATGGCGACGCCGTTGACTCTTCGTCTAGTGTCTCATCGCAGTCGAGTTCCAGCTCGACAAAAGAGTTCAGTAGCAGCTCTGTGAAATCCTCGACGTCGAGTTCTTCGGATGGTTTTGATTGGAGCTTGCCGAAGGAGGCTTACTTGAATCCAGAAATTGATTACGGCACCATGATGGACGAGCGCGACGGCAAAACCTACAGGACGGTAAAGATTGGTGACCAGGTGTGGATGGCGGAAAACCTGAACTTTGACCCTGGTCAGGGTGGTGCTGGCGATGCAAAATACGAATGGTCCTGGTGCTACGATAATGAACCCGAGAATTGCGACGTGGTCGGTCGACTCTACACCTGGGCTGCGGCAATTGATTCGGTGAAGTTGGCAATCGATGCGGAAAACCCGCAGGATTGCGGCTATGGCAAGTCCTGCAGGATGCCCGCAAAGGTTCAGGGCATCTGCCCCACGGGCTGGCACTTGCCGGCTTATGCCGAATGGGAAGTCTTGTTCACAGCGGTGGGCGGTCGTACATCTCGTGCAGGCAAGGATCTTAAGTCGCAGAGCGGCTGGTATCATAACGACATCGGTACTGATGCTTTTGGTTTTTCCGCATTGCCCGCTGGCAACAGGGCCAACATTGGCTATTTCGACAATGTTGGCAATCACGCGAATTTCTGGAGTGCCACTGAGAGCGATAGCTTCCGCGTGTACTACATGCACTTGTTCAGCACCTACGACTTCATCGATGTGGACGTGAACAGCAACAAGAACGTCGGGTACTCTGTTCGTTGCCTTAAGGACTGACCTGTAAGGCAAACTCCATAAAAAAGAAAATCGCCGGCATCTCGCCGGCGATTTCTCGTTAATGGTTTCCGCTTATCGCTTATCCCTATCGATCCAGGGTCTTGCCGTCTGGCCTACGTAAATCTGGCGCGGACGGTTGATCTTGGAATTCGGGTCGTCGTGCATTTCCTTCCAGTGGGCGATCCAGCCGGGGAGGCGGCCGATGGCGAACATCACGGTAAGCATGTTCGTCGGGATGCCCATCGCGCGGTAGAGGATGCCCGAGTAGAAGTCCACGTTCGGGTAGAGCTTGCGCGCGATAAAGTAGTCGTCCTTCAGGGCGGCTTCTTCGAGCTTGATGGCGATATCCAGGAGCGGGTCGTGCACGTGTTCGCGCTCGAACACCTGGTACATGAGTTTCTTGAGCACCTTGGCGCGCGGGTCGTAGCTCTTGTACACGCGGTGGCCGAATCCGGAAAGGCGGAACGGGTCCTTCTTGTCCTTGGCCTTGTCCATCACCTGCTCGATGGTCATGCCGCTCTGCTGGATGCGCAGGAGCGTCTCGAGCACGGCCTGGTTCGCACCGCCGTGGAGCGGGCCCCACAAGGCGCAGATGCCTGCACAGATACTCGCGTAGAGGTTCGCCTGCGAACTGCCCACCATACGCACGGTCGACGTGGAGCAGTTCTGCTCGTGGTCGGCATGCACAATCAGGAGCGTGTTGAGCGCGCGTTCCATGATCGGGTCCGGGTGGTAGGGGCGGGCCTTGCTGCTGAACATCATGTTGAGGAAGTTGCTGCAGTAGCTGCGTTCAGCTTCCGGATAAACGAACGGTTCGCCGATGCTTGCCTTGTAGGCGAAGGCGGCGATGGTGCGGATCTTGGAAATAAGGCCCGCGGTCGTGAGCTCGAAGGCGCTCGCGATGTTTTCGTCGTCGTAGAAGCGCGGGGTAAAGAGGCCCACGGCGTTCACGATGGAACTGAGGATGCCCATCGGGTGTGCACTCGGCGGCATTTCGCGGAAGAAGTGCAGCAGGTTCTCGTGCAGGAGCGCATTCTCGGTAAGGAGCGTGCGGAAGTGCCCGAGCTGTTCCTGCGTGGGGAGTTCTCCGTAAATCAGGAGCCACGCGGTCTCGGGGAAGGTGGCCTTCTCGGCAAGATCTTCGATGGAGTAGCCTCGGTAGCGGAGGATGCCCTTTTCGCCGTCAACAAACGTAATGGCGCTCTTGGTGCTGCCCGTGTTCAGGTAGCCGTAATCCAGCGTGACAAGCCCGGAATCCTTGCGCAGCGTGCTGATGTCGAGGCCGTGTTCGCCCTCGGAACCTTCCACCACGGGGAGTTCGTAGCTCTTGCCATTATAGTTCAGTGTTGCCTTTTCGGACATTTATCCTCCGGAGGGGCGGGCTTCAACCGCCAATTATTTCATCTTCAAAATGCAATTATAAATATTTTCGAACAGCTTGCCGAGCTTTTCGGTCGGGACGGCGCTGAAAGCGACGCGGATAAGGCCCGAGAGCATGATGGTGCCCGTGCTGTAGTCCTTGATGAGCTTCTGGCGCAGTTCTTCGGCGTCCACGCCCTTCGGCTTGATGCACATGAAGTAGCCGCTGTTGCACGGCATGGCTTCGAAGGCGTCCTTGTATTCCGGGTGCGCGGCGAGTTCGTTCTTGATGATGTCGAAGCGCTTCTTGAGCGTGTTGTACTTTTCCTGCTTCTGCTGCAGGTATTCCGGGCTTTGGAAGGCGGCGAGCAAAATCTTCTGGCTGATGCTCGGGGCGTTAGAGATGTTGCCGCGGACCGTACCGGCGGCCTTGTCTTCGAGGGCCTTGAGCTGGGCTTCGGTGGCGCCCTTGAAACCGAAGGTCATGAAACCGACGCGGAAGCCCCAGACGTAGTCTTCCTTGGTCGGGCCGTCGAGCTTGACGGCGAGCAGGTTCTCGTTGGCTTCGAGCAGTTTCACGAACAGGGATTCCTTGGTCACGCCTTCCTCGTAAACGAGTCCGAAGTAGGCGTCGTCGAGCAGGGCCACGACCTTGTTGCCCGCGGCGGCGCAGTCGGTGAGGATCTTCGCGATTTCGACGGCTTCCTTCTCGGTGGCGGTGTAGCCGGTCGGGTTGTTCGGGAAGTTCAGGAGCACGACCTTCTTCTGGCTCTTGCTTTCGGCGAGGGCGGTCTTGAGGGCTTCGGTATCGAACCCGCCATCCTTGAAAGTGTTGAACGTCTTGATCTTCGCGCCGCAGCTGTTCACGAACACGAGCTCGTAGTTGTCCCAGTAGAGGTCCGGGATGATGACTTCGTCACCCGGGTCGAGGAAGAGGTAGCCCGCGCAGCTGATGGCGTGGGTCAAAGCACAGGTCACGACCGGGTTGCTGAACTGCTTACCGGCGAGGCTCGGGTTCTTGCGGACAATCTGTTCCTTCCAGGCCTTGCGGAGGTCGGGGTTGCCAAAACTCGGGGCGTACAGGAACGATGTCTTGGGGAGGTTCAGGCTCTTGAGCACGCAGTCGAGCACGAGCGGGCTCCCGTCGTCTTCGAGGGCGGTGCCGATAGTCGCGTTGATTTCGGAGCCCTTGGCTTCGGCGCCCTGGCCCAGAATGCCCTTGCGCGGGAAGAAGATTGCCTTGCCCCTTTCGGAGAGCATGGAGAGAACGTTGCAGCCGTTTGCGGAGAGTTCCGCGTTTGCCTGTTCGGCGAGAGGATTGTAGTTCATGACCTTGGTCCTGTTAAAATTTCCGAGGCCAAAGATAGTAAAATGGGCGCCTAGTTTAAATCCCTAAAGAACTCGGGACGGTGAAAATCCGGCCTCTCCGTGTCTATTGGGAAGGCACTGAGGTAATGGGGGGTCTTGGCCTTGTCGGCGCACTTGTAGAGGTTGCCGCGGAGGCGCACCCCCTCGAACGACTTGAGGCCGAACAGGGTCGCGGGGAGGGTGACGCTCATGCCCCAGCTGATGAAGTCGCCGACAACGCTCGCGAGCTGCTTTTCTCGCCCGATTTTGGCGATTTCTGAATCGTCGAGCTTGGTCCTGTTTTCTCTGCCCGTCCCGCGGGCGGCGAGGATGAATCCCCTGCTGGTCGTCTCGAAGTTGAAATATTCGGCGGGATCGAGCGGGTTTTCCAGGAATATTTCGACGCAGGAATCTTCCCAGCAGGGGCCGCCGTTCTCCATGACTTCTGCCCTGAAACAGTCGAGCGGTTCCTCGACGGTGAAGTCGACGCGGAGAAAGTCGCGGTCGATGGAAAGTTCGGCGAGTACGGTGGGGAGGGTGATCCCTTGGTTCTTTTCCCAGTTCATGTTCGGTTGTAGCAGCATGCCCCCAAGATAACTAAAACACTGATTAATCACTTTAATCACTGATTAAAAATCCGGCAAAATGGCGAAATTATTTCAAAAACGCCGATTTTGGGGCTGGCACGGTTTTTGCACCTATAGGGGGCCCGTGAAGGTCCGGGATAAACAGACTTTCCCGGATGCGGGTTTCATACAAATTATAGGAGGCCACTATGGCAGAAGAAAAAAAAGAAAAGGTTGTGAACGTGTCGACAAATTTCGATTGTCTGGCAGTGACGCAGGTGCTCGTGTATCCGTTCCGCGACGGTGCGAGCCTGGGCCACATCAAGGGTCTTGCGACCATCGTTCTCAACGACCAGATGGAAATCCGCGGGCTGCGCGTGATGGACGGTGCGAACGGCCTGTTCGTCTCGTATCCGCTCGATCCCTTCTTCAAGGGCGAGGAGTACAAGACTATCTGCTCCCCGATTTCGCGCCAGCTCAGGGAACACATCGAAAACTGCGTACTCGAGAAGTACCAGGCTGCCGTAGCATAGTAGGTCTATCTTGTTCCGCAGAATCCGTTCGTATTGCCTGTTCGGGATAAAGGCTGTTCCCGTTAGCGTGGAGGTAGATTCTTCCCAGGGCTTGCCGGGGTTCACCCTTGTCGGGCTCCCTGACAATGCCGTGCGCGAGTCGCGTGAGCGGGTCGTGTCGGCGGTGAGGTCCATCGGGAAGGTCGTTACCGGGTTCAGGACGACCGTCAACTTGTCACCGGCGGATCTGCGGAAGGAGGGGAGTGCACTAGACCTTCCACTGGCGATCGGGATGCTGGATTCGACTGGAGAGATCGAAATCAGCAATCTCGAGCGCTTCGTCTTCGTGGGCGAACTTTCTCTGGATGGGTTGTTGAAGCCAGTGAGGGGAGTTCTGTCCATCGCGATGAGCTTGCCCAAGAATGACTCGAGCGTACTGGTCGTTCCGCGTGCGAATGCGGAAGAGGCCGCGCTGGTGGAAGGTCTTCGTTTTGTTGGTGTTTCTTCGTTGAAGGAATGCGTCGATTTTTTGGAGGGAAAGGCCGGGAAGGTGCTTGTTGCCGAAGGCCTGAAGCGAAGGACCTGTGCGCAGGGGGAATACCCCGACTTTGCGAATGTGGTCGGGATGGAAGGTGTGAAACGTGCCCTGGAGGTTGCCGCTGCCGGGGCGCACAACTTTTTGCTGGTCGGTTCGCCGGGCGCGGGCAAGACGCTCTGCGCCCGGTGCTTGCCGGGAATCCTGCCCGATATGACGGATGAGGAAATTCTCGAGACGACACGCATCCATTCTTGCGCGAGTCGCGCGGGGGATTCTCACTTGTTCCGTCCGGTACTGTCGCGGCCTTTCCGGACGCCGCACCATAGCGCGTCGATGGTGTCGCTCGTGGGCGGCGGTTCGAGGCTGTTGCCGGGCGAGGCGAGCCTTGCGCACAACGGCGTATTGTTCCTGGATGAACTGCCCGAGTTTAACCGCAGCGTGCTGGAGGCGCTCCGCGAACCGATGGAGGACGGCTTCATTTCGGTGAGCCGTGCGAGCGGTACTGTGGTCTGGCCTGCCCGTTTCATGATGGGCGCGGCGATGAACCCCTGCCCCTGTGGGTTCGCGATGGATCCGCGACGTGCCTGCACCTGCCTGCCCGACGCGCGCAAGCGCTACCGCGAAAAGATATCGGGCCCCCTGCTGGACCGTATCGATATCCAGGTGAGCGTGCCTCCCATGGATTCGCGGGCGCTTGTGGATGGCGGCGTTCGCGAGAGCTCCGCCGACATCCGTCGCAGGGTCTGCGACGCGCGCGCCGTGCAGCGACGCCGGTTCGAGGGGTTGCCGTTCAAGTCGAATTCGGAGATGACCTCGGAATGTGCCCGCAGGTTCGCGAACATGTCGAACGAAACGGAGCGGTTCGCCGTCGCATCGTCGGACAGGATGAACTTGAGCGCGAGAGGCTTCTTTCGGTTGTTGAAGGTGGCGCGCACGATTGCCGACCTGAGGCGTTCTCCGGACGTGGAAATCGAGGACCTCGCCGAGGCCCTGCGCTACAGGACTATGGGATAGTTTAGCGGCGGACGCGGATGGAGGACTGCGCCCCTGCGCAATCCGGGATGGCCTGGGGCTTGCTGATGGAAACCTCGGCCATCTGCGCTTTGGGGTAGTTGGCGAGGATATGCTTCGCCGTCTCGAGGACAAGGGTTTCTTCGAGCTGGAACCGCGAGTCGCGGATGAATTTCTTCAAATCTTCGGAAAGCTGGGCGTAGTCGATCGAATGGACCAGGTCGTCGTTCCTCGCGGCTAGCGTAAAATCAAGCCAAATGGAAACGTTCAGCACCACGGGTTGCTCGTTTTCCCTTTCGTAGGGGAGCGTCCCGAGGATGCAGTCGAACTTAATGTCTTTAAGCGATATTTTGCCGGTTTCCACTACCATACGAAGAGCACGATGGCTGCCGTCAGGGAGACTGCGGTGAAGCCGAACCAGAGGTTACGGGCGAGCGTGTAGGAATCGCGCGTTTTCTTGTTGGTGTTCATGCGTTCTTCGAGCTTGTTGACCGTGTAGTCGATACCGAAGTCGGCGTACTGCTTCATTGCAATTTCACAGGCTTCCTTGTTGCTGCCTTTTTTTTCGCAGGCCTGGACGATACCGTCGCGCCCTTCTTCGCCGTTCATGATCCTGTTGTGCAGGTCGCTGAGGTGGTCGTAGGCGTCGCTGGCCTCGTTGGCCTTGCTGTGCTGCATCACGCCGATGACGGCGCCGGTGGCTGCCAATGCGGAAAGACCGATGGCAGTCCAGAAGCGGACTTCGTCAGCGATACCGAAACGGTCGGTCGCATTTTCGGAAGCGTCGCTGATGGCATAGTCGCGGGCGTCGGCCTTGGCGTTGGATTCGTCGAGATCGCCGGAGACATCGACATCCTCATCTTCGTCTTCTTCTTCGCAGTCCGGATCGTATTCGTCGCATTCCTCTTCTTCGCTGGAGGCCACGGCGGGCTTTGCGGAAGGAGGTTCTTCGGCGGGAGCGGAGCCGGTCAGTTGCACGGAGGCGCCGTCGATGAAGGCAAAAGCGGTGGAGTAGCCCGGGATAAAGACGGACTTGCCATCGAAGTAGACGGTTTCGACATCGTCTTCGGCGGGCATGCCGCGACGTGCGTAAAACTTTGCGGTAACGAGCTTCGAGTAGTCAACGCCATCGGCCTTCAGGGCGACTATCGAGGAAAGGTCGCCCTTGGCGCCCTGGTAGAGCTGGTAGGCGGTTTCGGTTTCGCCGAAGGGGTCGGTATATTTCTGGCGGACAACGAGCCTGCCGTCCTGGAGGGAACTGACCTCGTCCGCAGGTGCGGTTTTCAGTTCGCCGCCAAATTCGGCGGTAATGAAGTTGTCGGGGCTGCCGGCATTCTTCGCGGTAAATTCCTCAATGTCGTACGGACCGGCAAAAGCCGAGGCAACAGAAAGGCAGAGGGCCACAAAAAACAAACGCTTCATCTTCATCTTAATCTCCGATTCAGACTCTTTTTGGAGAAATATATAAAAAAAAAGGCATTTGTAAAAAAAAACATGTTTTTTTGAGCTTTTTATGCCCTATATATGACATAGAACAATCTTTCTTGCCACTTATATGGTAAAATCGGCCGAAAAATTCTACTTTTAAGCCTGTAAATTTTAACCCTAAAAGAGGAATCCATAATGGCAAAGCTCTCTATCGAAGATCTCGAACTCGCCGGCAAGCGCGTGTTCATC
>JAEEGJ010012915.1_pt1 | contig 20481 bp, 16 predicted proteins | sample 8958761 | NCBI WGS metagenome assembly JAEEGJ01 (sample SAMN16246546, study PRJNA631951) | gut metagenome | biome: gut microbiome; feature: rumen; material: RS-attached | host: Bos | place: Iran: Karaj | collected 2018-10
CGGAAGAAATAATGTTCAAATGCACGCTTTCGGCGTGTGCTTGACTTATTTCGTGCATTATAGGTCACGCCAAATACCTAACAGACAGCGGAAGACAGTTAAGTTTTCACGCTTTTTTTATTGTCAAAAATTGAAGGAAATATTGTAGAGACACAATGCATTGCGTCCTCAATGGGAATAAGGATAAATATTTAATAATTAACAAATTAAAAACAAAACTATGAGAGCAAAACAGTTTATTTCGGTGGTTGCGATGGCAGCATTAATGGTATCGTGTGGAACACAAAAACAGGCTACGACTTCGGTTGGACGTGGTGTTGAGATGGACATTCCTTGTCAGGTTTATGACGATGCAGACTATTTCCGTTCTTCGGGTACAGCAACCAATGTGAATCAGCAGAATGCGCGTTCGGCGGCATTGGCTGCGGCCAAAAGTATGATTAACCAAAAGTTGGGCGGAACGGTTAAGGGCATAACAACTGATTATCAGAAAGTGCTGGCAGGAAATGCCCAACAGGAAGACATCGCTCGGCTGATTGAGGGCGAACTGCAGATGGCTGTGGAGCGCACGCTGAACGATGCCGAGCAAATTTGCGAGAAGATGTTCCGCACCGACGCAGGCAACTACGAATCGTGGATTGGAATTCAGATTTCGAAGAAGAAACTGGCCGCCGAGATGGAGAAAGGCTTGTCGGAAAACGAACGGACGCGCATAGTGTTGGGCCGTGATAATTTTGAGGAACGTAATAAGAAATATTTTGAATAGCAACGGGTTATGCGAAAGTTACTGTTATCGGCTTTCCTGATTGTGGTGGCTATCGCCGCATCGGCGCAAACCAAGCCGCAGTGGATTTACAAACTGCCTAAAGCCAAAAACAACACCTATCGGTTTGTGATGGAATCGGCAGTTGCGAATTCGGAGAACGAGGCACGGACACAATCCATCGCAAGGGTTTTCCAACAAACGGGCAACCGTCTGGGGCAACCAGTGAACACGGCGGAAATCAATAACGCTGTGCAGCGTGGCGACAATTTTGCGGTGCTGTCATCGACATTCAACATACCAACAAACAAGGTTTGCGAGTGGACGGAGCGTCTGCCGAACGGAACTTACAGGGTTTATGTGCTGTGTCAGGTGGCGGAGAGTGCCAATATTAAAATGAACGCGCCAGCATATAACGAATGCAATGTAAATCAGGAGTTTAAAGACGGCAACGCATTGCTAAAATCGATGTTTATTCCAGGTTTAGGCCAGATTGGTAAACGACATTATGTTGAGGGAACGCTGACGCTGATTAGCGAAGCGGCTCTGGCGGGGGCGGGAACGCTCTGCTATCTGAAAGCGCAAGACAAACTCGACATAATGCACTCTGACGGTGTGAGTTACGAGGACTTTACCAATGCCCATACAACCTACAACCGCCTGCGCGATGCCAGTTACGTGATTTGGGGCGCGGCGGCAGGATTGTATGTTTTCAATCTTTTCCGCGCCTACACAATGCAACCGAAATACAAAGACGGCATTTCGCTATATCCCACGGTACTGTCTGATAATGAGAGAGTGGCGCCTGGACTGGCTGTGAGAGTGAAGTTTTGAAATTGAGAATTGAAAGTTGAAAATTGAAAGTGTCTGAAGTCAAAATAAAGCAACTATGAAAAGAATTCTGTGTTATCTGTGTGTTCTGTGCGAGATTTTCGCCTTGAGCGGCTGCATAAAAAGTCTTGAAGATGAGGGTGTTTACGATAGCACTGTCTGCACGGGAACCATTATCAACGACCAGAACAGCCAGCCTGTGGCGGGGATGCGGGTGAGCAAAACCGACGGCAAAACCATTGCCACGGTGGTGGAGACAGCCGCCGACGGCAGTTTCAGCATTGAGGTGACGCCCGAAGATGTGCACCACAACTACTATCTGTGGGTGGAGGCCGACTCGCTCTATGGCAGCCGCAGCGTAACGCTCGAAAAATTCCCCTACGGGCGGCAGATGTTCAGTTTGGGCGTGGTGCAGGTTGAAGGACCAGTGCCGCCAACCGTGCAAACCGCTGCCGTGCAAGCCATTGCGGCCAACACAGCCGCTTCGGGCGGAAACATCACGGCTATTGGCGGCTCTGCCGTTGTGCGCCGTGGCGTGTGCTGGAGCCCCCTGCAACTGCCCACCGTGGCCGACCCGCACACCACCGACGGCCGCGGCCCAGGCGAGTACACCAGCCAGATGACAGGTTTGAGCGTGAACACCGTCTATTATGTGCGCGCCTACGCCACCAACAGCATTGGCACAGCCTACGGCGAGCAGTTTGAATTCCGCACTGCCGACGGTCTGCCCACATTGCGCACCGACAGCGTTACCCGCGTTGCAGCCACCACAGCCACCTGCGGTGGCGAAGTTCTGGCCGATGGCGGTTTTGCGGTGACAGCCCGTGGAGTTTGCTGGAGCACGGCGCAACAGCCCACCATAAGCAACAACCACACCACCGACAACATTGGCTTAGGCCCATTCGCCAGCAGTCTGACTGGCCTTGAGCCCGCCACCACCTACTACGTGCGCGCCTACGCCACCAATCCCGCTGGCACAGCCTACGGCGAGCAGCGCACATTCACCACGCAGAGCGGACTGCCAACTGTTGTAACTGCCGCAGCCGCAGCCATTTCGGCCACTAGCGTAACCATTGGCGGCACAGTGATGGCCGATGGCGGTTTTGCCGTTACAGCACGCGGCGTGTGCTATGGTACGCAGCCCAACCCAACTTTGGCCAACCCGCACACCACCGACGGCAGCGGCTCGGGCACTTTTACAAGCCAAATTGCTGGTTTGCAGAGTGGTGTTACATATTATGCCCGCGCTTACGCGACAAATGCTATTGGCACGGTGTATGGCGAGGAGGTTGTTTTTGAAACGAAGTGACATTTATAAAAGGTATGAGTTATGGAAGAACAAATAAGACATAACGAAATTGAAATAAAATCTGTGGCTCAATTTCTTAACAAAGTCACAAAGATTTGCATCAACAAGGATGAAATAAAATTGCAAAATGTTTTTTTCAGAGGAGAGGCTGATGTAAACTGGAAAACAGTTGCATCATTGTTGCGTGATGATTTATGTTCAGGTGGTACGATACAAAGTGATGTATATGTCCAATTGGAAAATCAATTGATTGATGAGGCCAAAATATATAATCCTCAATTGTTCGAGTCTTGCCATAATTCTATTGACAAATTAGTTGAAATGCAACATTATGGATTGCCAACAAGATTGCTTGATGTAACCACTAATCCATTGATTGCATTGTATTTCGCTTGTGAAAGCACAAATGCTGATGGCAGAGTTTTATACATTAAACAAAAGCCTGTGCCTGGTGATTTGGCAAATTTGATTGCAACATTATGCGAATTCTACAAGAGTGATATATATGAGCATCATAGCCTTTCGACTTTTCTTAAAATATTGAAAGAACACAATTTATTCCAAGAAGATGAAAATTATAAGGTTTGCTTTCTTTTCGAATACATAACAAAATCATTCCTGTATGTGCATCCATATATCAACGAAAGAATGAAAGCACAAAAAGGTGCGTTTGTATTTAGTGCATTTATGCAACCATTTCTCAAAGACACTAAATACAACAAATTGTTGAAACGGATGAAAAGAAGTAAAGTGACTGGAGAAGAATTAGATAGCATCTCATTCGACAAGACATCGGTTTCTTTTCAATTTGAAAAGAAACATTTCATTATAAGAAAAGATGATAAAAAAAGGATTCTAAAAGAACTTGATTTGATAGGTATCAATGAGGCTTTTGTATATCCCGAACCCGAACATCAAATGAGAACCGTTAAAGAACGTGTTGTAATGTCTAATATGACAAAAGAACAATTTTACAGTTAATATTTCCCCTATGAAACGCCTATTTATAACCATCTCATTTATAGTCTTATCCACAGTAAATGCTGCGGCACAAACTTTTGAACGTGGAGATTTTACATACTGCAAATTGTATGGGACCTATAACGAAGTTTCAATTAAAGGTTCAACAGACAAAACTGCGCTTACAATTCCATCTACAGTAGATTATGAAGGTGTAACCTATTCTATTACTGGTATCGAATACGATGCATTTTTATCCCACAATAATTTACAAACCATTAGTATTCCTAATTCCGTACAATACATCTGGGGAACTCCGTTCAGTGGTTGTGAAAACTTACAGTATATTGAGTATGATAATGCTTTGTATTTAGGAAATGATGAAAACAAGTATTTGTGGTTGATAAAGGCAAAATCGAAGGGCATTACTTCGTGTGGAATAAACAACAATTGTAAGCATATTGCAGAAAATGCATTTGATGGTTGTGACAAATTAACAGCGATAGTCATTCCAAATTCTGTTGTAGATATCGGGCATTATGCGTTCAATAATTGCAGTGGATTATCATCCGTGACTATTCCAATATCTGTTATAACGATAGGCACACAGGCTTTTAATTGCGATAACACTATATTTGTTTGCGAGGCGCAAAGCAAACCTCAAGGTTGGGGTGATTACACATCTTATTATTGTAGCGGAACGTGGAATAACTGTCAAGGTACCACTTATTGGGGATTGTCATTTATTGTGGGTGATTTTGCATATTCGATTATTGGCGACAATACGGTATCTGTACGCAAGTATTTAGGCAACGGACTTGATGTGTCTATTCCTTCTGTTGTGACATTTAATGGAAATGAGTATAAAGTTACAGATATTGGCGAAGCAGTGTTCCAAAACAAAGATTTGACGGAGATAACCATACCTGAAACAGTGAAAAACATTGGTAAAGAAGCATTTTATGGATGTAGTGGTTTGACAGAAGTAATTCTTCCTGATTCTCTTATAACCATAGGTGATAATGCATTTGATGGTTGTAGCAGTTTGAGAATCATAAATATTCCTAATTCAGTTCAAACCATTAACCGATCAGTGTTTTCTCATTGCGAAAACTTGCAATACAATAGATACGACAATGCTTTTTATTTAGGAAATGAAGAAAACCGTTATTTATGTTTAGTTAGGGCGAGAAATGCAACTATAACTTCGTGTGAAATAAACAACGGCTGTAGATTCATTTTTGGTGGAGCATTCAATAGTTGCAGTAATCTTACTTCAATAGAAATCCCAGACAAGGTTTTAAATATCGGAAATGGAGCATTTTATTATTGCAGTTCCTTGAAATCCGTAATATTTGGAAAATCAATCAAATATATTGAAGATTATGCGTTTAACTATTGCACTAGTATACAAATGGCTATTTTCCCAAATTCGCTCGAATCTATTGGAGGATATGCGTTTGCAGATTGTAGTAGTTTAAAAACCGTTTATATACCAAATTCGGTCTCATTTATAAATGGAGTAAATCCTTCATTTTGTAATTCAGAAGCAATAATTTATTGCCAAGACACGACCTATGGAAAATGGGAAAGAGGATGGTATTATAAACAATTACAAGGAGTTACATCTCCTGGGCACGAGGTCCTATTGAATTGCATTCTTAAAGACAGTTTGATTTACCAAATAACAAGTTCGGAAGAACCATATACAGTTAAGGTTTGCAAATACATTGGAAACAGTTCTTCTGTAGAAATACCAGAAACTGTGGTATCAGAGGATGTAGAATATGTAGTTACTGATATTGCAGAAAATATTTTTAGCGATTGTGCTTCGTCTATTACCTTAATAATGAAGAGCCAAACAGTGCCAAATTTAAGCAATATCAATGCTTTGCAGTCTGTTACTTCTATTCACATACCGTGTGGTTCGTTAAATAATTATAAGTCAGCCGCATATTGGGGAACATTTGGTAATTATACGGAAGATTTCTCGTATGTGTTTAGTGCGCAATCGGATGATGAGGCAAAGGGTACTATAGAAATAAAAAAAGAACCCACTTGTAGTGAAAATGCAGTTATTCAGGCAAACGCCGAGACTGGTTACGTTTTCTACCAATGGAGCGATGGAAACAAGTCAAATCCTCGCTATATTACAGTAACACAAGATACTGCGTTGGTGGCTTACTTTGTGGTTGATGAGGTTGAGGCGGAAATTACATCGGCCGGCACTGCGCAAGGCACGGTTTCAAATTCATCTGGCACCTACCATTACAACGATGAGATTGAGATATCAGCCACAGCAAATTACGGCTACACGTTTGCAATGTGGAGCGATGGCGAAACCGCCAATCCTCGCACTGTGGTTTTAAGGAAAGATACAGCCATTCGGGCGGAGTTTGCTGTAAACCAATATGCTATAACTCTTAAAACAAACATTGCCGAGCGAGGCTCGGTTTCAGGCGATGGCAGTTTTAATTATCTTACAAACAATAAGATAACAGCTACAGCAAACTATGGATACGTTTTCGAGAAATGGGGTGATGGCAATACCGAGAATCCGCGAACAATTGCTTTAACGCGCGACACAGCATTCACGGCCGTTTTTGTACCTGATGAGGTTAGTGTGGCGGTGGTTTCGGCTGATACCGTGCGCGGCAAGGTTTCCGCACTATCGGGAACGCATCATTATTACGATACGATAACCATCAGTGCCACAGCCAACTATGGTTATCATTTCGCCCATTGGAGCGATAGTGTAACCGCCAATCCTCGCACAATTGTTTTGCGTGGTGATACAGCCATTCAAGCGCAATTTGCTGCAACCCAATATTCTATAGCGGTTGGCTGCAATAACGCGGAGTTGGGTTCGGTGAGCGGTGGCGGAACATTCGATTATCTTGCAACAGCCTCAATATCAGCCACTGCCAACCACGGCTATGCTTTTAAGCAGTGGAACGATGGCAACTACGACAACCCGCGCCGCGTGACCATAACGCAAGACACGGCGTTCACGGCCGTTTTTGTCCCAGATGAGGTTAACGTTGAGGTGGTTTCGGCCGATACCGCGCGTGGCAAGGTTTCCGCACTATCGGGAACGCATCATTATTACGATACTATAACCATCAGTGCCACAGCTAACTATGGTTATCATTTCGCCACTTGGAGCGACAGCGTAACCGCCAATCCTCGCACAATTGTTTTGCGTGGCGATACAGTCATTCAGGCGCAATTTGCTGCAAACCAATATACTATAACTATTGGTTGCAACAACGCGGATTTGGGTTCGGTGAGCGGTGGCGGAACATTCGATTATCTTGCAACTGCCAAAATATCAGCCACTGCCAACCACGGCTACGCCTTCAAGCAGTGGAACGATGGCAACTATGACAACCCGCGCCGCGTGACCATAACGCAAGACGCGGCGTTCACGGCCGTTTTTGTACCTGATGAGGTTAGTGTTGAGGTGAAATCGGCTGATACAGAACACGGTACAGTGACAGAATTGCCGGGCGTTTATCATTTCAACGAGAAGATAATAATTTCGGCCATTGCGGTGCCGCACTATCACTTTGTGGCCTGGAGCGATGGCAACCGCCAAAATCCGCGCGAGTTGCTGCTTCGTGGCGACACGGTGCTCACGGCCGCCTTCGGCATCGATACTTTCAGTGTTGCGGCCAAGTGCGATACAGCAATGGGCGCGGTGAGTGGCGCAGGGCTGTATAGTTACGGCTCGGCGGCCAAAGTTGAGGCCAAGCCAGCGGCGCACCACCATTTTGTGCAGTGGACAAGCGGCGCCGTTCAGACAACGCAGGAGTTTGTGGTTGAGCACGATACGACGTTTGAGGCAGTGTTCGCTATCGACCGCCACTCGGTTGCGCTTGCCGCTTCCGATAGCCTTTGCGGCGCAGTGAGCGGAGCGGGCAGTTACGATTACGGCGCCAGCGTTCAGTTGCAGGCCACGCCAGCCGCCAACTGCTATTTCACGGGCTGGAGCGATGGTGTGACAACCAATCCGCGCACGCTCACCGTTGAGGGCGATACAAACATTGTGGCGGAGTTTGGTAAGTTGCAGACAGTCAATATTATGGTCGCGGCCAACGATACGCTTCGGGGCACGGTTGCGGGCACGGGCAGTTATGTTGTGGGCAATAACGCCACGCTTTCGGCCACAGCCAGCGCCCACTACCTTTTTGAGCAGTGGTCCGATGGCCGCACCGATAACCCGCGCACCGTCCGCGCCATAGCCGATGCCACCTACAAGGCCGTCTTTGTGCCGATGCAGTACAACATTATTCTGTCGCAGAACAATGCCGATATGGGAATGGTGTCGGGCAGCGGCGTTTACAGTTACGGCGAGCGCGTGAGTTGCCTTGCCAAGCCCTATCCAAACTACCATTTTGTGCAGTGGAGCAACGGCGAAACCGCCAACCCCTACGAGTTTGTGGTTGAGGAAGATAAGATGCTCACGGCCTATTTTGCCGCAGGAGCCGTCACCGCCATCGGCAATGAATCCGCCATAGAACCAACAATTTACGCCATTGGCAAAACCATCGTTGTTGAAAACGCCACAGATGAAATTCGCGTTTACGATGCAATGGGCAAATTGATTTGTAGGGACGCGATTCATCGCGTCCGCGCAGAATTGCGCGTCAATGCCGCAGGCGTTTACATTATTAAAACAGGCAATGTGGTGATGAGGGTGGTGGTGGAATGATAGATATTATTCTGGTTAAATCGGATACAATCGGTTAGAACACAAAAACGGTAGAGGGCGAATAATCATTCGCCCCTACGTGTTTTATGCTACGCCCTTTCGGTCGGAAATTGTATGAAAATTTGGAAATAAATTATTTAAAATCAATTGTTTATAATTCTGTTAAATTTTCAAATCAGATTTTCTAAAAATTTCTCGCGAAGCGACAACCTAACCCATTATCCGCTTGCGGATAAAATTCGGATTTGTTTGGATAAGTTTGGCTAGAAAAAAGGCTGTAACCAATTCGATTACAGCCTTATTTATTTATGAGTATTTTTGCTTAGTTCACCACAATAACCAGATATTTCGAGCTGTTCCAGAACTTGTAGTAGTTGTTAACTACAAGACTGTCAACAGGTTTCTGGCCGTAGATGGTGTAAGAGTCGAGCGGATGGGCGGTTACCACCTTCGCTTTTTTGGCGCCGTTCAGGTTGAACGAAGTCTGCTCGCGGATGTCGATGCGGGTGAAAACGCTGTTGTCGAAGTCTTTACGCGCTTTTTTGCTGCCAACGGCAAAGTTGCCTTTCTTGTCGAGCACGCCTAATTCCTTCAGTTCCTTTTCCGAGCCGATGATGTAGTAGGCCGTGTTCAGAGCTTCGTCCTGGCCTTCGATGGTGGCGTTTTTCAGGTCGTCCTCGTTGCGGAGCGAGTCGAGCCGGTGTTGCAGGCTTCCGGCCAACGCGCTCAAGCCTTCAATTTTCAGGTTCGATGCCTGAAGTTCCTCTGTAAGATGAAGAATTTCAGCGTCTTTCTCTTGAATGCGCGATTCGAGAGAGGCAATCATCTGCTGCAGCTCGCTGTTCTTCACGTTGGCTTTTTTCAGTTTTGCCTGAAGGTTGTTGACTTGCTCGCGGTTTTGCTGCAGCATATTGTATATCAGTTGAATATCCTCGTTGATTCTCTCCTCGCGGGTCTGGCGGGTTTCGGTGCCGGTGGCAGTCAGTGCAATAATATTCTCTTTGTCTTTGATTGCCTGCAAGTTATCCTCAATACTCGAGAATGTCCCCATAATGGCGTATATTGCCGAATCTTTCTGAACCACAACACGTTGCAGACTGTCGTTGCTGGTCATAAGTTCTTGCCGCGACGGGCCTTGTTGGCATTGGGTAAGCGTCAGTATGCCTAATGCCGCAATGAATGAAATTTTTCTCATTGTTTTAGATTTTTAGTTTATACAATGGCATAACGAATTTGAAGGTTCGTTATTGCTATATTTGCAATACAAAAATGCAAAATAGATGGAATCATTGTTCGGAAAAACTCTCGACCAACTAAAGCTGATTGTCAGCGAATTGGGTTTGCCAGCCTTTACGGCGAAGCAGATTGCCGACTGGCTCTATAAAAAGGAAGTCAGCTCGATTGACGAGTTTTCGAACCTGTCGAAGGTGGCGCGGCAGAAGTTGCAGGAGCGGTACGTTTTCGGCTTGACCGCGCCAATAAAAATGCAGCAGAGCGTTGACGGCACCCGTAAGTATCTGTTCCCTATTGGCGAGTCGAATTTTATTGAGACGGCGATGATTCCCGACGACGACCGCGTGACGGTGTGCGTGTCGTCGCAGGTGGGTTGCAAAATGAACTGCCGTTTCTGTATGACCGGCAAACAGGGTTTTCAGGCCAACCTTTCGGCAACCGATATTCTTAACCAACTGCGTAGCATTGAGGAGTTTAGCCGCATCACAAACATTGTGTTTATGGGTATGGGCGAGCCGATGGACAATCTCGACAATGTGATGCGCGCCCTTGAGATTCTGACCGCCGACTGGGGCTATGCGATGAGCCCGAAGCGCATCACGGTTTCCACCGTCGGCATTGTGCCCGGAATGAAGGAATTTCTGGCCAACAGCAAATGCCATCTGGCTGTAAGTCTGCACAATCCGCTGCCCGACCAGCGTGCCGAGATGATGCCCGTTCAGAAAAAATATACCATTCAGGAAGTTATTGACGCCATCCGCCGTCACGATTTTGGCCTGCAGCGCCGTGTCTCGTTCGAGTACATAATGTTTGCCGGCCTTAACGATACGCCGCGCCACGTTTCGGCGCTGGCTGCTCTGCTCAAGGGCATCGACTGCCGCGTCAATCTGATACGCTTCCACTCAATCCCCGACAGTCCGTTTCAGGGCAGCAATGAGGCTACAATTCAACAATTTAAAGACGCGCTCAACGCCCGCGGCGTGCTCACAACCGTCCGTGCGTCGCGTGGTGAGGACATTCAGGCTGCTTGCGGCCTGCTCTCGACAAAAGAGTTGGTGAAGCGGGGCGAAAAGTAGGCCTCTATTGCTCTAAAGCGCCTTCCAATCTTAACAGCGCAATTTTGTTTTCGATGCCGCCGCCGTAGCCGGTTAGCTTGTTGTTGGCGCCAATCACGCGATGGCACGGAATAATAATGCAAATCGGGTTCCAACCCACAGCTCCGCCAACCGCTTGCGCCGACATCTTGGCAAGGCCGTTCCTTTCGGCTATCGATTTTGCTATCTCGCCGTATGTCAGCACTTTTCCGAAAGGGATATGGCTCAGAATCTCCAAAACATTTTTGCGGAACGGGGTGGCGTTGTCAATCCTGAAATCGGGTGTGAAATCCGGTTCGCGGCCCGAAAAATAGATGTCCAACCATCGGCTGACATCTTTAAAAATCGGCAGCGCTTTGTTCGGCTCGGCCGCATTGCACGATTTAACAAAGTGCAAGCCAGTCAGCACTTTACCGTCCGAAGTCATCAGCAGGTTGTCGAATGCGGCAGGCGTGGTATAGACGGACGCGAAGGTCATTTTTTCTTTTTCTTCACCTCGGGCAGCTCGTCGAACATTGCCGAAACCAACTCCGTCAGAAAGTCGCGGTTATCGACGTTGTCAACCAGAAGCATCTCTTTCGCGCCCTCGTAGGGGAGTTGCAGCGGTGCGTCGGGCATTTTGGCCCGCGCCGATTCGACGGGCTTCACAAGGAATCGGTTGTCGTAGATGCCGCCGATGATTTTGTCGCGGTAATAGATGATGTACTCGCCCATCATTTGGCGGAAAGTAATGTCGTTCAGCCCCGAAAGCTGTTCGAGAATAAATTCAAGGTAGTTTTTACTCGATGGCATTGCTTTTAGTTTTTTATGATTCGATGTTTTGAGTCCTTGAATCTTTATCGTCTTGGTTTACAAGTTTTTATATATAACGGTTTCGCATCAGGCTGTTTTTGTGCGTTTGTAAACTCCCCAGCCGATGCTTCCAACCACAAACGTAAGCATCAGAATCAGGAATGTCATACTAATCTTGTCGCCCTTGTAGATGGAGTCGGGGCGGAACTCAAACCTGATTTGGTGCTCGCCGGCCGGAATGTTGAGCGCGCGCAGCACGTAGTTGGCGCGGAAAATCTCGGCAGGCTGCTCGTCGATGTAGGCTTTCCAACCATACGGGTAGTAGATTTCCGAGAAAACGGCTGTTTTTGCCTCGTTTGAAACTGATTGATATTCAAGTTCATCGGGCGCATAGCTCGTCAGGCGGATTGATGCGGCCGGGTCGAGCGTGGAGTTGAAGTTCTGCACCAGATTGCTGAATTTGGCATCGGTGACGATGGTTGCGGGCGATTGGATGTTGTTCAGCGCGTCGCACTCCTCGCGCGGTGTTGAGGCCACAATCAGCGAGTCGGCAAACCAGCAGTTGCCCCAGGCCTCGGGGTTCAGCATTGGAGTCGCGCCATCGTTGGTTTGCTGAATTATATATTTGGTGTTCAGCATATTAAGTACGTTCATATGGCCGCGTGAGATGTGCTCCTCAATCAAATCCTGATAGCGGCGCAGTTTGGCTGCGTGGTAGCCGCCAATCGATTTCAGATAATACGATGTGCGGGCGTCGTTGAAGGTGTTGGTGGTGCGGTTCAGCACGCGGAAATCGGGGTCTGTATCTCGCAGAATCTGAGTCTCATAGTCGTATTGGTTGAAGTAGCTTTTGCGGTCTTTGTCGTTAACAAAATGGTCGTTGCCGAAATAGCGCTTGTTTACCGGCCAAAGGTCGATGAGAATCAGTGCGCCGAGAACCACAAGTGTGGCCGTGTTCTTGAGTTTGCCAGCCACAAACAGCCACAGTGTTGCGAATGCCGCCGCCACAAACAGCAACGAGCGGAAGGCGTCCGATGTCAGCATCGAGGCTCGCTCGCTCACAATCAGCTTGTTAATCCAATCGGGTAACTGTTTGAAAATCTGTGCGTCGTTGGCCGATGTGAAGCTGAACATTGAGCCGCCGAACAACGCCAGCAGCAGGCAGATGCCGCCGGTTACGCCGCCCGATATGCACAGGGCCTTTGTAAGTTCCTTACGGTCAATCTTTTTATCGAAAATCTGCTGCAAGGCCATAAATCCGAGAATCGGTATCGTCACTTCGGCAATGACCAAAATCGATGACACGGCACGGAACTTGTTATACATTGGGAAATAGTTGAAAAACAACGATGTAAGTCCTTCGAAATGACGTCCCCAGGCCAGCAGAATCGAGAAGACCGTGGCGGCCAGAAGCGCCCATTTGTAAGGGCTTTTCACGATTATCAGCCCCAGCAGGAACAGGAAGCAGACAATGGCTCCAACATAGACGGGGCCTTCGGTGAAGGGTTGGTCGCCCCAGTACATCGGCAGGCTTTGGCAGAACTGCTTTGCGTTGTTTTTTGGCACGCCCTGTTTCACCATCTCGTTGTAAAGGTCTGATTTTGTGCCGACATTGTAGTGCGACGAGCCGCCGTTGAAATTCGGAACCAGCAGCGTCATTGTCTCGCCAATGCCGTAGCTCCAGCTTGTCGCGTAGTCGAAATCGAGGCCGGTCTGCGCCTTTCCGCCGCTTTCGTGCAGCTCCGAGTGGCCGCCGCGCATTGTCTCCTTCACGTAATCGGCGTTCGATTTAACGTTGCTGTATCCCGTTCCGAGTCCGATGCCGAGCGACACGGCAAAAATGCCGACACCAATCAATAAATCTTTTATTCGATTGTCTTTCAGATGTATATACAATTCGGCCACACCAAAAACGGCCAGCATCATCATATAATAATAGGCCATTTGCGGGTGCAGAATCATTCCGAAAGCAGTGAAAACCATTGTCAGACAGGCGCCTAACAGGTATCGTTTTTTGAAAATATAGACGAATCCGGCAATCACACACGCCATATAGCCGATGGCGTACACTTTGTTGATGTGCCCGGCCGCGATAATTATCAGAAAATAAGTGGATAGTGTTATCGCGATTGAACCGATTATCGACAGCCATTTGCTCACATCGAAGGCGCGCATCAGAATGAAAAAGCCGAAAAGATAGGTGAGGAACCACGCCCAAACCGAGCCGAGGAAGAAGGTGTAAGCCTTGCGTAACTTGCTGATAGTCCTCGATGTAGGCGTTGAGAACCCGATTTGATAGGTTGGCATTCCGCCAAAGAGCGAGTTGGTCCAATACGACGTGTGGCCGGTGGCTTTCGCGAATTCGCTCACCTCGTGGCCGGCACAGGCGCCGCTAATCATATCAGTCTGCGACAGCACTTTGCCGTTGAGCGCGGGCCAACAGTAGGCCATTGTCAGCGCAAAAAACACACCCAGAGCCACAATGTATGGCGTAAGCTTTTTTAAATCGATTCCCTTCATAATTATTTGTGTTATTGATATTTGCAATATTTGATTCCGAAAAGCGGAATGTTGCGAAAGTAGGTAAAAAAACAATGTGAAAACTGCCGAACCTGATAATTGGCAATTGTTTGCGCAATCACCGGGCGTTTATGCCCGTTCCTCCAATTTGAACCGCAGCCGCCAGCGTTTTGTGTCAGCGTCCCAGTCGTGGCTGATGATTTTGAATCGGCCGATTTCCGCGGTGTTGCCCACGTGCAACCCGATGCAAAGGCACTCGTCGTAGTCGCCTACTTTCACCACGCGCACCGTTTCCGACGCATCGTCGGGCAGGCGGCTCAGGTCGAAGCGCGATTTGGCTTCGGCTTGCGTAATGAATTCGGTTGTAACGGCCAGATGGCTGTCAATCACACGGTTGACTTCCGCTTCGAGTGCCGCCACTTCGCTGTCAGTGGGGCAGTGGTCGAGCCGGTAGTCGAGCTTGCTTTTTTTGCGCTCGATGTGCGCTTCAAACGCCCGCCCGCAGCCGAAAAGGTTAATCATTGCGCGGTTCACAATGTGTTCGGTGGTGTGCATCGGCGGAAACTCTTCCTTGTTGTGTGCGTTAAGGGTTATGTCGTTCATATTTAATTTGTTATGTCTTGTTTTACAATAAAATCCACTTCCAAACGGGTACCACATCAATAGTCAATTCGCCAACGGTTATTTGCTCTTCAGTGTTTTTGGTGATAATCAGCGCTTTATCGAGTTTCTCGGTCTCGTTCAGTTTCACAAGAGCGTTCACTTCGCGCTTTCTTGTGGTCTCATCGTCAATGTCGTACGCCGCTTGAATGCCTAATTTCTCGTCGGGTACAAAAAAATCGACTTCGGAGTTTTGCTTGTAGTAGAAAAGGCCGTCGCCATATTTTTTATGCAGAAAAACGGCGCAAATGTTTTCCAACAGCAGATTTTCGGAGTCCATCAAGAACAGATTCAGTATGCCGTTATCGATAAAGTAGTGTTTTTTAGTGGTTTGCCGGTCAACAAACTTGTCGGCGTGGTTCTCGATTGAAAAAATCAAACAAGAATCGTGAAGATACTGTATGAAATTGGAAACTGTTGACGCATTGATACTTATGCCGGTTGATTTGATAAGGTTCGCCAACCGGTTGAACGATGTCGGTTGCATAACGCACGCCGCCAGCCTTTTGACGGCCATACGTAGCGCTTCTTCGCTGCGAATACCGTTTCTGACAACAATATCGTTGAAAAATATTTTGTTGTAAATGCCTGTCAACCATTGTCTTTTGGCCTTTATGCCAATTAGTTCCGGAAAACCGCCGAAGTAGAAATAATCTTCAAAAAGCCTTGCCACGTCGTTCTGCTTTTTCGAGAACTGCCAGTTCTTTTCAAGTTTGACATTTTTGGCAATCAGATATTCCCCGAATGAGAATGGGTAAACCATTATGTCCCAATACCTTCCGCCCAAAGTTGTTTGTATGTCGCGACTCAGCATTTTTGCATTGCTGCCGGTGATGTAAACCGTATATTTTTCGTTTGCAAGGCGGCGGGCGAAGTGTTCCCAACCTGTTATGTTTTGAATTTCGTCGAGGAAAAGAATTGGCTCTAAGTCGGTTAACAGTCTGTGCGCCTGTAGGATAATGTCGAGTTCAGACGATTTTATTTCGTTTATGCGCTCATCGTCAAAATTGATATAAACAATTTGCTCTACACTAACTCCCTCGTTGATAAGTTGTTGCGCACGTTGGATGAGCATATAGGATTTGCCAGCCTGCCTCACGCCCACAAAAACATAGCACCCATTGTCTTCAATGGTCAGATTGCGCTTTATAAGGTCAACTGATTGTATATATTGTTGGTTTTCAACAATTACGTTCCTTATCAATTCCTTATTCATACAAGTTCGTTTTCTGCAAAAATAGAAAAGTTTCTTATATGCAAGATACTTTTGTTGCGATTTTATCTTATATGCAAGATGTTCTTAGTATATTTTTATCTTATATGCAAGATACTAATTCAATCCTTCATCCCGATAGCTATCGGGACTTCAATCCTTATCTTCAGTCCATCGTAAGCAGGCAGGACATTGTCGGGCAGAATCTTTATAAGTTCGTCATACACAGGGATTTTGTGGCTGATATGCGTCAGATAGGCGCGGTGCGGCTTGAGTTGGCCGATGATGTCGAGCGCTTCGCCAAGACTCAAGTGCGCGGGGTGCTGTTCAATGCGCAGAGCATTGATAACCAAGGTGTCAAGACCTTGCAGTTTTGCCATCTCGCTGTCGGGGATGGTTTTGGCGTCAGTGATGTAGGCAAACTGCCCGATGCGGAATCCCGTGGTGGGCAGCGTGCCGTGCAGAACGTTTATCGGTGTAACCGTAATACCTTGAACATCAAACGGTTCGTTGCCGATTGGCTGAAGTTCAATCTGCGGTGCGCCAGGGTAGTGCGGCTCGCTGAAGGCGTAGGCGTACTCGCGGCGGATGGTGTCGGTGACGCGCTGTTGGGCATAGAACGGAATGGCGCGGCGCATTATGTAATTGAAGGTTCGTATGTCGTCGATGCCAGCGGTGTGGTCTTTGTGCTCGTGGGTTATGAGCACGGCGTCAATCTGCGTAAAGCCTTCGCGCAGAGCCGCTTGCCGCAGGTCGGGCCCAGGGTCGATGAGCAGGTGGCGCCCTTCGACTTCAATGTAAACCGAACTGCGCAGCCGCTTGTCCTTCGAGTTAACCGACTGACACACTGCGCATTTGCACCCCACAATCGGAATGCCGTGCGACGCCCCCGTGCCTAAAAAAGTTACTTTCATTTCAGTCTGAAATTGTGCGCTAATGTAGTTTCAATATTGCAAACGGCGACTCGGGCGGCAAAAAGTTTTTCCGCACGAGCGAAATCCGTTGCAAATCAATTCTTCAGGCAGGCAAGCGGAACCACATACACGCCGTCGGCTCGACGGTAGCCGTACATTCCGCCTGTCAGAATCAGAAGCAGGTCGGGCTCGCGTATCTTGTTCTGTTTCTCGGTTTTATTATGTTCCGTAATCAGCCGTTTCAGTTCCAGCAGGTGCTTTGCGGCCAGTTCAATCTCGCCACTTCCCAATTTGCACTCAATGAGCGCGTAACGGCCGTCGTTAAGATGCAGAACCACATCGGCTTCAAGGCCGTAGCGGTCGTGATAGTAGCCAACGTGTGTGTCGATGTCCGAAGTGTAGGCTTTCAGGTCGCGAATGCACAACTGCTCGAACATAAACCCGAACGTTTTGAGTTGCGTGGTGAACGAACTCGGCGTCATTTGCAGGGCCGCCACGGCGATGCTTGGGTCGCAGAAAGACCGCTTGGGCGTGTTGCGGATGGCATCTTTGCTGCGTACGGCGGGGCACCACGCGCCAATGTCCTGAATGATAAACAGTTTCTCGAATGCCTTGACATACGAAGTGAAGGTGTCCATTGAGCAGTCAATCTCTTCAGAAGCCGAAACGTCGGCCAGCAAGGTTGTTTTCTTTGCCAAGGTTGAGATGTTGCGGGCATACGAACGCAGAATCATCCGAGCCAGTTTCTCGTCGCGCGAGACACCGTCAACCCTACTCACATCTTCTTTACAGGCGGTGCGGAAATAGTTTTTCGCCACCATAAGTTTCGATTTGTCGTCGCGCAGCCGCAGTGACGCGGGCCAGCCGCCACGGCAGGTTATGAAGATAAGTTGGTCAATATCAACGTCGGAAACCGCTTCGATGTTCATTTGCGGATTGTCGAAAAGGTCTTTCAGGCTGATTTCGCCATTCGATTCTTTCGATTCCCACAGGCTCATCGGCAGCATTTCCATCTGCGATATTCGCCCGTTGCCAGAGTGCAGCGTCTGCGATTTGTCTACGGTGTTCGACCCAGTCAATATGAATTGGCCTTCCAACCCGCGACTGTCAACCGTAGAGCGCACGGCGTCCCACAAGGCGGGAATGTCCTGCCATTCGTCAATCAGGCGCGGCGTGGCGCCCCGTAGCAGAAGTGCGGGGTTGGTTGCGGCAGTGGCAATGTACTGCGCTCTCATCTCGGTGTCTTGCAATTTGATGACGCTTGCCGCGATGTGTTCGGCCGATGTGGTTTTTCCGCACCATTTCGGACCTTCAATCAGCACCGCACCAAAGGCGTTCAGTCGTTCCTGTATTTGGCTGTCGGCCATACGCTCTAAGTATTCCATAATATTGCATTTGTAATTCGACTGCAAATATATGAATAATAATTTAATATCATATTTTCGTTCGGTGTTTTCGTGGTAATTCATTCGGTGTTTTCGTGGTAAATCATTCGGTGTTTTTGTGGTAATTCATTTGGCGTTTTTGTGATGAATTTGCCGATGCCGAATGGTGTGATTAAAGTGGCTTTTTCCGCTGAAATAATTGCGCCATTGTAGTTTCTACATTGCAAACATTGTTTCTTAGCCGAAAACTTTTCAGTTTCAGCAGAATGTTTTTTGGGGGGACAAGAAATAGAATGCGTTAAAAAAATGTAAATTTGAGCCATTTGATTCTTTTATAAATATATTGTTATGTATATACTTGATAGTGAGAATAAAAGCTTAATAAAAGCGGAGAAATGCACGTTTAAGTCCTTAAATTTGAAGGAACGCCAAGATTTGCAAGAATGGATTGCAAAAGAGCCATCTTCGCTTGGTGAAGAGTTGCTTATTATTCAAAAGGAATTTGACGGCTTTGCAGATACTCGCGAACGTTTAGACTTACTTGCACTTGATAAGAAAGGGAACCTTGTTATTATTGAAAACAAGTTGGATGATTCGGGGAAAGATGTTACTTGGCAAGCTATCAAATATGCATCATATTGTTCTACATTAAGTAAGCAACAAGTTATAGAAATTTTCCAAAAATACTTGGGACCCCAAAGCAAGGCAACGGAAGCTTTGTCTGACTTCTTTGATGGAAAAGAAATAGATGATATTGAAATTAATAAAGGTAATAGTCAACGAATTATTCTTGTTGCAGCCAATTTTCATAAGGAAGTCACATCATCGGTCCTATGGTTGCAGAATTTCAAACTTCTTATCAAATGCGTGAAGGTCACACCATATAAGTATGGAGACCAAATTATGATGGAATTTGACCAAATAATACCAATTGAAGATACGGAGGAATTACAAATTAAAATAGCAAACAAAGAACAAGAAGAGTCTGTAGATTCAGAGTCTACAATGGTTCGTTATAATAATAGACAAAAATTTTGGGGAGAATTTATTGAATATAACAAGAAGCACAATGGAATGTTTAGTGCATCAACGGCTGTTACTGACAATTGGTTGGGAAAATCTGTACCGTCAATTAGGGGAGGTAATATTTGTGTGATTATTAACAAGGATAATTGTCGTGTTGAGTTATATATAAACGCAGGAGAAAAAGATAAAAACAAAGAGATATTTGATAAATTAATTACTCATCGCGAAACGATTGATACTCAATTCAATGGTATTGAGTGGCAGCGTATGGATGATAAAGTGACTTGTCGTGTGAGATTAGATATGCCGTCAGTAAGTTATCTAAATACAGAGGATAATGTGAAAATTTGTGAGTTCTTTGTTTCTACATCAAATAAGATGATGGAAGTTTTTACGGCATTGGGAGAAAAACTGAAATTGAAATAAAGCGCATATTAATCAACAATGAAAGGCAATCTTTACCTGATACCCACAACGTTAGGCGAGCAGCAGCCAGCCGATGTCATTCCAGCCGAGGTGTTGGGCGTGGCGGCTCAGTTGCGCCATTTTGTGGTCGAGAACACGCGCACGGCCCGTCGTTTTCTGCGCGCTGTTGACCCCGAATTTCCGATAGACGACTCTGATTTTGTGGAACTTAACGAGCATACCGACCTGACAACCATAGGGCAATATCTCGATGCCTGTGAGCGCGGCGAACACGTGGGGCTGATGTCGGAAGCGGGCGCGCCAGCCGTGGCCGACCCAGGAAACGCAGTGGTGGCAATGGCTCACCGAAAGGGCATTCGCGTGGTGCCAATGTCGGGGCCGTCGTCGATAATTCTTGCAATGATGGCTTCGGGGCTCAACGGTCAGAATTTCGCCTTCAACGGCTATCTGCCTGTCAAACAGCCCGAACGCATCCGCGCCATCCGCAACTACGAGAAGCGCTCGCAAACCGAGCACCAGACGCAACTTTTTATTGAGGCACCATATCGTAATATGGCTCTTTTTGAGGACTTTATGCAGAATCTGCACCTCGAGACTCGCCTGTGCATCGCCGCCGATTTGACGCTCGAAACCGAGTTTGT
>JAEEGJ010012919.1_pt1 | contig 20477 bp, 22 predicted proteins | sample 8958761 | NCBI WGS metagenome assembly JAEEGJ01 (sample SAMN16246546, study PRJNA631951) | gut metagenome | biome: gut microbiome; feature: rumen; material: RS-attached | host: Bos | place: Iran: Karaj | collected 2018-10
AAGTTGAACAACGTGAAACTTTTGTCAATCTCGCTATTCCTGAAAAGGAACGCCCCCCAAACACATCCAACTTACCCTACCAGCATTGACATGCCCTAACTAAAAGCCAAACGCCAACAATACAAAAGAATCCCACTACAGACCAGAACTTTTTTGGATGTTCTTTTTTTGTCAGGATTAACGCCCATCCTATTAGGTATATCTTAATCTTTCCATCGATTAAATTGCACAATCCTACAATTAAGCACCCAAGACCGCTGAGAAAAAGAGATATTGGATTCGAACTGATTTCTGCAAGGTGGGGATTTCGCGGGCACACACCTCCTATTAAAATTAGGCCAACTCCAAAAATTCCAAGCCTGACTGCCAAAGGATTTGTCTTCTCGATATATTCCTGTTCCACTTTTTTATTAAACTCTTCACGAGACAAAATGGAATCTTTGTCGCCAGTAAGTTCTACAATGCGCTTTTCAACAATCTGGACAATTTCAGGAGAATCATCTGCTTTTAAGGGATGATCACGAATTGTGCAAAGTATTTCGTAAAGTTCATCGACAGGGAGCTTCCGAATTTTATTTTCGTAATCTTTGAGGTATTCTTCTGAAAACGGCATGGGTAGAATATAAAAAAGGTTCTCGTTTTGGGCAATCTCGCTATTCCCTTTTGTAAAAAACAGCACGTTACCAAAATTTTTCGGCTTATTTTACCCTCTTTCTCCGTTTTATATATAGGGACATCCTAAATTCCCCTAAAAAACTACCCGCTTGACATATACACGCAAAAAAGGTATATTGAATGATACAAAGTTTTGCAAACAAAGAAACCGAACTCATTTACCACCAGGAGTTTTCACGACGATTACCCCAAGCGATCCAAAAAGTTGCTCTAAGAAAGTTAATGATGATAGACAATGCAAAATCGCTTAACGATTTACGCATTCCACCAAACAACCGATTGGAGCCACTGCATGGAGATAGAGAAGGGCAATACTCCATCCGCATCAACGACCAATGGCGTATTTGCTTTACAATGACTGATAACCAGTTTTACAATATCGAAATAGTTGATTACCACTAGGAGCAAGCCATGACCAAGCACATAAAGACACCGACAATCGGAGAAATTCTGAACGAAGAGTTTTTCACCCCCATGGGTTTGTCCGCCTACAAGGTCGCCCAGGCAATCAACGTTCCCGTTTCCAGAATCCAAGACATCCTTCACGACCGCCGGCGAATCACAGTCGATACATCTTTGAGGCTTGCCAAGTTCTTCGGCGTATCCGATGAATATTTCATCTCCCTGCAGGACGACATCGACATTCGAAACCTCAAGATAGAGCTATCAAAAGAACTCGAAAACATCAAGCCAATTGCGGCTGCCTAGTTTTTTCCACCTACACCCACCAAAAATGTGATTAAAATTCCCTTTTTGCGACAAAAACGCGAAATTTTGCGTTTTCATGACACTTTCCCCACTAATTTTTGGTATTTTACAAGGCGTGAAAGGCCGTTCATACCGGCCCATCGATTTTCAGGAGTATCTATGCGATTCGCAAAACGTATTTTGACATTATTGACTTTGACCGCCACCATGTCGCTGGCCCAGCTAGCCCCCGAACCGCAGATGGCAGATGTGCCCCTCATGAAGGATTCCGCGGGGACGGCCATCAAGATGGATTTCAGTCTCCCGCTCTCCGGAGTGAGCGACCCGGGCATTCTCTTTAGTCACTTTGCCAAGCGCCCGCTGATGATATACTACTTCAGTCCCAAGTGCCCGCACTGCCAGAAGCACATGCCCGAAGTGCAGGCCATCATGAAGGAATACGAGGCGGCCGGAGTCACGGGTATCGCCATCGCAATCGGCGGGAACATCAAGAAGAACGACATCCGCATGTTCATTGACCAGTTCAAAGTGGTCATTCCGGTATTCCAGGACGGCTCGCAGAAATTCGGCCCGCTCTACGGCAACGGCTACGTGCCGGTGCTCTACCTCGTGATGCCCGACGGCACGTTCTACCGCTACGAGAGCATGGACGAGTCGCACATCAACCACCTGCGGACGATGCTGAACAAGATAAAGAAATAAATCTGCTTTTAAATCACGGCGGGAGGCGGCTCCGCTTCGCGTAGCAGCTCCGGCTTTGGGTCGGCCGTAGTCGAACATGGCTTCTCCTGTTGCACCATGAGTATGAAAAGAGGCCCCCGACGGGGACCTCTTTTTATACTCACGGCGGGAGTCGAACCCACGACCCGCTGCTTAGAAGGCAGCTGCTCTATCCAACTGAGCTACGCGAGCAAGTCGCGCACAATATAGAAAATTTCACCCAGTTTGTGCACAAACTTTCTTTTTATGCTATATTAAGAAAGGAAACTCCCCAAAAAGGACATTCAAATGACCGACGAACAATTCGAGAGACTCCTGCAAACGATTCAGGCACAGACCCGCGCACTGGAAGCCCAGGCCGAGGCGCTTGCAAAGATTGCAACCGCCGTAGCCAGCACGGAAACCGTACACACGGAACTCGCGACTGAAATCAAGCAACTCCGCAACGTGAACGTGCTCGGGACCGCCCTCAGCCTGTGCCGGTCCAGGTCTACAGAAAACAAGCCCCTGCAAGAAAGCGGAGGCCTCGCGGGCGCCATCGCCGACATCTGCAAGTTCGTCGATACGGGCAAGACCCCCGAAAACTGGAAGGATTACATCACGAACGAGATTTACGTGAAGACGTTCTCCGGCAAACCGCTAAAAATGGAAGAAATCTGACAATCATTCCATTTTGGACGATAATGCAACAAACTCTCCGGTTCATTTTATATATATTGTGCTAGAGCCCACCGGGCAAACAAGTTTTTTATCACAAGGAACAAACATGCTCTCTTACGCAGACGCCTACAAGATTGCCGCCGAAGTCCACAAAGACCAGAAGGACAAGGCCGGCGGCCCCTACATTGACTTTCTCCAGAACGTTGCGGATTACCTCAAGAACAAGGGCGAATCCGAAGACGTGCAGGTTCTTGCGATTCTGCAGGACCTGATTACGGGCGCCACCAAGAAGACCCCAGAAGAAGTCATCGCGATGGGCGTTCCGGCAGACATGGTCGAACTTATCCAGAAGATGACCTACCACAAGAACCAGGGCTGGATTGACGAGTACAGCTGCAGGCTCATGGAAAAGGGCGTACCCGCAGAAGACGCGACTTACGACGCCCGCGAGAAGGACTTTGTGCGCTTCGTGGAAACCCTCAAGGACAATCCCGTCGCAGCAAAAGCCAAGAGCGCCATCTTGAACGTGCTCATGGAAGACAAGTACATCCACAGGCAGGAACGCCGCGAACTCAAGACGAAGTTCCGCCTCAAGAAGTACAAGGCCGCCATCGAAGCCCTCGGCGTGTAAGCCCAAAGGCGCATTTTTCGCCCCGCATCGCGGGGCATTTTTTATAAGGGAAAAATCAAGGAATGATTCGAATAAAGGAACAGATTGTAAGCGGGATCGCCGCATACCCAAAGGCGCTCCGTCTGATATGGACAAATAAACTCACCAAGTACCTGGCACTGCCCGTTGTCCTCAACATCATCCTGGTAATCGCCCTCATTTTTTCCGGAGTCGGCATCGGGGACTGGATTAACGGCATCATCGAGCGGCACACCGAGAACATGAACGGCTGGATACAGGCCGGCATGGTCGCCATCAAGATCGTCCTCCCCATCATATTCTTCATCGTCTTCATTTTCATCGGCGGCACCATCGTGAACGTCTTGATGTCGCCCATCTACACGATGCTTTCGGAAAAGGCCGAAACCATCCTCACAGGCAACGAGTTCCCGTTCGACGCGAAACAGACCCTGAAGGATATCTGGAGAGCACTCCTCATCGCCCTCCGGAACACGGCAAAGCAACTGCTGCTGACCGCACTCTGCCTCCTCCTGAACCTGATTCCCGTCATCGGGAGCGTAATCTCGATTTGCCTGATTTTCATCATCAACGCCTACTACTTCGGGAGCGGTTTCATGGACTACACATTCGAGCGCTGGCGCTATTCCGTCAAGGACAGTCTCAAGGGCACGAGCGAGCTGAAGTACCTGGCTATTGCGAACGGGGCCGTTTATTCACTGCCGCTATACCTGTTCTGCGGGGCTTTTATCGCAGCTTTCATCGGGGGCGTTTCTGCCGTAGCCGCGACAATTTCACAAATAGAGATAAAGGGAAAAACGAGGCGATAGGTAGCACCCGTAGACCATTGCCGAGCAGGGCGCAATTTGCTATTTTTACGCCCGTAAATTTATAGTCCGGGACGTTCCCCGGCAAAACAAAAAGGAACACAACCATGGCAAATAAGGTCTATAACTTTAGCGCAGGCCCGTCCGTCCTGCCCGAACAAGCACTCAAGGAAGCATCTGCTGCATGCATCGACTACGCGAACAGCGGCATCAGCATTCTCTCCATGAGTCACCGTTCAAAGCCGATCGAAAACATGTTCGCCGAAACCGAACAGTTCCTCCGCGACTTGATGGGCATTCCCGAGAACTACGACATCGTCTTCCTCGGTGGTGGTTGTTCACTCCTGTTCTGCATGCTCCCGATGAACTTCCTCGACCAGAACGCTACGGCCGACTACGCGCTGACCGGCGTTTGGGCCAACAAGGCCTGCAAGGAAGCCAAGCTGTTCGGTAACGTGAACGTCGCCTGCGACACCAAGGCTGATGTGTACAACCACATCGACAAGAACCTGAAGCTCAGCGACAACGCCACGTACCTCCACGTGACTGCCAACAACACCATCTACGGTACGGAATGGCAGAGCTTCCCGAAGCCGAAGTCCGGCTTCCTCATGGCCGACGTGAGCTCCGACTTCCTCGCCCGCAAGATCAACGTCTCTGACTTCGGCGTTGTGTACGGCGGCGCCCAGAAGAACATCAGCTGCGCTGGCGTGACCGTGACCATCATCCGCAAGGACTTGCTCGGCAAGGTGAACCGCACCATCCCGACGATGCTCAACTTCCAGACCCACATCGACGCAAAGAACATGTTCAACACGCCTCCGGTTTTCGCCGTGTACGTCATGAACCGCACGCTCAAGTGGCTCAAGGACTTCGGCGGTGTCGAAGCTATCGAAAAGGTGAACCGTTCCAAGGCCGCTCTCCTCTACAGCGCCCTCGACAACTCCAAGGTGTTCGTCGGTACCGCTGCCAAGGAAGACCGCTCCATCATGAACGTTCCGTTCGTGTTCAACAAGGACGTCGTTGCAGCAGACAAGGCTGACGATCTCGCCAAGGAATTCCTCGAATTCGCTAAGGAACGCGGTCTCCAGCAGCTCAAGGGCCACCGCTCTGTGGGTGGCTTCCGCGCTTCCATCTACAACGCGATGCCGGTCGAAGGCGTTCAGGCTCTCGTCGACTGCCTCGGCGACTTCGAAAAGAAGGTGCTCGGCTAATTAGAAATGCGCCGCGTCCCATGCGGTGTAACGCATTTGAGAAAGTCCCGGCCATAGCGCCGGGGCTTTTTCACACCCAAAAAGTCATCCTGAAGCAACGCGACGGGATCCAGTGATAGGGCATAAAGAAAGACCTCCTCATAGTAAATGAGGAGGTCCTATTTTTTGTGTTAGGAGTACGCCATTACGGCGCCTTGGAGGAGGATTTTGTGGCACGTATGACCCCGTGCCGGGCGTTCTGCAAAATGCACCAATTCACCTTGCGGAACTTTGAGAATGAATTAGAACCTTTGCCTTGTTCTCAAAATTCTAATCCATACACACCCAAAGGCGATTCATTCTCATTCTTTACATGTAGAAAGATACTCTTTTAAATAGCGATTGTCAATAGAAAAAAAGCAATTTTTACAAAAAATTTCAAAAAACGCGATTTTCATCACATTAAAAAATGTTCTCAAAAATTTTAGCAACAAAAAGTTCCATTTCGACCAAAAAACTTCCGTTTATCACCTTTTCGCCATTTTTTTTCAAACGCGCAAAAAAACTCCAAACCAAAAGGTCTGGAGTTAAACAGTTACAAAGTTCCGCATATGAGAAAAGCCCGTTCAGAACGGGCCCGAATTCTCTAAACGCTTCAAACCGTTAGTTATCGTCGTTTTTCTTGGACGTGAATTTATTCGCAATCTCGGGAACGATTTCCATGACCTTCGAGACTAACGAACTGTCCTTGGTGATGGGCATGATGCGAACATCGTCACCCCTGATGACGAGGAAAGCCACCGGATCGACCGAAGCGCCACCGCCGGACGCCGAAGTGTCGCCCTTGTTCTGGTGACCGCCAAAGCCGAAGCCAACGGACACACGGCTTACAGGAATAACAGTTGATTCACCCGCCTGGATAGGGTCTCCAATGACGGTTTCCGCCTTCGTGATGAAGCGGAGCTTTTCTAAAAGAGTTTCAGCAAGTTTTTCAATAGCCATAATTTGAATATAGTAATTAAAAATTAATACCTGGCTCCATAGACGCGGTCGCTTGCGGTAAAGAACTTGCGTTCGAGATCCGTCCAGTCGAGGTAGCCCCAAACCGCCACCACACGACCGCCAGGAAGCCTTGTCGCCATACCGTTGACGCCCTCCCCCGCATTGAAATAAAGCGTCGAAGCTTCACGATAGATACCCCTCGGATGCACAATGTTCAACTGGCGTCCCCAAGCGATAAAATCGTTTTCATCGACGAGGTCCCAACTGCGGGCGACGTTCCACTGTAAGTCGGAATCCCTGTAACTCTGTGCAAGCACCGGGAAATACGCCTTGACGCCAATGAAATACTTTGTCTGAATCGAAGTATGTCCCGGCTCTCGATGTTCAAACGGCAGGCTCAGGAATTCTTGCGGGAATCCTCCGTGGCGAGCGTTCGGAAACTGACGTACGTAATTTTCGAGATCGCTACGTTCGTAACGGCGGAAACTATCATGCTTAAAAATAAAGATTCGTGCGCCGGAACGGATACTTTGTTCCAAGAACGAGCCGCGAAGAATCGGAACAATTCCCTGAAAACGGCCGCTGTTGATGTAGTAATCCAAAGCATAGACGTCTCTCTTGAACTCCAGAATGGACACGTCAAGCGTATCGCCAATCATCATCGGATAGCGCAAATATATTTGTTTTTCAAGAGCTTTGATATCCGTATTCGGATGTTCATCCACACGGATATCGTCCATCGGCCAGACATCGTTATAGCATATCAGCGAATAGTCCACATGTTCTTCTACTTTTTTCTCGCAAGCACATAAAAGCAGGGCAACAAAGCAAGCCAGCAAACAAAACATTTTCGGAAACAAATTCGCAACAAGTCGATTCATACACATAAAATTTAATACACATCCGGTTTGCGGTTGTGGGCCTCCGCGTAATTGCAATACTCATAAAGAGGGCACTTGGAACAGTGCGAAGTCAATTCACGACAGATAAAACCTTCCGTCCCGTTTTCAAGAAAAAACTGAAGCGAATGAGCCGCAAAATAAGGGTTTTCAGGCGAAAGCGCCACAAAATAGTCGTTCGCGAGTTTCTGCTTTTCTTGTGGCTCAAGTTCCGAAAAGCCACCATCTTTCGCCGGGCCAAGCATCGACAAAAACCGACGAGCCCCCATAGTAAGCGGTAAAGGCGGTATCTTAAAATCATCGCGATATGCAAGTCCAAGCCCAAGCGGAGCTGGCGAAATCAAGCGATAAACCGCAGCGCACGCCTTGGGCCGCGGATTCGAACGTCCCATGAAATAGATTTCGCCCAAGTCACGCCACATTTCTTCGGGAGTGCGTTCACGAGCCCAAGCGACCAGATCGGGATGGCGACGGACAAAAAGTCCAACACTCCAAAATATTCCTGCGACATTTTCAAAGACGGACCAGTTACGGCTGTTGAAAGTTTGCTCGACAACGTCTTCGATTTCGGATGCTTTCGGCACCGGAAGAGTCCAAAGCTTATCGCCTGGAAAACGCTCGTAGAGCTTAGTGAGAAGCCGCAAAATATCTGGATAGGAGCGGTCTTGAAACAAGGTCGTTCCTAACAAAGTCCAAGCGATTTGCTCGTTCTTGTCCGGCATCTTGCATGCAACATAAACAACTGGATCGGCGCACTTAAAAAGCAGCGCCACAAAAGCTTTCGAAGCCTTGAAAAGCGAAGGCTCGTCGTGAATGAATCGTTTTACAGAGACCATCGCGACTGACCATCAAGCGCTACTAAAGCGCTTCGCCTACCTTTACAGCCTGTCCGAGACGGGATTTAAACAAGTCCGGATGACGTTCACGGATTTTCTTGTCGACCACAAGAATTACGGTGCTACCCATTTCAAAACGACCGAGTTCACCGCCCTTTTCAAACGAGAACTGCTGATTCGGAATCCAGTCCATGCGCTTGCTGTCTCGTGGCAACTTGCCTGCATTCGTCATGATGGAATCGCTATAAACAACGCCAATGCGACCGACATTCGTCGCGCCCACTTTGACTACAAGAATTTCGGAGCCGTCGTTCAAGCGGATTTGGCTCGTCAAACGTTCGTTGATGCAGAAAAGACCTTCCACGCGTTCAACGCTCCCAACATTCACCGGCCACAGCGTACCTGGGCAGTAGCTTGAAAGCACAAGGTCGCCCTTGACCGGGCTGTGGATGCGGTGGTAATTGAACGGCGCCAAATAAATGGTCGCAAAAGCACCACCTTTAAATTTTTCAGCCAATTCCTCGTTACGCAAAAGGCTCTTGAGCGTGTAGGTTTTGCCCTTTGCCTGAATCAAATTCTGCTCGTCGCCATCGAACGTGCCCGTCTGCGAAAGCACTCCATCAACCGGGCTCACAACTTCGGCATCGGCTACGGGGCGCATACCCGGCTTGAGTTTGCGGATAAAAAGTTCACCAATGTTCCTGTAATGACTCAGCGGAAACTCGGCTTCGGCCATGTCCAGCTTGTAATAGCTAGCAAAAGCGTTACGGGCAATTTTGCTCAGGAACGGGATGCGCAAACGCGTAAACGCACCAAAGACGCGGCTCACGGCGTTCTTCGGCAAAAGCTTCATAAAAACGTAAAAAGGAGTGTTCATAATTGCAATTATAGTAATTAGTAGGAAGTAGGCAGTAGTATAACAGGATGAAAGCAGTGTCATCCTGAGCGAAACCCGTTAGGGTGTAGTCGAAGGATCCAGTGAGTGTTTAAACTAATTTTAAAGAAGGTCCTGCAATGCTCTATGTCAATGATTCTCGAAATGCGCGACGTCGGTGCTGAATACTTTCCAAAGTCTGGAAGCGAAAGGCGTAGCCCATTCTTTTTCAGGCGCCACGCGAGTTGTCGTCGCAGCAGTAAATTTGGAATAAGTGAGAGCAAGAAGTTCCCCATAGCGGGCGTCCCACATGCTCCAGACGATTTGCCAAGTGAATCCACCTTTTTTGCCCAAGTCCGGGTCCATCGTCACATTCAGAACGAGAGGAATTGTCAGATAGCGAAGCTCATAGCGGCTAGCGATTCCGTTCAGCAAGTCCTTCAGTTCAAACGGCAACTGGCGCACCAGCGTCTGCTCCACGCCATCGCGTTCTTCCCATGGCGTCACATCATCGAGGCGTTTATTTTCGACGAACTTATCGGCAAGCAATTTTAAAGACAACGTTTCCAAGTAAGCGGAGTCGGCTTCGGGAACGCGCATTCCCGGGAGCATGAGTTCACGAGTCATTTTGGGGAACGCTTTTGCAAAGAGGGAATCTTCGACGCGAGCTAAATCAAAGTCCAAAGCATCGGCGCTAAAGCTGTGGCACATTTTGCATTCTTCCGGGCGAGTCGCAGTCACCTTGAGAGCCGGGAAAACTCCCACGATTGCATTGGAATCGATACGGCTAAACGCAAGCGGGTTCCATTCGCGATAGAATTTCTCGTCCGTGATTTTCAATTCGATTTCACCCTGCGTACCACATTCCGTGCAAGGAGCATCCGCCATGCCGTTATCGCCTTCGGGAGCGGAGTCACGCGAGCCTGCGCATGCGATGAAAAACATCGAGGCGAACAATAACATAAATTGCAAAAGCTTCATAAAATACTCCAAATCATTTGCTGAATAAAACTTAACTGGATGGGGCTACGCCCCTACTCCTTGGCTCGGTTATAAAAACGAGTTCACTCATTTTTGCAACACTCGCCTTCTGAGCAATCTTCCGCCTTCGGCGTCAGAACGACGTAAAAAGCATCATTCTAACATTATAGTAAATGGGCCGTCATTGACGAGACTCACCTGCATATCTGCACCGAATTTTCCCGTTTCGACAACGGCAACTTCTTTTTTGCACTGCGCAATGATGTATTCATAAAGTTCATTTGCAAGCGCCGGATTCCCGGCTCCGTTGAACGTCGGGCGGTTGCCCTTATTGCAATTAGCATATAAAGTAAATTGCGAAACAAGCAAGAGTGAGCCGCCGACATCCTTGATAGAAAGGTTCGTCTTTCCGTTTTCATCGGCAAAGATGCGGAGCGCAAGCATTTTCTTGATGAAGCGGTCGGCAATTTCACGGGAATCGCCCTCGCCTACGCCAATTAACACAAGGAATCCTTTGCCGTCAATTTTTCCGACGGTTTCGCCTTCGATATCGACTTGAGCCTTCAAGACTCGCTGGATTAAAAATTTCATTTTTAATTACTCTAGAAAATAATTGTTTTTTTGAAACGCAAAAAGTACGTCATGCGGGCGGGGCCCCAGCTCGGAGTTGCGAAGGCCGCACGGGCCCCTCCCTGCACCCTCCCCATCCTTGGCCGACGCCACCATTCTCTCGACGAACTATCATTATCATTAAATTATACAACCACTTATCTCGCTTATTACCTATACATATGATAAATATCTTGAATAACCACGGGGTCGTTTGTGACGGTCAGAGCCAAGCGCAACAGCACGGCTGCTTTTGCCGGAGGCAAGTCATAAGCGGCAATCGTCCCCTTCACCAGAAGTTGCTCTGGCACAATGGAGCCGCAATTGATTCGCGTCGAAATCACGACGGGAATGTTTTTGTCTGCAATTACATTCGCAATCGCCAGCGCCCATGACTTCGAAAATTCGCCGGCACCAGCCCCCGCAATAACAAGCCCCGCCGAACGTTCTGCGGCAAAGCGTACCAACTCCGCATCGGCATCGGCGTTGAAGTAAAGGACGGTGACGCGAGGAAGGGTGTGCAAAGAGGAAATGTCGAATGCTAAAGGCGACCCCGGAACAAGTCCGGGGTGACAATTTAGCCGGGATGACAAATCAGAGGAAGATCGTTCGGGGTGACAATCACTGGATCCTTCGCCTTGGCTCAGGATGACACTGCTATCGTGCACTTCGGCAAAAGCGTCCAAATCGTTTGCATGGATTTTTTGCACCGTCCGCGCATCCATGAGTTTGCCCGCAAACGCAACGTAAACTGCACTGGATTCCGTTGAATCAACGAAAGGGAGATGCCCGCCTTCGCGGGCATGACAAGTCGCAAGCGAAGACGATAAACGAACAGCGCTTTGAACGGCGAAGAGGAGATTTGCGGGGCCATCCGGTTCCGTAGCCGTCGCAGGCCGCATAGAACCTGTCAACACCACCGGTTTCGCGATGGTCGCACAAGCAACGTTCTCACCAGCGACGTTCGCACCCAGTGTCAGACTCAGGAAAAATGCGGTTTCTTCCATCGTATCGGTCCCGTGCATAATCACGAAACCATCGACGTTCGCGCACTTCGAAAGTTCCTCAATTCGATGCGCAAGCGCAATCCAAATTTCAGAAGTCACATCATCCGAATTGATATTGCAAACTTGCTCCACGCGAATGTTCGCCACGGTCTTCAACTCTGGCACAGCATCAACTAACGTTTGCGCTTCAATCGAGCCCGACTTGTAGCCGATATCCTTACCTTGTTCCCCAGCACCGGCAATCGTTCCGCCAGTTGCCAAAACCACAATATTTTTCATCGTACCGACTCCAGCAGTTCCTTTGACGTTGTTCCAAAATACTTTTGCAAGGCTTCGTCCGTTCCTAGCTTGCGAAGGTCTTGCAAGCACTTGGCAAACTTGCGGAAGGCATCTTCGCCACCTCTCGCAAGCATATTCTCAACCATACGGAGCGAATACCAATAAAGTTTTATTGCCGCATCCGTATTAGACTCGTTCACAAACGGTTCCATCAGCGACTTTAGGCTCGGGGCGCCACCACGCGGGCGTTCCACCTTTTTTTTCGACGCGCCAATCACCTGAGCAATACCCTCGTTCATCCAAAGCGGTACCTGAGCGCGAGTCATTGCACGCACAAAAGCATGAGTCAATTCATGGAACAGCACAGGCCGGTAAACTTCGCGATACGCCATCATATTGACCGGCACGCGCAACTTTCCGTCGAACACTGCAGCGACCCAGTCCGGACGCTCTCCCACTCCCTGATGGTCCTCCGCCTCATACAGCACGACGCCAATCTTGTTTGCGGGCATATAGTCGAACAAACTGCTAATCGAATCAAAAGCCACTTCCAAAACAGCAAGCGCCTCCATCACGTCTTTTTTTGACGGATGGCCATCAAATTCCAAGCGAAAATGCATGGACTTCTCGACGCCAAGATTTTCCATTTCTTTTTCAAGTAAATTGGACTTTTCAACAAGGTAATCCAAGTCCTTGTTTTTAAAATTCAGCGATTCGATATATTGCACGCACTCCTTGTAGCGTTCCTGTTCAAAAAAGATTCCCGCCATGTGCATCTGCAAATTCGTGTCGTTCGGTTCCGACTTCAAAAGCTCACGAACATTGCGCTCGGCACAATTCCAGTCGCCTGTAGAAAGGCAATCGTTTGTTTCATTAATCAAGGCTTCTCGTTTCTCAAGTTCTGCAAGTTTTTTTGAGCTGACTACACACAGCAAGACAACCGCAAAAAGACACAGCCAAAGGACTTTTTTTCTCACAATACAATTTCCATTAAAAATGCCCCCTACAATTTTACAAAATATCACAATCAAGAGGATTTGTTCGGCCTACTAAATACTCCCTCTTCCAAATAAAAAGTATATTTAATATGGAAGGTTTGGTTATGGCAGAAATCTTTGATTACGACGACTACCGAGATATGATCAAGGATTATTACTTGGAGCATAAAAAACACAACTCCTTGTATTCCTTTAGCACTCTCGGCAAGACACTTGGCTTGGACTCAAGCCATGCGTATTATATTGTCCAGAAAAAACGCAATCTCCCCGTACATGCAGTTCCCGCCGCAAAAAAGATGCTCGGTCTCGATGGCCGTGGTGCCGCCTACTTCGACCTCTTGATAGTCGCCTCGCGTACCAAGTCCGAAAAGACAAAGAACGAAATATTGCAAAAGGCATTCCAACTAAGGGACGTCAAACGTCACCTGCTCAAGGACAACGAGCTCAAGTACCTTAGTGCGTGGTGGACCATCGTCGTAAGAGCCCTCATCGAAGTCAAGCACGGTAATGTCGACATTCCGGAAATCGCAAGCAGCGTGATTCCGCCCATCACCGAAGAGCAGGCGCAAGAGAGCATCGAAATTTTAAAATCACTCGGATTTATCCAGCCGATCAACAACAACACCAAAGTTCGCCTCGCCGACCCGCACATCACGGTTCAAGGTGCAGAAAAGGCACAGGCCATCCGCAGTTTCCATTCAAAGGTCATGCAGTTCGGCATCCGTTCGCTTAGCGAGATCCCTCCGGAGAACAGAGATATTTCAACTATTACCATGGCAGTCGATTCCAAGGGCTTCGACGACCTCAAAAAAATGCTCAAGGAATTCCGCAAGGAAATTCAGATACGAGTCGATAAATGCATCGTCCCCGACCGGGTCATGCAGCTCAACCTGGCCCTATTCCCCGTTGCCCTCAACAAGAAGAAGGATAAATAAATGAAATACTTTTACACACTCCTTTGTTTCGCCACTCTTGGACTCATTGCATCGTGCGGTATTGGCAACGATTCGGCAGGGAATACGACTGAAATCGAGAACGCCATCGCCATCCGCGTTTACGACGGCAAGAAGCCAGCGGCCAAGGTCCACTACCAAGTGCTCCCGTCGTGGTATGTGGCAGACACCGCAGAAACAAGTTCCGTCCGCTACACCTACGAAGGCGAAACGGATACGAACGGCTGGGTGCACATAAACAACCATCTGGACGGTTCCTACACCATCAACTTTACCAAGGGCGAAGCCTCCATCGTTTTGCAATACACGCTGAACAATCTCAACCACGAATATACGCTTGACAGTGCTGCGCTCAAGACCGCAGGTACAGTAAAGGGACTTGTCGATTTGCCGGATAGCGCCGATTACGCATGGGTCGCCGTCCAGGGTACAAACGAAATTGTCAAGACGGATACCCTCGGGCAGTTCGTCATCCGCAGGGCCCCGTGCGGCAACCTCACCGTAAGCGCTTGGGATTCCGAAGACCTCAGTGCCATCGGCGAAACCTCCGCAAACGTCACATCAAAAGACACTATCGACTTAGGACTTATCGAAAATCCGAACAAGGTCATTCCAGAGAACGCCATCCGCTTCATGCCGTCCGAACTCATTTCGGACTGGATGCGCCCGCTCAGCTTCCCGACCGTACTAGTGTTGCGCCTGACTGAAGAAAACTTCGACTTCCAAAAGGCCGCCAAAGATGGAAGCGACATCCGCCTCTATGACGGAGCCGGCGACCTTATCCCGTTCGAAATTGACGGCTGGGACACGACGCTCAACAGCGCGACACTCAACATCCGCGTCGAAAACGCGGCCGACACCGTGAGGCCGTGGCTGCTCACATGGGGCGACAAGAAGGCCGCCAAGCTCAAAGACGTGAACGTTTGGAAAGGACTGGGCGATTCGCTTGTGGCCGCCCTCAATAGCGTCGAAATTTTGAACTTCGAAAGCGGCACCAAGTACAACGCACTCCCGGCACCGCTGAACAACAAGTTCGACTGGTACATCCAGCCGCACGATAGCGCAACCGTCAAGAACAACCTTGACTCAAAACCGACGAACGGCATCGAAAAAGCCGACCGCGCGATCTTTGGCAAGAATGTTCTTCACGTGCAGTACCAGGCAAACAAGCTTGGGCGCTATGTCGTCATTGGCACCCGCATTGCAGAACACTCACACGACCTGAGCAGACTCGATTCCGTCGAAGTTTGGCTCAAAGGCGACGGCGACTACGAAATCATTCTCGAAACGATTGTCGAATCCGACACGAACTACAAAACTACATACAAAGGAAGTGTCAACGAGAAATGGACCCGCGTTGCCGTCACACCAAAAGACTTTACGAATGCCGATGGAAAGAGCTACCACGGATGGAACGTAACCCGCAACAAAATTACCCGTTTCACGATATTCGTCTATAACGGTTCCGACATTTGGATAGACAACGTCAGGATGTACGGGATTAACCTGGACGACTTGCGGTAAAATAATCTCGACAGTTTGATATAAAAAGACCCTGCGCTTCGGTGCAGGGTTTTTAGCATTTACTGGATAAAAAAATGGCCGTTTGGGATTAGATCCTCTGGTCGGCATCGCTCGTGGTAATTAGCTGAGACCCGAGTCGAAGCTCCATCCGATTGCAGAAGCACCAATTCTCCAACTCTAACTGGCACCTTTGAATCTAATCCCAAATCGGCAGTATGACCAACTTGGTCGATCGTAAATTATGTTTATTTGGGGCTTTTTTATCAAAATGGCCAAATCCGTTCATTGACAAAATGTCAAATAATTGACAATACCGCCCAAACGGGCAATTACGATAACAATTGTTTACAAAGCAAAACGCCTGCGAAAACCGCATTTTTTTAGTGCCTAGCCCATCAATAATTACTACCTTTACCGCCGAAAACAGAAGGCGCGTCTAGAACTGCGCCGCAACCGGAGATAATCATGGGTTTTAAATGTGGCATTGTAGGCCTCCCGAATGTAGGCAAGAGCACTATCTTTAACGCAATCACCAACGCTGGCGCGGAATCAGCAAACTATCCGTTCTGCACCATCGACCCGAACGTCGGCATGGTCAGCGTTCCGGATGCACGCCTTGACGAACTTGTGAAGGTCTATAACCCGAAATCCATCGTCCCGGCCGTTACAGAATTCGTCGATATCGCCGGTCTTGTAAAGGGCGCCTCCAAAGGCGAAGGTCTCGGCAACCAGTTCCTCACCCACATCCGCGAATGCGAAGCCATCATGGAAGTGGTGCGCTGCTTTGACGACGAGAACATCATTCACGTGAACGGTTCTGTCGATCCGATTCGCGACGTGGAAGTCATCGAAACGGAACTCATCCTCAAAGACTTGGACACAGTCGAAAAACGCCTCGCCACCGAAGCGAAATCCGCACGCACCGGCAACGCCGAAGCGAAGGCCCGTCTCGCCGCCTGTGAACTCTTGAAAAAGACCATGGAAGAAGGTAGCGCCGCACGTACCGTGATGCACGACAGCGACGAAATGGAACTCATCGTCAAGGATCTCGGACTCCTTACCGCAAAGCCGCTCTTCTACTGCGCAAACGTCAAGGAAGACGACATCCTCACAGGCAACGCTTACGTCGATCAACTCAAAGAATACGCCTCCAAGCACGGACATGACGTGATCGTCATCAGCGGCAAGATTGAAGAAGAACTCTCCGCAATGGAACCCGCTGACAAGGCAGACTTTTTGAAGGAACTCGGCATGACCGAATCCGGACTTGATTCTGTTGTTCGTAAAGGTTACGAGATTCTCGGGCTGCGCACGTTCTTTACCGCCGGCGAAAAGGAATGCCGCGCCTGGACGTTCCACGCAGGCTTCAAGGCCCCGCAATGTGCAGGTGTTATCCACACAGACTTCGAACGCGGCTTTATCCGCGCCGAAACGCTCAGCTACGCCGACTTCCTCAAGCACGGCAGCTGGAACGCTGCGAAGGAAGCAGGGCTTGTCCGCACGGAAGGCAAGGAATACCTCGTACAGGATGGCGACATCATGTACTTCTTGTTTAACGTGTAATTTTACGCAGAACAACCGATGCCGGCACTGTGGCCGGCATGACAACACTACGCTATCACCCCGGATTTATTTTCCGGGGGATTTTTTATACAAAAAATCCCGGCGCTGAGGCCGGGACAATGTTAAAAGCGGATCAACAGATTAGTTGAATTCACCATCCCAATCTTTAACGCCTTCAAAGTCTTCTATCTCCACTTCGGAACCGGTGAGAAGATTGATATTCTGTTCCATGCTCATGATTTCCATAGCAGGAGCAACATAAGCCTTCTTTTCTGTTTTGTTTTCAAGTTCGATATTCATTTTTTCCCCCTCTTACTTGATAATAACTTTTTTCTTGTTGTTGTAGTAAGTACCCTTGGCAGTCGGCTTGTGATCAAGCACGCGACCCTTCATATCGAACCAATGGTTGTCTTCCTTGACAAATTCACCCGTGCGAGTATTCAGCGTTCCAATGGCGGTCGTGCCCTTATTGCCGTTATCATCAATAACGAAAACCTTGATGGTTTCTGGCATTTCGGCCTCACCAGCAGACTTGTTCAAGCTCTTCGGAACGCACTTAAGGTAAGCTCTGAACGGTCTAATAGAAGCGCACTTACCGTCTTTGCAAGCGGCTTTTACAAATTCACCAAGCTCAGTCTTTTCACCAGCACTAGCAGCAAACCCAAAGATGTTCTTTGGATTCTTGAATTCGATATTTTCATAGGTGCCCGTCATATCCCAGTAGTAATCACCTTCTTCATGACGAACGACATGATTCCCAGCAGTCGGCTTCAAGGTAATTTTTTCCAAGTCCGTACCTTGTGTACTAAAAGCAATTTTTCCATCCCTATTATCGTTTTTGACAATGGCGATATAAGGCGTATTTGCCTTCATGTGCCCCGCGTCTTCTGAGCCTTGGTTTTTTACATGAATCTCATACTGGCATGTTGCGCAGTATTTAACAACTTTAACAAATTCGTACAAATCAAGTCCCAACTTCCATGAAGCAGACTGCTTAACATCAAAAGGAAGCATCAATGTGGAAGCGCGAGATTCATTGTCACCAACTTTGAACACGCGATTGAAATAGACAGAGTCCACTTTGATTTCTTTCTCAATCACCGTCGTCGCTTTGGACTCGTCGTCAATAAAGGCGACAGTTTTTTCAACGCCAGCGCTGTTTTTCACTTTTTTGATGGTGATGGCGCCGTAAACATCATCTGCATACGAAGAAGCCGCAAACAGAGAAGCCATCGCTACGACAGCCAGAATTTTTGAACTTTTCATGAATTACCCTCCAATTCGAATTCATTTGTTTTTGTTAAAAAAATCAATAAGCCAACCCAGCTACATCCACAGGCATTAACAACAGCCTGAAGAACAGAATCAGCAAGTTCTGAGATGCTGTGACATAAGCGTTCAGCCACTCTCAAAAAACTTAGTTTATAATAGAAACGGAGTTTCACGTGTCTATAATTCCTTATTACAAACAACACATCGCCAAACTCCAACAACGTTTTTCAAGTAAACTAACTTACAGCAATACTTGAAAAGCGCGGTCCAAAGATATATTATTTTTTCGGAAAAAACGAGGGTTTTAAACTTATTTTTACACTAACAAACATATTACAAAAAGCTTATTTTCACTTTTGACATTATTTCGCAATTTTGTTATTAAAATATTACAGGTTTATGAAAGACATAGAACAAAGTCCAAGTCTTTTTTCGTTTTTTTTCGAGAAGGAGATGCCCGATCAGGTCGGGCATGACAAGTAACTGTTTAAATTTTTAGGAGAAGCGAGCAGAACAAGGCCGCAGGACCGTAGCTGTACAAGTCGTACAGCGAGAGTCCGAGAACGCAGTAATGCGAAGCTTATCGTAAAAATTACTTCGTTGCGGCGGCGAATGCCGCCTCAAGCTTCGTCAAAGCTTCGTCGCATTCGGCTGCGCTCACATTCAGCGGCGGGAGCAAACGGAGCACGTTGCCCTTGGCACTCAAGACCATCATGCCTTCGTCGCGGGCGGCTGCAATCACGTTACCGACCGGGAGCGATTCGTCGAGAGCGAGGCCGAGAATAAGGCCTTCACCACGTACGCCCTTCACAGCCGGGAACTTCGCCGCGATAGCTTCGAGACCAGCCTTGAGCTGAGCGGAGCGAGCTTCCACATTGGCGAGGAATTCCGGCTTTGCAATCTGGTTCACGACAGCGAGACCGACCGCGCAAGCGACCGGGTTGCCGCCAAACGTCGTGCCATGATCGCCCGCCTTGAGCTGGTCAGCAACCTTCTGGCGGAGGAGCACTGCACCAAGCGGGAGACCGCCGCCAAGCGCCTTGGCAAGGGACACGAGGTCTGCGTCAATACCATGCTTCTGGAGGCCGAGGAATGTTCCGAGACGGCCCATGCCTGCCTGCACTTCATCCACAATCACGAGGCAGCCGAATTCTTTCTTCAAGCTGTTGATTGCAGCGACCATTTCGTCCGAAACGGTCATCACACCACCTTCGGCAGCGAGAGATTCGAGCATAATGGCGCAAGTGTCGTTGTTGACTTCAGCCTTGAGGGCAGCCACGTCATTCCAAGGAACGTGAACAAAGTCACCCGGCATGGAGCCAAAGCCTTCGCGGATAGCCGGCTGACCCGTTGCAGAAAGAGCAGCAAACGTACGACCGTGGAAGCTGTTCACGAACGTGATAATCTTCTGGCGGTTCTTTTCACCCTTGCGATCAAAATACTTACGTGCAAACTTGATGCAGCCTTCGTTAGCTTCGGTACCGGAGTTGCAGAAGAATGCCTTGTCGAAACCAGTCGCAGCAAGGAGTGCCTTAGCGAGATTCACCTGCGGGTAGTTCGGATAAAGGTTCGAAATGTGGAAGAAGCTGTCCATCTGTTCTTCGACAGCCTTCTTGATAGCAGCATTCTGGTGGCCGAGAGCGTTCACGGCGATACCAGCGACAAAGTCAAGATACTTCTTGCCGTTCTTGTCGAACAAGTAAGAACCTTCGCCACGAACAAATTCAATATTGGCCTTGCCATAAAGCGGTGCGATAAACTGCTTGTCTTCTTCAAAAATCGAATTAGCCAAGGATTGTGCCATAGTTCAGTTCTCCATTAATTTGTTTTACAAAGTGTTCGGCATCCTTCCAGCCGACAATGTGAATGCTCTTGAGACCGCGTTCAATGCTCTTGAAGCTTTCGCGGACCTTCGGAATCATGCCGCCACTGATGACGCCAGACTCGATGAGTTTTTCGGCAGCGGCCTCGCTCAATTCAGGAATGACGGTCTTGGTATCGTCCATCACGCCCGGGACATCGCTCACCAGCACGAACTGGTCAGCGTGGAGTGCCACAGCCAGTTCGCTTGCGGCAGTATCGGCATTCACGTTCCAGCTCACCGTCTTGCCGTTCTCGTCAGGACCGATAGAAATCGGGCTCACGACCGGGACAAAGCCAGCAGACCAAAGCGTTTCCACAATCTGCGGATTGACCTTCTTGACTTCGCCCACGAGGCCAAGATCCACCTTGCCCTGCTTCTTGACCACTTCAAACAACTTGCCATCGA
>JAEEGJ010012921.1_pt1 | contig 20476 bp, 21 predicted proteins | sample 8958761 | NCBI WGS metagenome assembly JAEEGJ01 (sample SAMN16246546, study PRJNA631951) | gut metagenome | biome: gut microbiome; feature: rumen; material: RS-attached | host: Bos | place: Iran: Karaj | collected 2018-10
ATTGATAAAGGTGGATATGCCAAGATTATGTGGTGTGGCGATAGAGCTTGTGAAGATAAGATTAAAGAATTAACTACCGCGACAGCGAGATGCTTACCATTCAACCAAATGCCATTTGGAGACACTTGCCCAGTGTGTGGCAAGAAGGCTTCTAAAGTAGTCTTATTTGCTAAGGCATATTAATTTATTAAAATTCCTATTTATTTATAATTGCCCTTTATGTTAAGATAAGGGGCGTTCACCTGGAGTAGTACCCAAGTTGGTGAAGGGGCTTCCCTGCTAAGGAAGTAGATCGGGTTAACTGGTGCGAGAGTTCGAGTCTCTCCTACTCCGCCATCTGCAAAATACGATATTGATACAAACGTCAATATCGTTTTTTTCTTTGATGTAATCGACACTTTTTCAATATGTATGTTGCATATAAATCCTATATTCACCTATAAAATAGTGCCTTTTTCAGGTTTTCAATGTCGTTTTAGAACTTAAATAAGGTTATTAATTCACTTTTTAACCAAAAAAATGTATAATTGTATTATTAAAAACTAGGTAAAAAAGATGGTCAGGAAATTCTTGTTAATTTTATTGGGCTTTGGTTTAGCACTTTCAACTATTGGGTGTTCGAATGCTTTAAATGGTGTTTCTGTTTTTTTAGGCAACGATGGTGACTCATTGATTGGATGCAATAACGAGAGCAATGACATATTTGAAATAGAGAATTCTGAGATGGTGACATTTCCTATTAATTATTTTTCTCCCGCGATGAGTTCTGTGCCTGGACAGCCTATAAAATTAAAGTTAGATAATTCCTTGTTTGAATGCAAGATTGAGCATGGGTCATTTGAATATTATAACGACGTTAAAAACACGACAATTTATTCTGATGGAACTATTTATTATTGTCCTACTTATAAAAGAGACGAAGTTTTCATCCATGAATATGACACTTCTTTTGTTGATATAATCGTTAACGACGAAAACGGAATCATCGGATATGCGATTGTAAAAATTATTTATAATGAATCTGAAAGCAACTGGAATCCTCAATCATTGGTATCAAGTTTATTTGTTAACGAATACAATAATACAATAAATGTAAGTAATGATTATTTAGAGCGAATAATGACTAATTATCATAAGAATTTAGAAGATTAATGGAGGTCCGTCCGGATGTTAATGAACAATGGCATAATTAGTTTAATAATCGTTTCATCTTTGCTGGCTATGACTGGCACACCTAATAAAAGCGTTACTAGTGTACACGCTTCTACCATTAACACTTATGATTTTGAAAATATTAGCGAAAAAGAAAGTGTTGAATTTGTTCTATCTCATGACATTGCGATTCCCACCAAACTGAAAGAATCTAAAAATCTTGGTAGAATTACAAAAAGTATTGTCAACACTGTCATTAATAATTATGACTGTTTTTTTGCTTATAGCTATGGCGCAATGCAAAGATATGCAGAAGATATCAAAAATGCAATCCAGTGTACCTACTATTTTTCTAACAAAAAAGAAAATCTCATTAGAGATGCTTACACTCTTCAATACAATACTGTAAAGGACTCCAATGGCAATTGGGTTACTTCAGGCGGCGCGTGGAATTCTAGATGGTACTACTATAATTGTTATGCTTATTCAATTCATAGAAATGAAGAAACACCATTTTATCCTTCCTGGCCCTATATACAATATCAACCTGGTAATATGTCTGGAAGCGGAGACTTTGGTTCATCTGATTCTATAGATGATTTGGCTACTATTGTTAAGAACGATTTAGAAGCTATTGGGTATACAAATGTTATTCTATCGGCATCGATTCCGACCATCACAAATAGTCAAGAATTAATATGCGTTAGAATGTGCGAAGAAGATTATCATTTTATGAGATACGATTTAGAAACCAATTCTTGGTATCATAAACCAGGCCCAACAGCAGTATTAAAATACAATTATACCCCTAATAATAATATACTATGGTACTGCGAATATAGTTACGAAGGAGAAGAAGGTTCAGATTATAGTCCTATTTATGATAGTGATATTGTTTTCATTAAATACAACAAAAACAGAGTTGATATTTCCGCTAGTACATATAACCTTTCTGGGAGTGTTAATGTTAATCAAGGAAAAGACTCAATTTTAGAAATAAACAATTCAACAAACGGTGCGCGTTATCAAATCAGTTTGTCGTCATCATATGCGATTGAAACTGAATTGTATGATTATGACATGACATTGCTAAACACCTATTCTGGGAGTAATTTTAGTTTTTACAAGTTTTTATCAAACGAAAGATATTATTTGAAAATGAATTACTCATCGAATAATGCATTAGGTTCAATAACATATAACATTTCCCATTATCATTCATATGATTCGCCATATTTGTGGTGGAGCTTGACACAACATAGATCAACTTGTGTTTGTGGTTCAACTCAATTAGAACCACATGTTGTAGCGCCAGGCTCTTATAATTTTGGTGACCAGACTGCGCAATGCATTTTATGTGGTGGTCCTGCGTCTTTTGGCATATGGCCAGCATCAACGAGCAGTCTTCCAACAAGTTCAAACGGAAGTTATATTTGCCCTAACGGCGTTATTGTATTGGTTGAAGAAGACATTCAAGCGTACTTAGATGGGATATTAATTTTTAATTATCTTAATAGCAATTAACTTAAGCATAGCTGAATTAGAGCCAAAATCGCGTTTTTCTCCAAAACTATGGACCATTCTCGTCGAGAAGGTAATCGTCAAAGACGATGGTTTACTAGAATTCCATTATTATTCAAAGTTTAAAAACAGCGTTAAAATGTAGGGGTACAAAAATCCCTTCAAAGGGTACAAAAAATCCGGTTAGGGGTACAAAAAATCTCTTGAAGGGTACAATTGTATCAAAATAGGAAGTTTAAGCCATGAGAAATATACGATATTGATACAAGTCAGTATCGTTTTTCTTTTAATAACAATTGTGTAAAATAGTTATCAGTAAAATTGATTATGAAAAAAGCAATACTCGGTCTTCTCTTAGCTACCTCTTTCGCACTTTGTTGCTGTAAAGACTCAAATGTTCATCTATATAGCAACGATAATAAATATATAGTTGATGATTTTTTAACAGTCACTATTTTGTGGGAGCCTCCTCAAGAACGCCTTTTAAGTAATGATTTTAATTTGTATTGGATTATTTCTATTACTTCTAAGGGGAATGAGCCAATTTCTGAGGAAGCATCATCTTTTAAACTATTGGACGAAACCACTAATAAAACGATTGATTTTGAATATACTGGTCCAAGTGATGAAGATCCATTTTATGATTTAGAAATCAATTATATGAGAATGTATACATTTAATGCCACTGCTGAGAAATCGGCATCCTCTTTAAAATGTTGCTTTTATTTTTCATTTAAGGGCATCAATTTTTTATACCATTCCTACAATAAGTAGAAATAAAGTGTTTTCGCTTTGTATCAAAATGGTGCTTTCGACCCATGAAGAAAAACAATCTGACGCTTAAAGTGTCAGAATTTTTCTTTTAGATGTTGTCCTTATCTTGTTGCATTGTTCTTTTGGAACAAATACACTTAATATAGAAACGAGGATTATAGTATGCAACTAGCTATTAGAAATAAATGGATTTCTTTACGTGGATCATCTGTTGTAAAAGATCTTGAAGAAAAAGATGTCTTAAGAGTTAAAGGTAAATTCTGGACATTTACTAGAAAGAAATTTGTTCAAACTTTAGAAGGCGAAACAAAGTTTGTCGTTAGAAATAGATTTTGGCATTTCTTTGTTTGGAGAGCATTAGTTATTGATCCAAATAAGAAAATCGTTGCTACGATTAAAAGAAAATTCTGGTCACTGCATGACCATTACTTCATCCATTCCGATTATGGCAATTTTGAAATTAGAGGTAATATCCTTTTATTCAATTATCAAATCTTTAAAGATGGTAAAGAAATTGGTCATGTCGCTAGAAAAATTTCTATGAGAGACTCTTATGTCTTAACCATTGATGATGCCGAAGATTATTATTTCTTTGTTGCTCTTGTTATCGCTATTGACAATATCTCTGATGCGAGAAGACAAGGCGATGGTTCATCCATTAGTTACGCTGACTAATTAATGAATTTAACAAGAAGAGGCTTTAATTTATTAAGGCCTTTTTTTAATGTGATAAAATAAATCAAATGTTTGCTCTATCAATTATCTTTCCATTAGCGGTCACCCTAGTTATAGAAACTGGTCTATACATGATTTTAAAGCATCGTGACTTAAAGCTATTCCTAGTTGTGGGAGTCATGAATCTAGTATTAAATACCACGATGAATATCGTTCTGCTTTTATGTGGAGACACTCAGCTTAAATATTGGTTGATTCTAATAATTGGAGAGGTGTCCACAACATTTATTGAATCACTAATTGTTTATCTATTTATGAGATTTAAGTATCTTAAGATACTCCTATTCGCAGTTATCGCTAATTTAGGAAGCTTTTTAGTGGGTTTAGCCCTTGAACCATTATTTGGAAATAAGATACTTTTAATCATCGCTACGATTATCTTTTTAACTTGTTATATTGCTATCTATCTAGTGGTTTTAATCTCATTTTTTAAAAAGAATAGGGAACTTGAATCATAGTATTTCTCCTATGATTAACACCCCTATATCGCAAAACTGTCATTATATTTTTTTCTTGTCCTAATAAAATAAACTTGAGGATTCGTATATGAAAAATAGAAAAATAATGTTTTTAAGCGTTGCCGCGATTATGTCCTTAGCGGCATGTTCATTCAACAACAAACCCGCTAATTCATCCGTAGAAAAAGAAGAACCAAGTTCAGCGGCCCCAACAACATCTGTCGTTGAAAAAGATCCAAACGAAGTTTCAGTCTTCCTTTTATCTGGTCAATCCAACATGCAAGGTAATTCCAGTTGTAGTGAAACCAATTTAAGAAATGCTTTTAATGATTTGGGCTTAGATGATTATGACGAAGTTGTTACCGGAATGAAAACAGTGCAATCTTCTGTTTATTGTGCTGGTTATGGTGAATTAGATCACACCAAATTAGAAAACAACTCAAGACTTCAATCATACACAAATAAAGAAAATCAATTTGCTGGTAAATTTATTGATACCGTTCCAGGATTTGGCAATTTCAACGGTACATCTGGCACGAACATGGGACCAGAATTTGGTTTAGCTTATGCTTTAAAAGAAGAAGCTGATGAAGAACACCCAATCTTCTTAGTCAAGATGGCCTCTAACGGTTCTGGCTTTGCTCAAAGTGGTACCCAATATAACTGGCCATTTAAAGATGAAAATGGCGAATTCCCAGAAATCAATCTTTACGATACTTTCGCCAAGCCATTCTTAGAAAACAATCTTAAGCTTATCGAAGACATGGGTCTAAAACCAGTTATTAAAGGCTGGGTCTGGCACCAAGGTGAATCAGATTGTGATGGCGGTGTCAAAACACAAAAATACGCTGAAAGATTAGGCGATATGGTTGGCAAATTTAGAGAAGACTTTGCCGATTATGCCAGAGATGAAGATGGTGAGAATATTGCCTTCATCGACGGTATGGTTTACCAAGGCACAAATCCAAGATCAAGCTGGACAAAACCAGAAGATATGAACGCTCAAAAGCAGGCTTTTGCAGATTCAGCTGAAAACAATTACATTGTTGATATTTACGGCAATGCTGAAGAACAGACTGATGAAAACGAATTAAAACCAGGAAGCCCAGGTGGTGACAGTATGCACTATAACACCAAGAGCTCTTTAAGACTTGGCATGGCGTATGGTCAAGTTATCCTTGATAACAACTTATTAGACTAATATTAAGAACTATCAAAAATAGCCGAGTGAATAATCATTCGGCTTTTTCTTTAGAAAGTGATATTATTTCTCTATGAGAATTTGTGTTATCGGTGGTGGTGCTTCAGGCACATTCGCGGCTATTAGAATCAAGGAGTTAAATCCTTCTTTTGATGTGACCATTATTGAAAGAAACGATAAACTCATGAAAAAGGTAGCGGTTACTGGTAATGGTAGATGCAACTACGCCAACTTAGGTTCTTTAGAAGGTAAATACAATAATTCATTTGCTAATCAAATCATCAATAATCTCAAACCAACTGAAATAGTGGATATTTTCGAAAGATATGGCATCCATCCGACAAAGATCGATAATTTAGTATTCCCTGTTTCTTTAAGCGCTCAAACGGTCGTTTTGATGTTAAATAAGCGCCTTGAAGAATTAGGCATTAAGATTTGTCTCAACGAAAAAGTTATTGATTACGAAATAAGTAATGACAAGTGCGTTTTAAAAACAGAAAAGCAATCACACGTCTTTGATAGAATCGTCTTTTCTAGTGGTGGATGCGCCTATCCTCAACTAGGAACCGATGGATCGTTATTTGATATATTGAGACAACATGGTTATAAGATTGAGTCTTTATCTCCATCATTAAGCCCAATTAAAGTCAAAGAGAACACCAAAAAGGTTTCAGGTCAAAGGGTTAAATGCCTTGTTTCTTTATTGTATAAAGACAAGCTCTATTATGCTGAAGAAGGCGAAGTCCTTTTTAAGGATGATGGATTAAGCGGAATTGTCATGCTTAATATGTCGCAAAAGATTAATGAGTTAACTGATAAAAAATCAGTGAAAATTGTTCTAGATTTAGCTCCTAATCATAAGGTAAAACCAAATCAATATTTAGAATTCGTTCATCCAAAAGTTGCCGCTTATCTAGATGAAAATGGTTTAAATATCAACGCTCTCACATATACCTTTAAAAACTTCTATGATTTTAACGTCGCGGAAGTGAGCCGTGGTGGTGTTTCTCTTGATGAAGTCACTAACAATTTACAGTCAAAGAAAGAAAACTTTGTTTTCTTCACTGGTGAAGTGTTGGACATTGATGGTATGTGTGGTGGCTTTAATTTAATGTTTGCTTTTGCTTCCGCTGAAACAGTAGCAAAAGCTGTGAGGTAATTATGTACAATAAAGAATATATCGTCTCTAACAATGACGTTGATACAAAATTTAAACTTAAAGTTCCCGCTATATTTCGCTACTTCCAAGATGTAGCGCTTTTAGCAACGGAGGAAGCTCAAGTCGATTCAATGTCTTTAAGCAAAAAGAATATCGACTGGGTTATCACAAGAATGGTAGTGGACATCAAACGCTTGCCAAAGTGTAACGAAGTTATTTATGTTCACACATATCCAGGCAAAGATATGGCGATGTTATATCCTCGTTATTTCTTTATTACCGATAAAGATGATAATGTCATTATTCGTTCATCTTCTATTTGGGCTTTGATTGATAATAATACGAGAAAAGTTATTGTTGATAGAGATGTAATCTCTAAACTACCTGCGGAGTCTAGAGAAGATCAATTGCCTCTTCCAGAAAAGATATCTATACCAGAGAATAGTAATTTCTTAGAAAATAGAACAATACATTATAGTGATTTAGATTTTAATGCTCACATGAATAATGTTCGTTATGTCGAGCTCTTGATGGATGCTCATGATTCATCTTTCTATAAGCACAATCACATCACTTCGATTTTGCTTAATTACATGAAAGAGATAAAAGAAAAAGAGACAGTCAGTGTTTCCACGAATGCCTCTAATCCAGAAGTTATATCTGTTTCTACTGATAATTCACTTGCGTTCTTAGGCAAGGTCAGCTTCATTAACGAATAATTTTTTAGAGAATTTCTCTTTGACTTCAACGAGCATCTTCTCCATATTGTCCATACATTCGACAAAGTCGAATTGTTTGATGAACTCTGCATACTTTGTGCGCATTTCATCCATTTCATTACGATGCTCATACCAGTATTCGATGTGTTTTGTTAAATCATCGATGTTCTTAGATTGATATTTACATCTATCATCAAGAGCGAACTTTCTAGTGGCGCTCTTTTTGCTATCTGCAATAACTGGCACCATGCCACATGCAATAGCTTCTAAACATGAGATAGCTTCAATTTCAACGATGGAAGTATGGACATATAAGTCACCACACCATAAAGCGGTGTTAAGTTCTTCGTGTTTATATAGTTTTTGAATAACTGGATTGGTGAATTTTAAGCGTTTCGCAAGTTTAAGTAACGCTTTTCTTCTTGGGCCATCACCAGTCAACATAATCTGAATTTTGTCTTCATATTTTGAACGTTTAACAGCGTATAAAAGTTCTTTTTGATTCTTTTCTTTAGATAACCTACCTGACATGATAATGACAAACTTATCTTTTAGGTTATCTGGACGTTCAACTTTTTTAGGATAGAAGTAGTCAAAATTGACACCATTAGAGATGACATAACCTGGAACGTTATTCTTATTAAAACCTTTTACATAATCACGGATGAATTCTGTTGGGTAGTGGATGGCGTCAACCTTATTGAAATATGTTCCCCAAATGTAACGATATGTGCAGTTATTGACTAGGTTAGAAGCCATCATAAAAATGTGGCTAGTAAAGTTTTCTGCTTGCATGTGGAAGCCAGAAGTAAATGGGATATTGTGTCTATGACAATATTTCAAAGCTTTCTTAGAAGCACTAAATGGCACTAAGCCGTGCACAATGTCTGCGCCTTCGCAGGCTTGTCTAATGATTCTTCTAGAACCCTTAGCTAAACAGACGCCATTCTTTTTAAGATAGCCGTTTAATGGACCAAGGCTTAATCTTTTTAAGATGTAAAAGCCTGGCAAATTCTTTTTATCTGGATCTGGACAAACGACTTTAACTTCGTGTCCTTTTTTAACTAATGTAGTAATTAAATTATATGCCGCTAGAGAGGTGCCGTTATTTGCTTCTCCTAGGACATCACAAATGATGGTAACTTTCATAATTTTTAAACCTCGAACAAAAGTTTATGGTACAACGGTGTATTTTCCTACCTATTGTTCTAAACAATAATTCTATAGTTGGGTATGTGTCATTCTACTTGCTTATGAACAAGCGGTAGAGTTTTATTTTAAGATAACTTTATGGAAGGCTTTTTTGCCTTTCTTAATTTTGATTGGTTCCGCTAAATCTTCTTTTTTAATCTTTAGATTAACATCGCTAACCTTTTCACCGTTGATGGATAAACCACCTTGTTCAATTAAGCGTCTTCCTTCTCCTTTGGAAGCAGCAAGTTTGGTTAAAACTAATAAATCCAATAAACCAATACCTTCGCCTAATTCGTTTTCGCTTAATTCAGTGGTTGGCATATTGGCATCATCGCCTTCACCTGAGAACAAGGCACGCGCTGCGCTTAAAGCTTTATTAGCCTCTTCTTCGCCATGCACTAATTTAGTGATTTCAAAGGCTAAGATTTCTTTCTTTTCGTTAATGCGATTATCTGGCCATTTACTCATTTCTTCGATTTTTTCGATTGGAATAAATGTGATCATCTTTAAGCATTTATCAACATCGGCATCATCAACATTTCTCCAGTATTGGAAGAATTCATATGGACTGGTCTTTTCCTTATCAAGCCATAAGGCTCCTTTAGCAGACTTGCCCATTTTCTTGCCTTCACTATTTGTTAATAAAGGAATAGTTAAAGCATAGGCATCTTTAGCGGTTTTCTTTCTGATTAATTCAGTACCAGCGAGCATATTGCTCCATTGGTCATCGCCACCAAATTGCATATTGCAGCCATATTTTTCATGTAAATAATAAAAGTCATAAGACTGCATAATCATGTAGTTAAATTCTAAGAAAGTAAGGCCTTTTTCCATTCTTTGTTTGTAGCATTCGGCCGCAAGCATTTTATTAACGGAAAAACACGCACCGACATCTCTCAAAAGTTCTGTGTATTTTAACCCTTTTAACCAATCGGCGTTATTGACACAAATGGCTTTATTTTCACCAAATTCGATGAATCTAGAAATCTGTTCTTTAAAACATTCACAGTTATGGGCAATTTGTTCTTCTGTTAGCATTGCTCTCATATCTGTTCTACCGCTTGGGTCACCAACTAAGCCAGTGCCACCGCCCAAAACAACAATTGGTTTGTTTCCTGCTAATTGTAATCTCTTCATTAAAACGAGAGTCATGAAGTGACCAGCGTGCAATGAATCAGCAGTTGGGTCAAAACCAATATAAAATCTCGCACCACCAGAATTGATTAAATCTTTAATCTCTTTTTCGTCTGTGACTTGAGCAATTAATCCTCTTTTTTCTAATTCTTCATAAATCTTCATGGATAAACTCCTTCATAAAGTTCATTTGTTATTATAACAAAGCTCATATATAAAGCAAAGTTTACAATAATCAATTATTTGTAAAAAGCTACACTCAGTAATTGAGAAGAGAATAAAAATTATATAAAATATAAAGGTTAGTATGGCGAAAAAAGAAAAGAAAACTGACTATAAAGCCCATCTATTCTCTTTTAAGTATCTCCTATTTGATATTGTTAAGTGGTTAGGATTTTGGCAAGTCCTCATTTGGTGGCGCCCAAAGAGAATTTATGATGGGAAAGAAGCCAAACAAAAGATTAAAGGTAAAGCCATTATCTCATCTAATCATGTGAGCTTTGCGGATCCATTTGTTTTACAATGTACTGCTTTATATCGTCGTTGGCATTTCTTATTCATGACTGATTTAATTAAGAATAAGTTCCAAGGATGGATTTATAAAAATGTTTTCCTGTCTTTCCCAATCGATAGAAACGCTCCATCTTTCAAGACAATGAAGTTCTTAAGCGAATATGTTAAAGGCGGCAACTTACTTGCCCTGTTCCCAGAAGGACATATCAAAAGAGATGGCGTTGTTGATGACTTTAAAGGTGGGGCTTTATTAATCGCTTACTTAGCAAACGCACCGATTATCCCGGTGTATCGCCAAAAAAGGACAAGTTTTTGGAAAATGACACGAGTTGTCTTTGGCAAACCATTCCACATCAAAGATAAAATCGGTCCAGTTTTGTCTCAAGACAAGTTAAATGAAGTGGCTAAGGAACTACATGAATACGAATTACATTTACAGCAGTTATATGAGGAGGATCTCAAAAAATGAAAATTTTGTTCACTAACGCTCGCGTCTTAACAATGGCCGCAGACGTTATTACGCACGACGATGTTGTTGTCGACGGCAACCTCATCGTTTATATAGGTAAAGATTCTTCTTCTTACGGTCCTTTTGATCGCGTTATTGATTGTCATAAGAATCTCTTGATGCCAGGATTTAAAAATGCTCACGCTCATAGCGCGATGGTGTTCTTACGCGGAAAAGCCGACGATGTTGCTTTGCAAGATTGGTTGTTTAAAATTGTCTTTCCTAGAGAAGATCGCCTTCAGCCAGAAGATATCTATCATTTAAACAAAGTTGCCTATCTAGAATATATTGCAAGCGGCATAACTGCTTGTTTCGATCATTATTATTACCCATTAGAGGCCGCTAAGGCGGCGCAAGAAGTGGGTATGCGCACTCTCTTGCTTGCTACATATGACGCTAAGTATATGCGTGGTGAAGAGTTAGAAGGCAATTATCATTCGTTTAATGATATTGAAGACAATTTAGTTAAGTACGCAATTGGATTCCATGCTGAATACACAACCAGTGATTATTTATTAGACGGCACCAAGAAGACTCTTGCCTCGTTAAAATGCCCATTCTTTACTCATATTTCTGAAACCAAAAAGGAAGTTGAAGAATGTAAACAAAGACACGGAAAGACACCTGCTAAGTATTTGTATGATGAGGGTCTATTTAAATATGGTGGCGGTGGCTTCCACTGTGTGCATTTTACTAAAGAAGAAGCCAAAATCTTTAAAGACAATAATCTAACGGTTATCTCTTGCCCAGGAAGTAACTCCAAACTTGCTTCTGGTATAGCGCCTTTAACCTATTATTTCAATGAAGGAATCAATATTGCCCTAGGTACAGATGGCCCTGCAAGCAACAACAGTTTAGATATGTTTAAAGAGATGTATTTAGCTGCTACTTTGCAAAAGTTAATGAATAATGATCCTAAAAGTATCCCAGCTTTTGAAGTATTAAAGATGGCCACAGTTAATGGCGCTAGAGCCATGGGATTAGATAAAGCTGATATTTTAGCGGTTGGTAAATATGCAGATATTATTCTTATCGATTTATATAAACCGAATATGCAACCATTAAACAATATTGTTACTAATCTTGTTTATGCTGGAAGCAAAGATAACATCATTTTAACAATGATTAATGGCAAAATTCTTTACGAAAATGGTCAGTTTTTTCTGAAAGAAACACCTGAAGAAATCTATAAAAAAGCGGAAGAGATTACTCTTAGATTAGAAAAAGAATTATAATATAGAATATTAAGCGATTGACTTATGGCATTAAAACGCGGATTCTGTACACATTGTCAAGGAGATGAAATTCAACGCATCTTTAACGTTAATAAAGAAGCGGAGGTTTGCTATTGCCCAGTTTGTGCGCATCCAATGCAACCAAAAGACGCTATCGTTAACTACCGTAATTTAATCTCACATCATCTTAAAAGAGCATCTCGCTATTTATTCGAAACAACTGAATATCTTAGTGCTTATCAAACATTTGCGCACATTATCGATATCGATGATTCTATCAAGGTAGCGTATTTCGGTCGTATCTTAGCCCTTGTTCATATCTCAACACTAAGAAAGAGTAAGATTCCTTTTGCTTTGCAAATGCACAAACAACAAGCTCCTAAAATGTTCCATTATCAAGAAACAGTTAATGAGTATTATCACTTCTTGATCTTGTTACTAGATGCTTTAGATATCTATGAAAACAAAATGAAAAAACGCCTAACAAGTCGTGGTGTTTTCTATGATGTTGACTGTGTTGTTTTATACTTAAAACGCGTTGAAGAAATTATCCAATATAAACGCTACTTAGTGAGTGAAGCAGAGTTCTTCATCGATGCAAATAAGAATAGCTTCCAAGTTATCGCTGATCGTATCAATAACACTAAAGAACATTATTCAGAAGTGTTTAAACAAAGCTATATTACCGCTGATGGCAATAGCTATAAGTTCAATGAGTTTGGTCCAAACATCACTCCAATTTTGACCATGCAACCAATTAAGAACGAACAAAAAGTTCGTCACATGAAAGAACAAATCTCTTTATATCCAAAAGATAACAAGAAATCACCGATTAAAGATGAAGTATATCAAAACAACTTACCACTCTTTGTCTTTGTATCAATGAGTGTGCCATTAGCGATTATCTTATTCTTTGCTGCTTTAACAGCGGTTGTCATTGGCGTTATTGCTCCAAGTGAAGTAGTAAAAATGCTGCTCTTTATTGGCGCAGCAATTCTCACTTCTGTTTCGTTAATGTTATTTATCCTACACTTTGCGTGGAAGAATACTCTTAAAAAGAAATATTATAACGGCACAAATCCGTTTATCTTTAAGTAAGTTAGCATCTTCATTAAAGCTTTAGCACGGTGAGAGACCGTGTTTTTTTCTTCGCCCATTAAGGCAAAGCACTTACCTGTTTCTTTGCTAATGAAGATTGGATCATAACCAAAGCCACCTTCGCCCATCTTTTCTTTAGCGATAGTGCCTTCTGCAATGCCTTCAAAAATAAGTGGATTTTTATCTGTGTTTAATAAAACAATGTCACAGACAAAGCGAGCGGATCTATCTTCTTTGTCCTCAAGCCTTCTTAAAATTTCTTTAATGGCGTTATCGTGTCCACCTACACTTGCAGCGTAACGAGCGCTATGCATGCCAGGCTCGTTATTGAGCGCTAAAATTTCTAAACCAGAATCATCGGCGATAATAGGCATGGTGGTGAGTTTTTGAACAGCTTTTGCTTTTATCAAGGCGTTCTCGGCGTAGGTCTTACCATTTTCTTCGACATCTTCAAGCTTGCTTGCTAAATCACCCAAACCATAAACAATAATCTTGTGGGGAGATAAAATCTCCCTTACCTCTAAGAGTTTATGCTTGTTGTTAGTGGCTAATATCATTTCGTAGTTCATAATCTTACTTATAGTAAACCATTTCTTATGACATATAAAGATAATTGGCTTGTTTTTTATGTTTATTAATCAAACATGTTTTTATATAATAAAACATAAGGAGCCCAATATGAAACTCGTAATTAGAATTTTTAACATTATAATTATGGCGATATCTGTTGTAGCAGGCATTTTCCTATTTATGCCTCCTGCCTTTTCGTTTAATTCTAAAATTACTGTCAATGTTGCCACGTTCTCACAGTTCGTTCCTGAAACCGAATACTCAAAAGATATTGATATTCCAACTTTGTTAGGAACCGATTCTATCTATGTTGGCTTAAAATTCGAACTTGATGCCCAGGGCATCATGGATATGAAAGATGGTAACAAGGAAAAGATAGACGATGCTCTTATCTCCAAAAATCTGCAAGAAACAATTGCAATGCTACATGAACCAGTTGATTTAATCACTGATTTCACAATTAGAGCGAACATTAAACGCTTAATCTCTGACCAAGTTTACGCTAACGTTGACCAAGCTGTTCAAACATATAATGAAAAAGCCGGTCTTGACAATAAGACCGAAGACATCATGGATGAAGTTGGCATCAATGATGCCTATTTCACCAGCTTTTCCAATGCCTTATATGATGCCGCTAACGCGGATGATGCGACTGTTGAATCAACCAGCGATGTCTTATTAGAGCAAATTGATGAAGCATTAATCAGAGCTGAAAGTTCTGGTGTTGCCGATACATCTAGCTTTGGCAGTGAACAAAAACAATCAATGACAGAAAGCTTAAAAGGCGTGTTCACCTCCTTAAATCTTATCGAAGATGATGGAGTCCATCTTAAAAAGATTAGTGCTATTGCGTACATGTATTTAGCTAGTTACTTAAAAGGTGAATTAGCCAGTTCACATGACGCCGCCACTCTTGAACGTCAAAGTGGTGAAAATGATGAGAAATACGCTGACCGCTTACTAGAACTTTTTATCAAAGATAAAATGCCTGATCTATTCTATAAAATTGTTGGATACGTCTCCTTAGGTTTATTTATTGGCTTATTCGTCTTCGCAGGCGTTTGGGCTGTGTTATTACTTATTACACTTATTAAAACATTTACCAAGAAACCATGGACAATCTTCGGATTCTGGTTCTGGATTGTTGGTGTTGTGGAATTAATCGTCGGCTTTGGTTTAACGGCGATTACTAGACTCGTCTTGAGCAAATTTGATGTCTCACAATTTGGTTTACCAATTAAACAAGTATTAGTGTCTATTAAAACTTACGCTTTAGTGCCTAGCATTTTATTTGCCGCAATGATTGTTGTTGGTATTGTCTATGGCTTCTTAAAAAGCGCCGCTAAGAAAGTTGCATAGGAGGAAATAATGATGAAAAAGAAAAAACTATTACTAATCCCATTAATCCTTTCTGGTCTCATGTGTCTGACAGCATGTGATGATGTTACATCATTTTTCTCTGAACTATTTGACGAGAATGCCTTCTCTTATAGCAACGTGTATAAAACACCTGAGTCCACAAGCGAAGAAATCGTTGATCCTAACGCTGTTATCGCGGGTGGTGTGGTCGCAAAAGACGTGGAAGAAACACCTAATGTCTATTGCTTTAAGAATATTTCTTATGCCACTAACGATAGTATTGCTAATACTTATAAAATTGGTGGTGTTAATCAAAACGAGTTCGATGTTAATGCTAATGAAGATTACTTTGGCTCAAAATCTAACAACAACTTTGACTTGTATGTTCCTAAAAATTTAGCTAAAGACCAAAAGCACGCTGTTATCTTGTTTATCCATGGTGGTGCTTGGATTAGTGGCTTTAAGACCGATGTCAATTCATATGTTCACGCATTTGCGAATAAGGGTTATATTACCGCGACGATTAAATACACCCTTCTTAAGAAGAGCATGGATGATAGATCTTTATCCGTCTTCCGTAATTTAGATGAAATTGATGCATGTATTGCTTCAATTAAATCTGCATTAGAAGATTTAGAATTTGATACCTCTAAAACTAATTTAGTAATTGGTGGTGCCTCTAGTGGTGCCCACTTAGCTATGCTATATGCTTATTCCAGAGGCCAAAGAAGTCCTATTAAAATCAGCTTTGTTGTGGACGCTGTTGGCCCAGTAGATATCAAACCAGGTAACTGGAAGAGATTCTCTAGTATGAGTAGCGAGGAATATGAGACAGCACTAAACAATGGTTTAGGCTATACCGCTATCGAAAATGAAAGAGCAGCGGGTCACCTCGCTCCATTAAAAGTGTCTGATGGTTCCTCTGATCCATATGATTGGAACGATTATCAAACTATGCGCATTGCCAATGGTATGTGTGGTATTCCTAATAGTCTCGCAGCTATTGAAGCCACAACTGATGAAAACAAAGAAGAAATCGTTAACCCAAGCGCACCTGCAGCACAATCTATGATTAAAGCAGGTGGTGGTGAAGATCAATTATCAGTTACCTATTGGATGAACAATACCACAAATAGATTCCCAATTATTGCTGCTTATTCTGGCAAAGATGGTGTTGTTGGTGTTGCTCAATATGCTGCTTTACAAAATGCTTTAGATACTCTTTCTATCCAATATGCTCCGTTCTATTTTAAAGAATGTGGTCATACAAATATTGCCGAAGACACCACTGAATATAATAACTTCGTTAATAAAATTAACGAATGGTGCCAAAACATCTAAAGGATTATCAGTATGTTTACAGTTCCATATGCAAAAATGATTTGTGATTCCAATAAGGGTGATGGTGGCATCAGCTTTTATGAGGAATACTGCGAATGGCTTAACCGATATAACGGTAACAGCATCAAAATCTACTATAAAGATATCGATGATGTGAAAGTCACTTCTGGTCTCAAAAAGACTGTCATTGTCATCTTAAAAGATGGCACAAAGATTCCGTTCTACTTATATAAAGCTGCGACACTTAGAGAACTGCTTTATAAAGCCGTTCAAAGAGTTAACGGCGAGCCTAAAGAATATGACTTTACTGAATCTGGTGATACAGTTTCTCAATTAGAAAGACTTGCCAAGCTCCATGAATCTGGCGCAATAAGCGATGAAGAATTCCAAGAAGCCAAGCAAAAGATTCTTAAGTAAAAATAAACAGTGCATGTCGATGCACTGTTTTTATTTCATCTGGAGCAAGTGACGGGAATCGAACCCGCATAATCAGCTTGGAAGGCTGATGTTCTACCACTGAACTACACTTGCAATTAGCGAGAATGATTATATATCATGAGCCCGCTAAAATACAAATAGTTATTGATTAATAAAAGCTAAAAGTTGGTTTTTATTTTGATAGCCCATCTTAGTGGCAACTTGATTACCATCTTTGAAGAGAATAAGTGTTGGAATGGCTTGAATACCGAATTTCGCGGCTAATTCACCGACTTCATCAACATCGATTTTTAAAACGCTTAAATTAGGGTTTTCGTTAGCAACTTCTTCTAAGACTGGAGAGAGCATTTTGCATGGACCACACCAAGTGGCAAAGAAATCAACAAGCACTAAACCTTCTTTGACTGCTGATTCAAATTCTTCTTTGTTTTGAATATGTTTTAACATTGTTAAATCTCCTTACATAAATATTAAATAGAATATGACACCAATAATTAACATGTGTAAGAGGTAGTAAAGATAACTACCATATTGGAACCATTTTTTATTATAGCCGCGAAGACCGCTGTAAAGCAAAATAAACACTCCAGCAATAATGGCGTATAACTGCATGTCTGCAAAGCCCATCCAGAAAGCATATTTATCAGGAGTGAGAATACAAACTAGGTAATAAAGCATTGAGACAAAAACCAATACGACAACAGACATCACATTAAGAGTGTTTCTTTCAAAGTATGATCCTTCGTAAGCTTCATAAGGAATTTGCATGATAGAACTTGCAAACTTGATAAATGCCTGCGCCAAGTAGTGGGCGAAGTAGAAACCGATAATTAGCAATATGCTAAACCACCCATATTGTCCTCTCATAAAATATGGCATCCATAAGACTTCTCCATAGCACCCACAAAAATCCAATTCGGTAGCTACAAATGAAGCAACTCCATACGCTAAAGGCAAGATGGCTAATAGCTTAATATACCATTTCTTTTGCCTTAATAAATAAACTGAGACTGCACCTAAAAGTAGGTCAACAAAAATAACACCTTCATCACGCATTGATAAACCAGCATTTCTGAAGAATGGAATCTCGTTTGAACCAATAATAATTAGTGAGACAGCACTGGCCATAATGCCTAGTCTAAGAGCGTATTTGTTGAAGTTTTTAGTGTGGATTGCACCTTCCGCAATCATAAAACAGAATAGTGGTAGAGCTAATCGACCAATGATACGGAAAATATAGCCAAGTGGGTATATTCCATAGCCTTGTAACATATAGCCAACATGATCAATGGTCATAGTTAAAAGAGCTACTATCTTTAACCAGAAACTACTTAAAACTATAGGAAAGCGACGTTCTTTATCCATACTATGAGGCCAAAATTGTTAAGAAAGCAAAAATATTATAACACACGTGAGCGGTCATTGAGCACGCTGGTCCACGATGTTCATACGCTAATGTGAGAACGGCGCCAGCCACAATATAAGAAGGTATAGCCCATAGTTCATTTACCATATCTGTTGCATCAAAATCAAAGTGAATAAACGCAAAGACAATAACTGTTACAGCAAACGCTAAATATTTATTAATTCTTCTTAAAAATGAATATAGACCAACTCGATAAGTTAATTCTTCACATATAGGTCCTAAAATACCAATGACAAAAAACGCTAAAAGAGGGTAATTCTTGGAAAAAGCAACCGCGGTCGATTGATTGGCGTTATTAGCGGCTTCGTGGAATAAAGAAGTGAAAGCACCAACCAAAGAACTAACCAAGATAAGAGTGATCATATAAGCAAGGCCGTAAATATAATCAATCTTCCTAGTGTATTTGCTTAGGAAATGTTTTCTTCTAGTGAGAAAAACAATGAATCCTAAACCACCAATCATTGTGATATAGGTACAGGATATTAATGTGGCGTCTAAAGCGGTTTTATCGGCAATCGCGTTTTTTAAAAATAAAGCAAAAATGATTTCAATAATCAACATCCCTGCTAATGCAAAGCCACCTAAAAATAGTCCAATCTGCGCAAACGGATGCATAAAAGCAATCTTATCGTTGATCTCTCTATTTAGATACAATTCATTATGTTTATGGCACGCTGGACACTTTTCTAGTGTCGGATCATAATAAGCTCCGCAATTAGGGCATTTTTTACGTTTTAACAACATTTACTTTTAATCCTATTAAAAAAACTATACACTAAAAACAAGCATAAATGTAGTCATAACTTCTATAAGTTATCGGCGTGAGACAAACCAGATTTTATAATATGGCTTATACAGTTAATCAAACTTATATCAAACAAATTGAAGTGATGAAAAGCAAGTTTATTGCTTATTTATACCCACTCAACAGTGAGGAATCATTCAAAGAGATTTTGGCTAACTTACGCAAAGAACATAAGAAGGCAAGACACATTGTTTATGCCTATCGCTATAACGTCAAAAGTAAGTCTTGTGATGACGGAGAACCGAAAGGAACTGCTGGCCATCCATTACTTGAACTTTTGTACAAAAAAGATATTAATAATGTCGCTTTATTAGTGGTCAGATACTTCGGTGGCACCTTATTAGGTGCTGGTCGCTTATTAAGAACTTACTTACAAGCGGGAGTGGATGTCGTTAATGAAAGCGAATTAATTCCATTAGAAAGGTAACAACATATGGCAAATTGTAGTCACGACTGTGAGAATTGCGAACTTAAAGGCAATTGCTCAGATGAAATTGTTAAATCAAAACCAAACGATGCTTCTAAGATTAAAAGAGTCATCGGTGTTTTAAGTGGTAAGGGTGGTGTTGGTAAATCCTTCGTCACTTCCTCAATCGCTTCTTATTTATCTAGAAACGGCTTAAGCGTTGGTATTTTAGACGCTGACGTCACAGGTCCTTCTATCCCAAAGGCTTTTGGCATTAAGGAAAAAGCTTATGGTGAAGGTGGCATGATCTTCCCTGCTAGAACTAATGGTGATATCAAAGTCATGTCCGCTAACTTGCTTTTGGATAATGAAAGCGATCCAATTATTTGGCGTGGTCCATTACTCGCTAACTTAGTTAAGCAGTTCTTTGAAGATGTCGCTTGGGGCGAATTAGATGTCTTACTTATCGATATGCCTCCAGGCACTGGCGATGTTGCTTTAACAATTTTCCAAAGTTTACCAGTCGATGACTTAATCATCGTCACATCCCCACAAGACTTAGTGAGCTTAATCGTTTCTAAAGCCATTAAGATGGCGGAACTTATGCACATTCACGTGTTAGGCGTGATCGAAAACATGTCCTATCTCGTCTGTCCAAAGTGCGATGAAAAAATTAACTTATTCGGTGAATCTCATTTAGAAGAATTCGCTAATGAAATGAATTTTGATA
>JAEEGJ010012923.1_pt1 | contig 20473 bp, 16 predicted proteins | sample 8958761 | NCBI WGS metagenome assembly JAEEGJ01 (sample SAMN16246546, study PRJNA631951) | gut metagenome | biome: gut microbiome; feature: rumen; material: RS-attached | host: Bos | place: Iran: Karaj | collected 2018-10
TAATAAAACCCCGTAGCAAGATTTAGAATAATCTAGGAGGAACAAACATGATGGAAATCAGCCAGCCGACCGTTAAGTGCGTTGAAACCAACGAGGATAAGTCCTACGGCAAATATACCATCGCCCCGCTCGAGCGTGGATTCGGCACAACTCTCGGAAACTCACTCCGTAGAGTTCTCCTTTCTTCACTTTCCGGCGCGGCAGTAACATCTATCAAGATCGAGAAGATTAAGCATGAGTTCTCCACTGTTCCGGGTATTATCGAGGATATGACAGAGATTATCCTTAATATCAAGGGTATCCGTGCAAAGCTTCATAATGAGTCCAACATCGTAAGCATCAGCGTCGCTAAGGGCAGAACCGGCGAGCTCACAGCTGGTGATATCGTTCACGGACCTGAAGTAGAGATCATGAACCCTGACCACGTTATCGCTCACCTCAACGGTGCAGATGACGTATTCATGGAATTCACACTCAGCAAGGGTCGCGGATACAATACTGCAGAGCAGAATAAGCCCGCTAAGCAGGTTATCGGTGTAATCCCGATCGATTCCATCTTCACACCTGTTAAGAAGGCTAACTACAAGGTTGAGAACACTCGTGTAGGTGCTCGTACAGACTACGACAGCCTTACACTTGAGGTTTGGACCGACGGAACAATTGATGTTGATGAGGCACTCTCTTCAGCAGCAAATTGCTTGATCGAACATCTCAAATTCTTCACAGCTCTTGCTGATACAGATTCAGCACCGAGCTTCAAGAACATCGAAGAGAGCGGCGAGCATGATTCAAAGCTTTCCGGTGTTATCGAAGATTTGGATTTCTCAGTACGTACATACAATTGTCTCAAGAGAGCACAGATCAACACAGTTGGTGATCTCGTAGCTCGTTCAATGGATGAGATGATCAAGGTTAGAAATCTTGGTAAGAAGTCCCTCGAAGAAATCATCGAGAAGCTTGAAGACATGGGTTTGCACCTTAGAGAAGCAGAAGATTAAGTTAATTCAGCAGGAGGAATATAGAAATGCCTAACAGAAAATTCGGCCGTGCTTCAGATCAGCGCGCTGCTATTCTGAAGAATCAGGTCACAGCATTAATCATAAATGGAAAGCTCGAGACAACAACAGCTCGTGCTAAGGAAATCAGCGCAATCGTTGAGAAGCTTATCTCAAGCGCAGTTAAGGAGCAGGACAACTTCACAACAAAGGAGATCACTGTTTCAGCTGCTAAGCTCGACGGTAAGGGCAAGAAGGTTCTTAAGACTAAGGAGTCTAAGAGCGGTGCTAAGTACGAAGTAGTTGACCGTGAAGTTAAGACAAAGACAGTTCAGGTTGACGCTCCTTCACGTCTCGCTGCAAGAAAAGCAATGATCAAGTGGGTTAACAAGAGCCACGATGCAGAGGGTAACATCATCAATCCCGTTAACAAGATCTTTGATGATATCGCACCCAGATATGCAGGCAGAAACGGTGGTTACACAAGAATCATCCGTTTGGGCGCTAGACGCGGTGACGGCGCAGAGATGGCTATCCTGGAGTTCGTGTAATAAATACACAAACAAAGCCAACAAATTGAATTGTTAATCAGTTACGGGGAAAGGTTTACATCTTTCCCCGTTCTCTTTAAAATGGTGCTACAAAATATGCCATGAGGGGTATGAGAGTTGCCGGAAGACCCTAACAAGATAGTCGTAAAGGATGTCAGTTTCTCTTACGATATAGATGATGAAACTGAATCGAAGGCGCCAAGACTTGCTCTTGACGGTATTTCAATCTCAATTGACAAGGGTTCATATACAGCAATACTTGGAAGCAACGGTTCCGGTAAATCCACTCTGGCAAAGATAATCGACATATTGGAAGTTCCCGACAGCGGCAAGGTCGTTATATTCGGCAAAGATACGGCTGACGATAACCTGTTCTGGGACATTAGATCCCACTGCTGCTGCGTTTTCCAGAACCCTGACAACCAGATTGTCGGTACCATGATCGAAGAAGACGTTGCTTTCGGCCCTGAGAATCTGGGCGTACCCAATCCCGAATTAAGAGAACGTGTTGAACAGGCGTTAAAAGACGTCGGTTTGTTCGAATACAGACATAAAGAAACCATGGCACTGTCCGGCGGTCAGAAGCAGAAGCTTGCGATCGCGGGTGCTCTTGCCATGCGTCCGGATATCCTCATCCTCGATGAGGCTACGGCGATGTTAGATCCCACGAGCAGGGATGATTTCCTGTCTCTCGTTGAGAAGATGCGTGAAGAGAAGGGCCTTACACTCATTACGATCACGCACGACATGACCGAAGCTTTAAGGTGCGATAAGATCATCATTGTCGACAAGGGCAAGGCCGTCATGGAAGGCACTCCGGAAGAGATCTTCATGTCAGACGATCTCTGGCAGTACGGCCTTAAAAGACCGGTTAAGTTCAACTTTGCTTTCGAGATCGCAAAGCTCACGGACAGCAAACTCACAAAGGAAGATCTGAAGAGCAACGAAACCCTCACGGCAAGCATCATCAAGATGCTCAAAAAGCCCGGAATAAAGGCTCCTGAGAGCGTTCCTGAAGTTCAGACCAAGGGTGATGACAGCGATATCATCATGTCCGTTAAGGGTCTGTCCTATGTTTATCCCGGAAGTGACAAGAAGGCCATCGACGATATCAACATCGATATCAGAAGGGGTGAAGTGCTGGGTATCGTAGGCGAGAGCGGATGCGGCAAGACCACGTTGATCTCGCACATGAATGCCATCTTCAGACCCAATGTCGGTGACATAATCATCCATACCAAAGACGGTGATCTGTCCTGCAAGAATAAAAAGGACACGATGAAGATCAGACAGAATGTCGGTCTGGTTTTCCAGTATCCCGAATACCAGCTTTTTGAAGAGACCGTATACAAAGACATCGCTTACGGACTCCACAAGATGAATATTGATAAGAAAGAACAGGCTGTAATGATCAGAGACGCGGCTACCAAGGTCGGTCTTACTGAGAAAGAGCTTAACAGCAGTCCTTTCGAGTTGTCAGGCGGACAGAAGAGACGTGTTGCTATGGCAGGCGTACTCGTAATGAGGCCGGGTATCCTGGTGCTCGACGAGCCCGCATCAGGACTCGATCCGAGGGGCCGTCATGAGATGTTCAAGATCATCAAGGATCTGAGGGACAGCGGAACCACCATCATCCTCGTATCACACAACATGGATGAGGCGGCAGTTAACTGCGACAGGATCTGCCTGATAAACGACGGAAAGATCAGGGCGATCGGAACTCCTGCAGAACTGTTCGTCAAAAAGAAGGCGGATGAACTTAAGATCCAGCTCCCGAGAATAACGAGATTTTCAGCAGTTCTCAGAACAGAACTCGAAGAGATATATCCGGACATTGAATTCCGCGGCAATTACTTCAGACCCGAACTGGAAGCTAAAGTGATCGTCGATGCTGTAGTCAGGGCAGGTGAAGCCGATGCTTGATAAGATAAGTCTTGGAAGATACTATCCTACGCATTCGCTGCTCCACGATACGGACCCGAGAGTAAAGACTCTCCTTTATGCCGTATACCTTGTCGCGATATTCATTATCAAGAGTCCTATTTCCATAGCAGTTCTGGCGGGAATCATTTTCGTGCAGCTGCTGACTGCAAAGATCACACCCAAGATCTTATGGGCAACGGTAAAGCCCGTGCTCCCGCTGGCATTATTCATTTTCCTGATCAACATATTCACGATCAAGGAAGGACGCGTTCTGTTCTCGTGGCAGATAATCACGATAACGGGATACGGAATCAAGCGCGCAGCAATAATGGCCATAAGACTTGTGTTCCTCATCATATCGACGAGCATACTTCTGACACTGACTACAACACCTCTGAAGATGAGTGACGCATTGGAGAGCCTTTTTGCTCCTCTGGCGCTCATCAAGGTGCCGGTTCACGAGATGAGCATGATGATGTCGATCGCCCTGAGGTTCATTCCGACCCTCGCAACGGAGACTGACAAGATCATGAAAGCGCAACAATCGCGTGGTGCGGACTACGATACGGGCAATTTCATGAACAAGGTAAGAGGGTATGTTACGGTCCTGATTCCGCTCTTCGTCTCGAGCTTCAGAAGGGCCGATGAGCTTGCAGTTGCAATGGATGCGCGCTGTTACAGGGGCGGCAAGGGAAGGACAAAACTGAACCCTCTAAAGCTCACTCCGAGAGATGTGCTCGTCGGCATAATGTTTGCACTTCTTGCTACTTTGGTTGTAACCCTTGATTTCTCTTTGAGATAAGGGTTTTGCTGTGATAGAATTTGTTGGAATTTCCAATAACAGGCGAAAGGTTGGACTATAGATGAGTTATTATTGCGGAATCGACTTGGGCGGTACAAACATCAAAGCCGGTATCGTTGATGAAGAAGGTAAGCTCCTTAACAAGCTGTCTATAAAGACAAGAGCAGAGAGATCCATGGAAGAGATCATTCACGACATGGGACAGCTCGCTGCAGATGCGATCAAGGATGCAGGTCTTGAGGTAAAGGATATCGAATGTATCGGTATCGGTTCACCCGGAACACCTGACAATGAAGAGGGTTTACTCGTTTATTCCAGCAATCTTCCTTTCAACAAGGCTCCAATGAGAAAACTTATCAGAGAGGTTATCGACCTCCCTGTATATATCGATAACGATGCTAACTGCGCAGCAATGGCTGAGGCAGTTGCAGGCGCAGGTAAGGGCGCAAAGGATTCTGTTACCATCACATTGGGAACAGGCGTAGGCGCAGGCGTAATCGTTAACGGAAGAATCTTCTCCGGATTTAACCAGGCAGGTTCAGAGTTCGGTCATACCGTTCTCGTATCAGGCGGCGTTCAGTGCGGATGCGGCAGAAAGGGCTGCTTCGAGCAGTATGCTTCTGCAACGGCTCTCGCAAGAATGACAAAAGAGGCTGCTGAGGCAAATCCCGATTCACTCCTTAACAAGGTTAAGGGCGAAGAGGGTGAGTGGAATGCACGTATCGCTTTCATCGCAATGCGCGAAGGCGATAAGGTTGCAGCAGACGTTGTTGACAAGTACACAGATTACTTAGCTGACGGTCTTGCCAATGCGATCAACGCATTCATGCCGGAGGTAGTTATCGTAGGCGGCGGTGTATGCAACGAAGGCGATCCGCTCCTCAAGCCCGTTATGGAGAAGACAATGTCACGTCCTTACTTCGGACCCGGAGTTCCGAAGACACGCGTTGCCATTGCCCAGATGGGTAATGATGCAGGTATCGTAGGCGCAGCCATGATGGGCAGATCCTGCGTTAACGATGGCATTAACGGCAAGTAATAACCTATGCCGAGAATAGCCTTCATCACTGAGTTTGACGGCACTGATTTTGCGGGTTTCCAGTCACAGGAGAACGCAAGGGCTGTTCAGGATGTAATCGAGAAGGCATTAGAAGAACTTTATAAAACGAAGATCAGACTTACGGGATGTTCCCGCACAGACGCAGGCGTGCACGCGAAGTGCCACCTGAGTCACGCGGATGTCCCGTTTGTTATTCCCGAGGATAAATTCCCGCTCGCTATGAATGCTCTGCTGCCTGACGATGTGGCAGTGAAGAAGTCTTTCTATGTGAGCGACGATTTCTCCGCGAGGTTCGATATCAAGGGCAAGCGTTATATCTACAGAATCTATTCTTCTCCAACGAGAAGCCCTCTGCTCGACCGTAACGCTTACTACTGTCCCATTAAGCCTGACATCGCGAAAATGCAGACTGCGGCCGAATACTTCGCAGGCGAGCATGATTTCGCAGCGTTCTGCGCTACTGGCGGAAGCCAGAAGACTACCGTAAGAAGACTTTTCGGAGTAAAGGTTTTTGAGAAAGGTGAAGATCCCTGCCAGATCGAGATCGAAGTTTCAGGCGAAGCTTTTCTCTACAATATGGTGCGTATCATCGCAGGCACGCTGCTCTATGTTGGCCAGGGCAAGATCGGACCGGATGAAGTTAAGGACATAATCGAAAAGTGCGACAGGAGCCTTGCAGGCAAGACACTTCCTGCCAGGGGACTGACACTCGAAGAGGTCTTCATAGACGCCGTTTAAGCGGACAATCGTTCCCTTTATTATTAATAAAAATATCTTTAGGTGATATAATTGATTAAATGCGGGCCGGAATACCCGCATTAATATAATCTAGGGAGGATTAAGAACATGATTGGCGCGTGGGTAGTTTGGCTCGTCATCGCGATCATTATGTTTGTCATTGAAGTTGTGACCACCGGTCTTGCGACCCTCTGGTTCGCACTCGGAGCAATCGTTGCAATGGTTATGGACCTTTGCGGCGCACCGCTCGCTTCACAGATCATAGTGATGGCAATCGTTTCCGTAGTCAGCTTCATCCTGTGTATGATCTGGGTAAGACCTAAACTGGAGACACTTCGCAAGAAGAACGTCCAGAGGACCAATGCAGACAGGCTGATCGGAAGAGACGGAGTGGTAATCGTACCTCTGAACGGTGCCGAAGGTAAAGGACAGGTCAAGATCGACGGACAGGTCTGGAGCGCGAAGGCGGATACCGATATCGCAGAAGGAATCAAGGTTACCGTAAAAGCAATTGAAGGTGTAAAGCTCGTAGTCGAGATAGCACAGTAATAAGGGGAGGAAAAGAATTATGTTTACAGTATCAGCAGCAATTTCAGCAGGCGGAATCATCGGAATCGCAATCGGAATCATCGTTATCCTGATTCTCATCATTCCGAACATCAAGATCGTTCCGCAGGCAACAACATTCATCATTGAGCGTTTGGGCACATACAGAACAACATGGGAGACGGGCTTCCACATGAAGGTCCCTTTCATCGACCGTGTTGCAAAGAAGATCTCATTGAAGGAGAAGGTTGCAGACTTTGCACCTCAGGCCGTTATCACAAAGGATAACGTTACAATGCAGATCGACACAGTCCTGTTCTATCAGATCGTAGATCCTAAGCTCTATACATACGGAATTGAGAGACCTATCGTTGCAATCGAGAATCTCTCAGCAACAACACTCCGTAACATCATCGGTGATCTGGAACTCGACCAGACACTCACATCAAGAGACATCATCAACACAAGAATGAGAGAGATCCTTGATGAAGCTACAGACCCTTGGGGAATCAAGGTAAACCGCGTTGAGCTCAAGAACATCATCCCGCCTAAGGAGATCCAGGCAGCGATGGAGAAGCAGATGAAGGCTGAGCGTGAGAAGAGAGAAAAGATCCTTATCGCAGAAGGTGAGAAGGAATCCGCAATCAGAGTAGCAGAAGGTGAAAAGGAAGCAGCTATCCTCAGAGCTGAGGCTAAGAAGCAGGCAGCAATCAAGGAAGCTGAAGGTCAGGCTCAGGCTATCCTCGCAGTACAGGAAGCTACGGCTAAGGGTCTCGAGATGATCAAGAATGTAGGCGCTGATGACGGACTCATCGCCATCAAGGGTCTTGAGGCATTGGAGAAGGTCGGACAGGGTGCATCAACAAAGATCATCATCCCTTCAGATCTTCAGGGCATCGCAGGCCTCACAACAACGATAAAAGAGATTGCAAAATCCTAATTTATAACCCGTGGAGGTAAATCTAAATGGATTACGGTATGTGGAATGACAGAACCAACATGAGTATGCTCACAGACTTCTATGAGCTTACAATGGCAAATGGTTATCTGAACAGCGGCAACAGGGACAAGATCGTTTATTTCGACATGTTCTTCAGAAACATTCCTGAGAACGGCGGTTATGCCGTTATGGCAGGTCTTGAGCAGGTAATCGATTACCTTTCGAGCCTCAAGTTCTCAGAAGACGATCTCACATTCCTCAAGGAAAACTATCACTTCAACGATGAGTTCATCAGCTACTTAAGAGACTTTGAATTCACATGTGACGTATGGGCTATCCCTGAAGGAACAGTTGTATTCCCCAAAGAGCCTCTCGTTAAGGTAAGAGGTCCTATCATTCAGGCACAGCTCCTTGAGACAGCACTCCTCTGCACGATCAACCACCAGACACTTATCGCTACAAAGACTGCAAGAATCGTAAGAGCTGCAGAAGGCAGACCGGTAATGGAATTCGGTGCACGCCGTGCACAGGGATTCGACGCATCCGTTCTCGGTGCGAGAGCAGCTTACATCGCAGGCGCAGCAGGAACATCCTGCACCATCTGCGGACAGCAGTTCAACATTCCGCTCTCCGGAACAATGGCTCACTCATGGGTAATGCTCTTCGACAACGAGTTCGAAGCATTCAAGGCATATTCACTTGCTTATCCTGACGGAGCTCTCCTGCTCGTAGATACATACGACGTTCTCCGTTCCGGTATCCCGAATGCGATCAAGTGCGCTAAGGAAGTTTTGGAACCCATGGGCAAGAGACTCAAGGGTATCCGTATCGACTCAGGAGACCTCACATACATGACACAGAGAGCACGTAAGATGCTCGATGACGCAGGTCTTAAGGATTGTAAGATCACCGTATCCAACGCTCTCGATGAATACCTCATCAGAGACCTTATCAGCCAGGGCGCTTGCATCGATTCTTTCGGTGTAGGTGAGAGACTCATCACTTCCAAGGCTGAGCCTGTATTCGGCGGCGTTTACAAGATAGCTGCAGTAGAGGCAGAAGATGGTACGATCATTCCTAAGATGAAGATCTCTGACAGTGTCGGCAAGGTAACAAATCCCTGCAGCAAGAAGATCGTAAGATTCTACGACAACGCTACGGGCAAGGCTCTTGCAGACGTTGTCATGGTTGCAGATGAGGAGATCCCTAACGGTGAACCCTATGAGATCTTCGATCCTGATAACACATGGAAGTCCAAGGTTCTCGAGAACTACACAGCGAAAGAGATCCTCGTTCAGATCTTCAAGAACGGTAAGCTCGTTTACGACAAGCCTTCCATCGAAGCTATCAGAGCTAACTGCACCAAGGAACTTGATTCACTCTGGGAATCCATCAAGAGATTCGAGAATCCTCACAACTATTATGTCGACCTGTCACCCAAACTTTGGAAGATCAAGGACGACATCTTAAGATCTTACAGACATAAATAAGGAGTAACAAAAAATGGCAAATCCGATTATTACGATCCAGATGAAAAACGGCAGCATCATGAAGGCCGAGCTCTATCCCGAGATTGCACCCGAGACAGTTAAGAACTTCGTTGACCTGGCTGCAAAGGGTTTCTATAACGGACTCATTTTCCACAGAGTCATTCCCGGATTCATGATCCAGGGCGGTGACCCTCAGGGAACAGGCATGGGCGGTCCGGGCTACACGATCAAGGGTGAGTTCTCTGCTAACGGTTTCAAGAATGACCTCAAGCACACAAGAGGCGTTCTCTCCATGGCACGCGCAATGGATCCTAACTCTGCAGGTTCACAGTTTTTCATCATGCATGAGGATTCTCCGCATCTTGACGGACAGTATGCAGCGTTCGGTAAGCTTATTGAGGGTATCGAAGTAGTAGATGAGATCGCATCAGTCAGAACTGACTATAACGACAGACCTCTTGAACCCCAGCAGATCGAGTTCATGACTGTCCAGCTCTGATAAAAGACTGATCAGGTAATTATTTAACGGCGGGAGTCAGAGGAAGGGATAATGAAGGAAGTTAATCAGATAGGTAGTGTATCGAAGCCGAAGAAGAAAACAACGGGCCGCGGCCCGAAGACATCTTCAGAGACCAAGACAATAACAATACCTTATCCGTGGTTATTCGCTTCAGTTGTCCTTTTCCTGACAATCCCGCTGTTTATGTTTTTCCTCGGATATCTGCGCCTTGCCGTAGGAATTCCGCTCACGCTGATATTTGCCGGAATCGTTCTCTTCAGCGTCTCTGACTGCATGAACGATCCCAACGGATCGAAGCTCTTAAGAGAGAGTCACGACCTGAAGATCCCGGTAACTTATCTCGTAGGATTTGCGGTAACAGCGCTTGTTTTATCCTTTGTTTCCGGTACAGGTGAGTATATCTTTACTCTTCAGGACCATGCGTTCAGACGCGCTATCTTAAGAGACCTCATTAACTACGACTGGCCGGTAATCTATAACTATTCAACACAGACAAATCCCGAAGTCCAGGCAATATTCGGTCTTGCTTCAGGCAACCGCGCTTTTACGTACTACTTTATCTATTGGATGCCCGCAGCACTGGTAGGTAAGGTGTTGGGTTTTGAAGCAGGTAACTTCGCGCTCCTTATCTGGAACGCCATAGGAATCTTCCTGTGTTTCCTTACTGCAAGCGCAGCGATCAAGAGATGCACGGCAGCCGTTCCTTTTATGTTCGTTTTCTTCTCAGGCCTCGACATACTCCCGAACGTTGTATATCTGTTCACTCAGTATGAAGACTGGCGCTGGATCGAAGGATGGCTCCCGTCAATGTCATATGTCAGCAACTTCAGGGAACTGGCGAGCGTTTATAACCAGATGATCCCCTGCTTCCTGATAATCGCACTGCTCATGATCTCGCAGAATACGCGTTCCATGGGACTTACGGCAGGCATCCTTTTCGCTTATTCACCCTGGGCAGTTTTCGGAATTCTTCCCATGGTACTCGCATATGTATGCGGCAAGGATCTCAGGGCAAACAAGTTTTCCAAGACACTCATGAACGTATTCAGCCCGGTAAACATCGCGTCAGCTTTGCTGCTGCTTGTTATCTTCGGCAGTTACTACATGTCGAATTCCGGCGCCGTCAGCACAAGGACATTCTCATGGGTCTACTATAAGAACGTGGTCGTTTATATCCTCGCTTATATCGCTTTCTTAGCGGTCGAGGTACTGCCGTTCGTTATCCTGGTTTACAAGAAGCAGAAGAGCAATCCCGTTTTCTGGGCTGCAATTGCAACGCTTGCCGTCATTCCGGTCTATAAGATCACTGACATGAATGACTTCAACATGAGAGGATCAATGCCTGCGCTGTTCTTCTTCTGCATTCTGGTCAGCGGTGTCGTTGCTGAAGTTATGGATCAGAAGAATACTCCGACAACAAAGAAGGGCTGGCTTAAATCTGCTGCCATCATGCTCACGGTCATCCTCATGATGTGCCCGACGCTTTTAAATTTCTTCGTCATCTTCGGTTCAGTTGTAACAGGTGCACCGAGCGACAAGGAAGACATCGGTTCATTCGGCAATATCAACACGGCGTCCTACGCAGAGGTCGTCCAGGAGCAGTTCTTTGCTGAAGGTTATGAGGAGAGCTTCTTCTACAGATACTTCGCGAAATAAGTAAACAAATAAGGCTTCCAATGATGGAAGCCATTTAATATCAGTCTTTGGATTCTTCTGAAGGAATGTAGATTGGTCGTGCCTTCGACTCGATGTAGATTCTTCCGATATATTCGCCGAGAATTCCCAGACACATCAGGATCAGTCCGCCGATAAAGAGGATGAAGCACAGGAGGGAAGGATAACCCGGAACTTCGTTGTAGATCTGCAAAATGATCGCGCGGATGAAGTAGTAAACGAGATAACCGAATCCCAAAAGCGCGAAGAAGAATCCGCAATATGTTGCAATACGGAGCGGTGCCGTCGTAAATGCAACGATACCGTCGATTGCATATTTGAAAAGCTTCCAGAAACTCCACTTTGTTTCGCCTGCGGCACGCTCAACATTCTCGTGCTCGACCCATTTTGTCCTGAATCCGACCCAGGCGAAAATACCCTTTGAGAAACGCTGGCGCTCCGTAAGGCTTAAGATGGCGTCAACAACGTCACGTCTCATGAGTCTGAAATCTCTCGCGCCGTCTGCGATCTCAATGTCGCACATGCGGTTGATTAGCTTATAGAACGATCTTGCAAAGAAACTTCTGATCTTAGGCTCACCCTTACGCGTTACACGTCTTGCAGCAACGATATCGTAGTTGCCGGAATCCAGATCGTCGATCATCTGGGGGATCAGTGACGGCGGGTCCTGCATGTCGGCATCAAGGATAGCGATGTAATCGCCCTTGGCCTTTTCCATTCCGGCATACATTGCAGCTTCCTTACCGAAGTTTCTTGAGAAGAATACGTATTTAACGGATTTGTCGTTCTCAGCGAAAGATCTGATTACATCAGCTGTCTTGTCGCGGCTGCCGTCGTTTACGAAGATGAATTCGTAGTTCCTGTCGGCATTGTCTGCCTGACGCACATTGCACAGCGCCTCATAAAGAATCGGCAAAGATTCTTCTTCGTTATAGCAGGGAACTATAAGACTGATAAGCACGCCGCGCCTCCTTTTCGACAGAGCACTCTCCCGAGTGATGACGTTATGTGGTCCAGTTATTTAATCTATTTGCGACTTTCCGCACAAGTGAGCTTCGCGAACGCGGAGGACCTTGTCGCAAATAGATTAAATAACTTGTTTGTATTATAATCAAAAAGATTAGACAATGACAATAAAATGCCAAAGAAAGGGCGGAATAATAATGAAAGAGATCGCAAGTCTTGACGGCGGATCTTCCAAGAAATCCTCAAGCAAACCTGTAGCCGGCCCGGCTCTCAAAACGGGTAAAAAAACGGATCTTCGCCCGCTGTATGCGTTCCTCGCAGCTTTTGTTTTATATCTTTTCGCAATGGTTATTTACAGGAAATACCCGTTGGGATCAGATGCTGTACTTATCAGTGACCTTAAGGCGCAGTATGCGCCGTTCCTGGCTCTGCTCAGAAGCAAGATACTTGAGCTTAAAAATGTTCCTTCCGAGAACCTTATCTCATACCTTACGTATTCTTTTAAGCTCGGACTTGGAAAGAACTTCGTCAGCACATTCGGTTACTATCTCGCCAGCCCTTTCAATCTGATCTATCTGTTCGTTGATGAATCCCAGATCAATGCAGTGGTAATGGCGATCGTTGTTATGAAGCTCAGCCTCTCATCAGGATTCATGAGCCTCTTCCTCTGCAGAAGGATAGACGACAAGAAGAGCCTCTGGCCGATTCTGTTCGGAATCATGTATGCCTTCTCACTCTATTCACAGGCATTCCTGTTCCAGATTATGTGGCTTGATGGCTATATGCTCCTGCCCCTGATTCTTTTCTTTACTGAAGGATTCGTAAAGAAGCAGAAGTATCTGGGACTGATCATCTCGCTCCTCGTATTGTTCGTATCCAATTACTACATCGCTTACATGGTAGGTATCGCATGCTTCCTCTATCTGTGCATCAGAATGTTCGAAGAATCAGTACCTCTCAAGAAGGCAATCTGCATCGGATTCAGATATGTACTCGCTGCAGGATTTACTGCTATGGTTACTGCGGTAATGATCCTGCCCGTAGGTCTTGATACGATCAGAAACGCTGACCAGACTGTTTCCAACCGCGGCGGAAGCCTGCTCACATATGCACCACTGACGTTCATCCACATGTTCCTTCTTGGTGAATCAGAGGACTTCGACAGCATTCTGCCGGGAAACTATCCGTTCCTGTTCATCTGCATTCCGGTAGTAATGCTCATGATCCTTTATTTCATAAGCCCCGTATTCAAGGGAAGAGAGAGAAAGATCCACGCATTCTGCCTAATTGGTGCCATCTTATCGACATTACTGTATCCTTTGGACAAGGCATGGCAGGTTTTTGACGATCCTAACTGGTTTTGGCACAGACATGCATTCGTATTCCTGCCTCTGTTCCTGGTTATCTCCATTAAGGCAATCCTTAAGATCAAGGAGATCGCCCGAAAGGATATCATCAGGGTAATGCTCGTCATGCTGTCGTTCGTGGTTATCGACCTCTCATTCGGTAAACTCAGCGGCCAGGTGAACCTCGCTCTGTTCAATACTATCTTCATCCTTGTATATTCAGCGCTCTTCATGGGCTTTGGTGTTGAGAACTGGCCTGAACAGATTAAAGACATGCCCAGGATGTTAAAGCCTCTTTTGAGTGGAATACTCTGCTTCGAACTGGTTTTCGCAAGCCCCATCATGTGCTCTGCGATGCTTACTCTGACACTCAGAGTCGGAGATGCCACAGAATACACGAACTCGATCAGGGCAGAGATCGATTACGGCAATTTTTCAAAAACAACAAACGCAGCTTCAGGTGCTTTCCGTGCCGAGACCGAGAAGCCGCCTGAATATGTGGTCGAGCATTACGTTGAAGACGGCGAAGCTTTTTATGGAAACTATAACGGTCTTTCATTCTTCAATTCAAACTCCAATAAGAAAATGCACCACTTCATGAAGCAACTCGGTATTACAACGAACTACAATTATTTCGCTGTATGGCACACATTCTCATGCCCGTCAGTAGATTCCTTCTTCTCAGTCGGAACGGTTTCCGCGAGAAGAGATCTTGATTTCTACCGTTTGAGCGGTGAAGATTCCGTCGGAACAGGGTTGAAGTTCTATGCCAACGACAACGTTCTGCCGCTTGCTTTCGCTGCGGACAAGGGTGCCATGGATTTTGATTTCTACAGACTTGAGAAGGATGCAAAAGAGAAGAATTATTTTGCATTCCAGAATGACTGGTACCGTTCAATGTTCCCGGGTCAGTTCACTGAGGATTTCTTTAACGAGATCGGCAGCGACGTAACCGGCGAAGCAAAGATAACAAACGGTGTCTTCTTCAACTCAAGCGAATACAGCTCAAATAAGGATCTCATCAACAGGGCAAACAATGAAGGCAAGCCCGGTCCGGTTGAAGATCCGCTCGGAGTTGAGAATACTGTCAGCAGAGAACTCAAGGAGAATATGACAACTCTCTACAGATCCAACTCAAGCATGCCGATCGTAGTTGAGTACGAATTCAAGTCTCCTGTTGAGGGCGAGCTCTACTGCTCACTCGTAACAGGCAGGATCGTTGATGCAACAAAGGTCTATGTAAACGGAGTCATGATCAGCGACTTCTCATCCAACACATATTACTCACAGATCTTCAGACTCGGACATTTCGCAGAGGGTGAAGATGTAAAGATAACATTCCTGTCCAATGAGGACAGCTGGTCTTATCTCAACATCAGATTTGCTAACTTCGACAACGATACATTCGTAAGACAGCTCGGCAGCATCGACAAGTCAAAGGTAAGCGTTGTCAATGCTATTGACGGTTACACCAAGTTCAATGTTAAGAATGTTGAGTCAACAGAGACAGTACTTACGACCATTCCCGCAGAAGACGGCTGGACGCTCTACATCGACGGCGCTCCCGCTGAGCTTAAGACATACCAGAACGCATTCATCGCATTCGACGTTCCGTCAGGCGAGCATACCGCTGAACTGGTATTTACTGCACCGGGACTTAAGACAGGCGCCATGGCATCCTGCGCAGGCGTTGTCCTTCTGGCCATTTTTGTTGCCGCAGACAAAATGATCGCCAAAAAGAAAAAGTCTTAATACTTGCATTAAGCATCTTGTATAATTAGTAACGAAACACCGTTTTGGAGGTACCAGCTATGGATTTTATGACAGCTTATGAACTTTGGTCGACAGATCCCTTTTTCGATGAGGGAACAAGAAACGAACTGATCGCGATCAAGGACGATACAAAAGAGATTGAAGACAGATTCTACAGAGATCTCGAGTTCGGTACGGCAGGTTTAAGAGGCGTTCTCGGCGCAGGAACCAACAGAATGAATGTCTACACGGTTGCAAAGGCTTCCGAGGGACTTGCAAAATACATCCTCGCATGCGGAGAAGAGGCAGTTAAGAGGGGAGTGGTAATCTCCTATGACTCAAGACATTTCTCTCCCGAGTTTGCGCAGATCACAGCTCAGGTCCTTGCAGCTAACGGAATCCCCAGCAAGCTCTCTGATGAATTGAGACCCGTTCCGGTTCTCTCATTCTCAGTCAGATATTTCAAGGCTTTTGCAGGTGTCATGATCACCGCTTCACACAATCCGTCCAAGTACAACGGATATAAGGTTTACGGCGAAGACGGCGGACAGGTACCTCCGGAAGCTGCAGATGCAGTTCTCGCAAATATCGGTGCCATCTCCGACATCAGAACGATCAAGATGATGGACATTGAAGAAGCAAAGGCAAAGGGTCTCGTTACATCTTTCGGACCTGAGATCGATGCAGCATTTACTGAAATGCTTACAAAGCTCGTTGTTGACCAGGAAGCTATCAATAAGCAGGCTGACATGAGCATCGTTTATACTCCGCTGCACGGATCAGGCAACAAGCCCGTCAGAAGAATTCTTGAGGCAGTAGGCTTCAAGAACATCCACATCGTTAAGGAACAGGAATTGCCGGACGGAGCTTTCCCGACAGTAAGCCTTCCTAACCCGGAGAACCCTGAGGCTCTCTCAATGGCTATCGAGCTCGCAAAGAAGACAGACGCTTCTCTCGTATTCGGTACTGACCCTGACTCAGACAGAATCGGTGCAGCTGCAAAGGTCGTTGAGAACGGCGAAGTTAAGTACAAGTGCTTCTCCGGCAACCAGATGGGTCTCATGCTTTTGGACTATATCCTTGATGCAAAGAAGAATCTCGGAACACTTCCCGATAAGTCTTTCGCAGTTACAACGATCGTATCTTCCAAGCTCGTAAAGAGCATCTGCGATTACTACGGAGTTGAGCTCCAGGAGACACTTACGGGATTCAAGTTCATCGGCGAGAGGATCAAGCTTGACGATGAGTTCGGCGACAAGCACTTCCAGTTCGGTTTCGAAGAGAGCTACGGTTATCTTTCCGGCGTTGACGTACGTGACAAGGATGCCGTTGTAGCAGCAATGCTCATCTGCAACATGGCAGCTGCTTCTTTCGAGAAGGGCGAGACACTTGCAGACAGACTTGACCACCTCTATGAGAAGTACGGTTACGGCATCGAGCAGACGATCAGCTGCACATTGGAAGGCAAGGAAGGCATCGAGAAGATCGGCAGCTGCATGGTTGAGCTCAGAAAGGAACTTTCAGAGTGCAAGAACCTTGCTGAAGCAAAGAACCTTCTCGGAGGTGCATCAGTTACTGCAGTCCGCGATTATAAGGAATCCAAGCGTTACGATTTCACTGAAGACGGCGTAAAGGTTTCCGAGATCACACTTCCCAAGTCCAACGTTCTTCTCTATGAATTGGGCGGCAACAAGGGAATCGATTGGGCATGCGCAAGACCTTCAGGTACAGAGCCCAAGCTCAAGATCTACATGGGCGTTTACGATTCTGACAAGGCAGCAGCAGAGAAGTCTTTCGAGACGATCAAGGGTCAGGTAGAAGGATACGTTAAGTCAAAGCTTAATTAATTCATCTTCTCCACAAGCGGAATAACGAATTCATAGACAGCCTTGGCAAAGCCGAGGCTGTCATAATTTGCGGTGATAAATGACGCTGCCTTCTTGATCTCATCGGTAGCGTTTCCTACGGCGATGCCGTATTTTGCAGACTCGACCATGGACAGGTCGTTGTCACTGTCTCCAATCGCGAAAGTATTGTCAGCGGGAATTCCCAGGTAATCTGCCAGCTCTAACAGGGCATTGCCCTTGGATACGCCTTTGCACATGACGTCGTAGAGATCCGGACCGGATGAGATGAGCACAAGTTCAGGATCGGACAGGAAGATATCAGCGACTTCCTTATCAGGCTTGATCAGGAGGATCTTATTGAATCTGGGGATCTTTTCCTGTTCGGGGAAACTCCTGTCAATGTCGATGATGGGTGACTGCTTGGCAGGTTCGACACCTTCGTTATAACCTTCAACGAAATATTTTCTGGATGATCTGGGGCAGAAGAAGATGCCCTCGTCAGAATAAAGCGTGGCATCGGCTTCGTGGTCCATGAGGAGCCTTAACAGGTGTCTTATCTTGGCGTCTTCAAAGTCTCTGGAGGCGAACTGCTTTCTGGCTTTTGCATCAAAAAGCGAACCTCCGTTGCTTGTCATGATCGGGACCTCGATCTCAAGGTCTTCGGCAAATTTGCCTACCAGAAAGGAAGATCTGCCGGTGGCGATCGTAAATGCCACTCCGGCCTCTTTTAATGCTCTGATGGCTTCTTTGTTGCCTTCAGGAACGTCCTTGCCGGGGGCAAGCAACGTGTAGTCCATATCTGCGGCAAGCAATGCTTTGTAAGTCGTACTCATATAGTATTTTTCTCCACGCGAATTATAAACGATTTTACAACAAGGCCCAATAAATAAAACTTTATTTTTTGATAATCTGCACTAACCCCGCGGTTGAAGTTTGTAATAAGTACGTTTATTATTGTGTAGGATTTCAAAGTATGTCTTTGGCAAGTGAAGAAGGGTTTGATAATTATGAAGAAAAAGGCCGGTCAGGCACCGGGTGTAAGCAGAAGTCCCGAGGTTAGAAATACTTCTCTCGCACCCATAAACAACAATACAAATTCAGGCAAGGAACTCTCAGTCGCAAAGGCTGAAGTACCCCCTATGGAGGTTATCTCCGAAACTCCTTATGAGGAAGAGTTTGATTACAGCGCTTTAGGCAGAACAGGCAGCACCAAGCCTGTTAAGTCTTCACCCAGGGCTGCAAAGTCTTCATCATCCAAGGCTTCAGGCAGTGCGCCCAAGGCAGCTCCCAAGCGTGCTCCCAACAAGAAGAAAAAGAGTGCAGTACCCGTATTGGCTGCTGTTCTCGGAGTCCTTGTTGTAGCCGGAATCGTACTCGGAGTTCTCTATTACACAGGTTTCTTTAAGCCCAGGATCGAAGTTACCAAGGCAGACGGTACTGTTGTTGAGATGAGGGCAGAGGAAGCTTATGCCGAGCTCATGACAGACAAGTTCTTCCAGGGCGTCGTTATCGACGGCATCGATGTAGGCGGTATGACAAAGGCTGAGGCAATCCAGGCTGTATCAGCTACTTTACCTGCAGTTCCCATGCACGTAGACATCAGACTTGACCTCACAACAAAAATCATTCCCGTAGATTTCTCTGACGTTGGATTTGCATACAACACAGAAGAGATCGTTGAGCAGGCTTTCAACAGTCACAGACCGGCAAATGATACTGATCTGAATGCACTCATCGAGTGCTACAACAGCGTTCAACAGCTCAAGAACACACCTGAAACATACGAGACAGCTTATACAGTTAAGATCGAAGGCGTATCCCAGAAGGTACACGCAGTTCTCGATCCTCTCTATGCTGACATGGCTCTTGTAACTGATGCAAAGATCGAAGGATTCGACGATGAGGAGCACACATTCATCGTAACTCCCGAGAAGATCGGTTATGAGATGGATATCGAAGGCACAGCTACAGCAGTTAAGACACTTTTCGACTCCAAGACATACACAGGTCTCGTTAAGGTTCCCATGACTGTTAAGCAGCCTACGATCACACAGAAGATGATCGATGAGGAGTTCGGCCTTATCGGTGAGGAGTACACTACAACATCCGGTAATAACAACCGTAACAACAACATCAGACAGGCATGCGAGAACATGAACGGTACTATCCTCGAGCCCGGCGAGACATTCTCTTTCAACGAAGTAGTAGGACAGAGAACAGCCGAGAACGGATTCAAGGAAGCAACAGTTATTCTCGGAGGCCAGTATGAGCAGGGCTTAGGCGGCGGTATCTGCCAGGTAAGCACCACGCTCTATAACGCAGTTATGAAGTCCAACCTCGAAGTTGTTGAGCGTAACGGTCACGCATGGCCTTCCGATTACATCGCATACGGCCTTGATGCTACAGTTGACTGGCCGAATCTTGACTTCAAGTTCAAGAACGATTCTGATTCACAGATCGTTGTCGTAGCTTACTGGGATTCTTCAGACAACAGGATCCACTGCGAGATTTATGGTCACAAGTTACCTGACGGTAAGTATATCGAGCTTGACACAGAGACTGTCAGCACAGTTTCTCCCGGAGCAAACGAGTATGTTGAAGACAGAGAGCTCCCCGTAGGACAGACAAAGACTGTCAGAGCTGCTCACACAGGTATGACCGTTAAGGTTTACAAGGTCTGGTATGACAAGGACGGCAACGAGATCGACCGTTACGAGTATCAGACAACAACATACAGAGCATACGGTACACGTATTGCGGTAGGTACACTCAATCCTGATGGTACTTATGCGACTTTCGATAAGACCACAGGTGAGATCACATCACCTATCATGACGCTCACACCTACACCGAGCCCGTCACCTACGCCGGCACAGGCAACTCCTACACCCGAACCGGCAACTCCGACACCGGAACCTGTTCCGGATACACCGACACCAGAGCCCGTTCCGGATACACCGACACCTCCGCCGGTACCTGAACAGAATCAGGGTGAAGGCGGTGGCGAAGGCGGCGAAGGCGCCTGATCCTCACAACAGTTTGAAATACATGAGCCCTCTACCTTTTTGGAAGAGGGCTCTTTTAATAAAAAATAAACCGATAATTTGTCTGTTTTATGCCCCACATATGCGCGGAATAGTTTATAATATTTTAGTCATTTTATAGCAGGGGAGTCTCTACCCGGGGGCGAGCCTGTAAGAATTTTCCAAAGGAGATCATGTTTATGGCAGAACTGACAAAGAAAACCATGGACGGTAACGAGGCTGCTGCGTATACTTCGTATGCATTTACTGAGAACGCTGCAATTTACCCTATCACACCGT
>JAEEGJ010012924.1_pt1 | contig 20472 bp, 19 predicted proteins | sample 8958761 | NCBI WGS metagenome assembly JAEEGJ01 (sample SAMN16246546, study PRJNA631951) | gut metagenome | biome: gut microbiome; feature: rumen; material: RS-attached | host: Bos | place: Iran: Karaj | collected 2018-10
GAGAAAGCTACAAGCCATGCGCGAACGAAAGAAGCAGAGCTTCTTTCTCCGCGGGCTGGCGCCCTATAAAAAAGGATATGTACAAGCTCTTACGTGAGTAAACTCCCGACGAGCTTGTACATATCCTTTTTTGCATGGCTTGTAGCCTTCGCGAGTGTTCCCGATGCGATTCGAACGCACGACCTTTCGCTTAGGAGGCGAACGCTCTATCCTGCTGAGCTACGGAAACATGACAAATAGTATATTAGCACAAGAGCTTACTCTAATCAAGTAAGCTCTGCTTTTGCTAATGATTACTTATCAAAATTCATCTTCTCTTTTGCTATGTTCTCAAGATGACGCATGTCATTGAAAATCTCAAATCTTGGAATTACCATATCTCCCTCGCATCCATCGAATGCCAGCACTGATACTGAGCATACGCCATAAGGAAGCATGGTAAGTGCAACTGGGAATGGAATGTTTAATACATGCGAGAACATTACTGCGCCAGAACCTCCATGAGCAAAAAGAGCTATAGTATCCTGGTTCTCTTTTTCGCAGAGATAATATCCATTGTGGCGCTTAAGTCCATATCCAGATAAAATCTCATCGATGCCCTTTGAAATCTTGTCAAAAGAATTCATGCATCTATTGTTCTTGAAATATGGATGCTGCTCCCAATTGTTACCACCGATGTATTCCTGATTCTCAGTAAGAAGCTTGTATCCAAGAGTCCATGGATGGCCATCAAATGGGATAATGTCAGGATCATCATTTGAGATTTCTCTTTTATCTCCCCAGTCGATCTCATGCATGAAATCTAGAGTTGTAACATCGAGGCCATGCTCTTCTGCTGTAAAAGACGCAGTCTTAACTGCTCTTCCCATTGGGGATGAGTAGATTGCCTTTATATTTTCTTTTTCAAGTCTCTTAGCTGTCGCTTTGGCCTGAACTATTCCGTTGTCAGTAAGACAATCCTCGGCGTAGTTAGGCTCTCCGTGCCTTACAAAAATGAGTCTCATATAATAAATAACTCACCAGGAAAAAGAAAATTCTTTTTCCTGATGAGATCCTTCCATAGTTTTCTAACTAGATCAAAGCTGAATTGCTGTCTTAAGAGCAATCTCCATCATGTCTGTGAAGCTTGTCTGACGCTCTGCTGCAGAGAGTTCCTCTGACTTGTAGAGGTGATCAGATACAGTGAGGATTGTAAGCGCGTTCTTCTTGGCCTCAGCAGCGTTCATGTAAAGAGCTACTGTCTCCATCTCAACTGCAAGTGTTCCGAGGTTTCTGTAACGATCAGCCTCGTCGCAGTTCTTCTTGTAGAATGCATCAGAAGCAAGAACGTTACCTACGTGGTATCTTACGCCCTTGTCCTTTGCGATGTTAACAGCTTTCTCAAGAATATCGTAAGTAGCTGTTGGGCAGAATGTTCCTGGAAGTCCGAACTGGAATCCATAGTTAGAATCTGTGTGTGCGCCCATAGCAAAGATGATGTCCATTACATTAACATCGTCCTGCATACCGCCTGCAGAGCCAACTCTGATGATGTTGTCTACATCATAGAAATTGAAAAGCTCATATGTATAAATACCGATTGAAGGAATTCCCATTCCGTGTCCCATTACAGACACTTCTTTTCCCTCATATTTACCTGTGAATCCGAGCATTCCTCTTACTTCGTTAACGCACTTAACATCTGTAAGGAAATTCTCTGCGATAAATTTTGCTCTTAATGGATCTCCTGGCATCAGGACGGTCTTTGCGAAATCGCCTTTTTCTGCACTATTGTGTGGTGTTGCCATAATATCCCTCCTTATTTGACTATCTTATTTTCTCTTCGCATCTGGATAGTTTATAAATCCCTGCATCCAGATATTACCCTTAAATCTCCTGCCGACAGCTGGTTCACCAAGAAGATCAACTTCATTAATACCCAGATCAAACTCCAGGTCATTGCAATTGATTCTCATGATAAAAACATTCTCGCCAGTAAATCTATTTGTAACTTTTCTGGTCGCAGTTATTTCTCCAAGAATTGAATAATGGTCACACTCTACGCCAAAAGGCATAAAGTATGAATCTACAAGACTATACACATCCTGCTTCCTGATCTTTTTGGAAATCGATGTATATAAATCCATATCGTCCAGTGTCAGAGACTCGATTGCTGTGTCGTCTCCTTTTCTGGCGTTGTTTATGAGTTTATTACGATAATTGTTTTTCTTTCTAGCTACCTCTTTTTCCTCTTCCGTCTTGGCAATGGGCATCAGAATCTGTCCCTTTGTAGAAAGAGCTGAAAGACTGAGTGTTGTTCCTCTGATTGGAAACTTGTTCTCATTCTCGTACTTCATATATGGAATCATATTGAGAAGATAGAAAATGAGTGTTACACCAACCCTCGGTTCGTTACAAACTCCCTCGTAGGAAATTGTAGCAGCGTGTCTCTCAACATTGAGGTCTTCCTCGGTACTAACCTGGGATGGAATCAGATAAGGATAATAATATTCGTAAATGAATTTATCTTCCTCATCAAATTCCCCGCAAACAGCTAGTCCTATATCATCAGCAAAATCTCTGGCAAATTCTGCTACCATTCCATCATCTTTGGTTGAAACGTAGCTTCGTCTCGTAGCATCCTGAATACAGGCAGTGATAAGTGCCGTCAGTTCTTTTCTGTCTTTAATTTTTGAAAAACCTACGCAACGTAAGAATTTATGCACTAGGATTTTACCTCACTAAATCAAGCCTTCTTCTTTGGAACAAGAACTTCTTTTCCACCCATGTAAGGACGGAGAACCTCAGGAATACGAACGCTTCCATCAGCCTGAAGGTTGTTCTCAAGGAATGCGATAAGCATTCTTGGTGGAGCAACAACTGTGTTGTTAAGTGTGTGAGCAAGGTAGTTGCCATCCTTACCCTTAATTCTGATTTTAAGACGTCTAGCCTGAGCATCTCCAAGGTTAGAGCAGCTACCAACTTCGAAGTACTTCTTCTGTCTTGGTGACCAAGCTTCAACGTCGCATGACTTGCACTTAAGATCTGCAAGATCTCCTGAGCAGCACTCAAGAGTACGTACAGGAATATCCATTGATCTGAAAAGATCTACTGTGTTCTTCCAGAGCTTGTCATACCATGTCTTAGAATCTTCAGGCTTACAGATAACAACCATCTCCTGCTTCTCGAACTGGTGAATTCTGTAAACACCTCTCTCCTCAATACCATGAGCACCCTTCTCTTTTCTGAAGCAAGGTGAATAGCTTGTAAGAGCCTTAGGCATCTCTTCTTCTGGAACGATCTGATCAATGAACTTACCGATCATTGAATGCTCACTTGTACCGATGAGGTAAAGATCCTCTCCCTCAATCTTGTACATCATAGCTTCCATTTCTGGGAAGCTCATAACACCTGCAACTACGTTGCCGTGAATCATGAAAGGAGGTACGCAGTATGTGAATCCTCTGTCGATCATGAAATCTCTAGCGTAAGAAATAACTGCAGAATGAAGTCTTGCGATATCACCCATGAGGTAGTAGAAACCATTACCTGCAACTCTTCTAGCTGCATCAAGGTCGATACCATCAAAGCTCTCCATAATATCTGTGTGATAAGGAATCTCGAAATCAGGAACAACTGGCTCACCGAACTTCTCGATCTCTACATTCTGTGAATCATCCTTACCGATAGGTACTGACTCGTCGATGATCTGAGGAATGATCATCATCTTGTTTGTAACTTCTTCATCAAGCTTCTTCTGATTCTCCTCAAGCTCCTCAAGTCTCTTAGCTTCCTTAGCTACTTCATCCTTGAGTGCCATTGCCTCATCTTTTTTGCCCTGTGCCATAAGGCCACCGATTTCTTTTGAAATCTTATTCTTATGAGCTCTAATTTCATCAGCTTCCTGCTGGTTTAATCTTCTCTGCTCATCCAACTTGATAACTTCATCTACAAGAGGAAGCTTCTCATCCTGGAATTTCTTTTTGATGTTCTCTCTTACAACATCTGGATTCTCACGTAAAAATTTAATGTCGATCATCTTGATCTCCTCCAAGTAATTATTTATTTCCAGATATCAAATTACTTTGATATCCTAAATTAGCATTTTAATTAAATATCATATGTTATCTTATTATCTGTTTGTACTGACTAATGCCTTGTCCAATGCTCTTCTCTCATCTTTACTGAGTTCGACATCTGCAACTCCAGCATTAATCTCTTTAGAATAAGAATAATTCATTCCGTCTGAGTTGTGAACTGAATTTAAAAGGAATCCATTATCCTTCTCGTCAAGCATACATAATGCAAAACTTAGTTTACCACCACCCTGACTAAATGCATCATATTTTTCAAGACCAACCTTCTGGAAAGAATTGTTAAGTCTTCTATTTATGTCGATGATATCTTTTCTATTCTTTTCGTTCTCGCTTCGGATCATTCTGTTGTCATGGAACAGACCTATAATTTCATCCTCAAGAGACTCTGCCTCTTTGCCCTGCATAAATTTGGAATACTTACGCTCGAGTTTCTTAAGCTTGCTCCCCTGAACAATTATAAATACGAATGCAAGAATTAAAAGAAAAAGCATTACAAAAAATAAGATTGCAGGATCAAGTCCTGACATGCCCATTGCACTAAAAATGTTGCTATTCATATTTGCTCCCCAACGATATTATTTAGTTTTCTTTACAGATTCTGTCGATAATCTTCTCAAGATCATCATTGTTGTAGAACTCGATCTGAATAAGACCTACGCCATCACCCTTAGATGTGATATCTACCTTTGTTCCAAGAGCCTGTTTGCACTTTTCAGAAAGACTTCCATAAACTGCATCGATGCTCTCCTGGTTTTTAGCTTTAGTCTTCTTAGGTGTTGTCTTACCAAGATTCTTGACAAGTTTCTCAGTCTCACGAACACTAAGCTTTTCATCGAATACTTTCTGGGCAAGTTCGTACTGCTCAGTAGCATCCTCTACAGGAATAAGTGCTCTTGCATGACCTGTTGATAACTGACCATCAATAACCATCTGTCTTACTTTCTCACAGAGCTTCAAAAGACGAAGTGAGTTAGTAATTGTTACTCGGCTCTTAGATACCTTATCAGCTACAACATCCTGAGTATATCCAAACTCATCAATGAGTTTCTTATAAGCAAGTGCTTCTTCAATAGGGTTAATGTCTTCTCTCTGAATATTATCGATAAGAGCTACCTCAGCGATTTCCTGTTCAGAAAGATCCTTAATGATTACTGGTACTTCCTTGAGGCCAGCCTTCTTGGCTGCTCTCCATCTTCTCTCACCACCAACGATTTCAAAGTGGTCACCTCTGTCTTTTACAATAAGAGGATTGATGATTCCAAACTGTTTAATGGAATCTGCAAGCTCTATAAGCTTATCTTCATCAAAAGTTTTTCTTGGCTGATTTCTGTTAGGCTCAACCTTTGTGATATTTACCTTTTCTACCTGACCTTCGATATGCTTTTCTTCTATCTTACTCTCTTTAGAAGAACTAACCTTCGCAGGTATTATTGAATCAAGGCCTTTACCAAGACCTCTTTTTGCATTCTTTGTTGCCATTATCTCCTCCAACTATTATCCCAACATATATATTTAGAATTCTCTATCTATTACTTCATCTGCCAGGAGTCTGTATGCCTCTGCTCCGGCTGACTTGGGTTCATAAATATTTATTGGCAGACCATAACTTGGTGCCTCTGCCAATCTGATATTTCTAGGAATAATTGTCTTATAGACATTTTCCTGAATGTGCTCCTTAACGTTCTCAACAACCTGAAGTGAAAGATTTGTTCTGGAATCAAACATGGTGAATACCACGCCTTCCATTTCTAATTCTGGATTGAGTCTATCTTTAACGAGGTTGACAGTATGTACCAACTGACTAAGTCCTTCCAATGCATAATACTCACACTGAATAGGAACAAGTACTGTGTTGGCAGTTGTCATTGCATTAACTGTCAGCATACTAAGTGATGGAGGACAATCAATAATAATAAAATCATAATCATCTTTTACACTCTTGATTGCTTCCCTTAAGATGTATTCCTTCTGCTCTGCATCGATAAGTTCTATTTCAACAGCAGCAAGATTTACATTTGATGGAATGATATCCAGCTTGTCGAATACTTCATCCTGAATTGCTTCCTTGACATCACATTCTCCGATCATCAATTCATAGATAGTATTATCAAGCTCATTCTTATCAAGACCAAGTCCACTAGTTGTATTACCCTGTGGATCTGTATCGATAACTAATACTCGCTTTCCTTTTTCTGCCAGAGCTGCAGACAAATTAATAGAAGTCGTTGTTTTACCGACTCCTCCTTTTTGGTTTGCTATCGCTATTACTCTACCCATTTCTCCTCCACATCATTAAACACTAATATGATTTTAGCACAAAACTAAAACTAAACACCAAGTTTTTGAGTTTCTTTTTAATTTTTCTTCTAAAAACTATATGTTGTGCTGACTATTATCTGTCTTTCTTGGACAATTTTGTGGCAAAATTAATGTTTCACATGAAACAATACTATATTTAGTATTTCAATGTTTCATGTGAAACAATTTTTAGTAAGGTGAATTTAATGTTTCACATGAAACATTCACACCGATAAAAAGTTATCACCACAATATATATTATAGAGGTTCTTTTGATGGGACTCCGGCTTTACGAGGATACTTTTTTGAGGTAGGTTCTACCTTATTAACAATACATATTGTTCTACTGATATCTGTTTCAGGTAACATAAATTCATTAGTACTAACTAGCTTACCACCAAGAAGATGAATGGCTCCCTTAGCTTTCTGTAATTCATCGGAAGCTTTTTCGCTCTTGTAAGCAATAAAGTTACCACCGACTTTAACGTATGGTAAACAATATTCACTAAGCGTAGACATATTAGCTACTGCTCTGGATACAGCAATATCAAAAGTTTCTCTAAGAGAATCTTTTTTAGCAGAAGCATAATCCTCTGCTCTTCCATGAAGAGTAACTATAGAACCTTCTTCATTAAGACCAAGTTCATCTATTACTTCATTAAGGAACTTAAGTCGTTTGTTCAGAGAATCAAAAAGTGTTACATGAAGATTAGGATAAACTATCTTAAGAGGAATACCTGGAAATCCAGCTCCAGTTCCAATATCAATAAGTGAATAATCCTTTGCAGCAAAATCAAAATATGGACTAGCTGAAATACTATCAACAAAATGAAGCTTACATACATCTTCAAATTCTGTTATAGCAGTAAGGTTCATTACTTCATTCCACTTAACTAATAATTCAAAATAAGTATTAAATTGTTTGAGCTGTTTATCACTAAGTTCTACATTAAAAGATTTCAGATCTTCTAACATATGTGCATACTTACTTCTCATCATTTTTTCCTCTATACATAGAATCAAGGTAAATTAATAGTACTGATACATCAGCTGGATTTACTCCACCAATACGTGAAGCCTGTCCAATATTTGTTGGTCTGAACTTTTCAAGCTTCTGTCTTGCTTCTAATCGTAGACTTGAAACATCATTATAATCAATATCAGCAGGAATAAGTTTTTTCTCAAGTTTCTTAAACTGTTCAACCTGTCTTTCCTGTCTATTGATATATCCTTCATATCTGATAGTTATCTCAACCTGCTCGATAACATCTTTTGAAAGAGTTGGTCTCTCTGGATCAATAGGAGCTAATGTTTCATATGAAAACTCTGGTCTGCAAATCAGTTCCGCAAGAGATGTTGCTGTCTTAAGAGTTGAACTTCCATTCTCTTCCATGAATTTCTGAATTGCTGCATTCGCACCAACAGTTGTAGTCTTGAGTCTTTCTACCTCACGATTAATGTCATCAATCTTAGTAACTAACTTATTATATTTTTCCTCACTGATAAGTCCTGCTTCATAACCTTTTTTACGAAGTCTGATATCAGCGTTGTCCTGTCTGAGTAGTAATCTGTACTCTGCTCTTGAAGTCATCATTCTATATGGTTCAAGATTTTCCTTTGTAACAAGGTCATCAACAAGTACACCAATATATCCTTCGGATCTATCTATAGAAAGATATGGTTTACCCTGAATCTGCATCGCAGCATTAATTCCAGCGTAAAGTCCCTGAGCAGCAGCTTCTTCATATCCACTACTTCCATTGAACTGACCAGCACTAAAGAGACCATGAATATTCTTGATCTCGAGAGTTGGCTGAAGCTGACCAGGACAAAGACAATCGTACTCAATAGCATAAGCACTCTTAACTATCTTACAATTCTCAAGACCTGGAACTGTTCTATACATTGCAATCTGAACATCTTCTGGAAGTGAAGAAGACATTCCATCAATATACATTTCATTTGTATAAGTTCCTTCTGGCTCAACAAATACCTGATGTCTCTCATGATCTGGGAACTTAACAACCTTATCCTCAATAGATGGACAGTACCTAGGACCAATACCTTCGATAATACCAGCATATATCGGTGATCTATCTATGTTATTTCGTATTATTTCGTGTGTTTTTTCATTAGTATATGTCAACCAGCATGAAACCTGAGGTCTCTGTACATCAGCTGGATCTGTATCAAAAGAAAATGGAATAACTGGAGAATCTCCAAACTGCTCAGACATCTTGGAGTAATCAATTGTGTTACCATCCATTCTGGCTGGAGTTCCAGTTTTAAATCTGCGAAGTTCAATACCTGCATCGATAAGTGACTGAGATAACAGGTTAGAAGGAAGTAGACCATTTGGTCCGCTATAAGTAATAGCTTCTCCAGTAAGACATCTACTCTTTAAGTATGTACCGGTACAAAGAATAACAGCCTTAACATCATATGTGATTCCAGAGAAAATCTTTACACCAACAATCTTCTTGGTGTACTCTTCTTCCTCTGATTCAACCTTATAATCTTCAACTAAAATTTCAGATACTTCTGCCTGCTTAATAGAAAGATGCTCCTGAGATTCGAGAACTCTTTTCATCTCCTTGGAATATTCCATCTTATCAGCCTGGCATCTAAGAGAATGAACAGCTGGTCCCTTAGATGTATTGAGCATCTTGGACTGAAGGAAAGTTTTATCTATTGCTTTTCCCATCTGTCCACCAAGAGCATCAATCTCACGAACAAGATGTCCCTTGGAAGATCCACCAATATGTGGATTACATGGCATGAATGCAATATTGTCAGCACTCATTGTAAATATAATTGTCTCAAGTCCAAGTCTGGCACAAGCAAGAGCAGCTTCACAACCAGCGTGACCAGCACCTATTACAGCAACATCATATTTTTCTCTAACATCTATCATAAATCACTTACCCATACAGAACTTGGAGAAGATTTCTTCAACAAGATCATCTCCAACTTCCTCACCTATAATTTCACCTAAACTTGCATAGGCATCATTTAAATCTACAGTATAAAAATCTTCAGACAAATCTTTACTGATACTATCTCTTACAAGCTTCAAACTATCGTAAGCATTTTGTAAAAGAGCTTTGTGTCTGAGATTAGTTATGTAAAGTTCCTGCTTAGGAACAATCTCTCCATTTAAGAACAGATCAGATACAGCTTTTTTCAGATCATCAATACCATTTCCTTTAAGCATTGAAGTCTTGATAATAGGTAAATTATCATTTGAAGCATCTGAAAAACGCGTACGAACGATATCTTCTGTTATTTTAATTTCATCACTCAGATCGTCCTTATTTAAAAGAACTATCGTCTTCTTATTCTTGCAAAGATCAATAATATCACCGTCTTCATCATCAATCTCAGATGTAGAATCCAGGATATAAAGAACAAGTTCAGCTTCCTGAACCATTGATTTTGCTTTATCCACACCGATCTTTTCTATGATGTCATCGGTGTTTCTGATACCTGCAGTATCTATAAGATGGAGAACTATATCTCCAAGTCTTACTGTCTCTTCTATAATATCTCTTGTTGTACCAGCAATATCAGTGACTATTGCACGATCATCACCCGTCAAAGTGTTGAGAAGAGAGGACTTTCCGGCATTAGGCTTACCAACAATTACTGTCTTAATACCATCTTTTCTAATCTTACCCTCATCAGCAGTAAAAATCATGTGTCCAATTTCATCTATAACCCCTGCTATAATTCCATCAAGCTTATCGGAAAAACCTGTAAGGTCATAGTTCTCTGGATCATCCAATGCAGATTCTATAAAAGCCATCTGATAAATTATCTTCTCTCGAAGAGCTTTGATCTTACTATAAATCTTACCCTGAAGCTGATTTCTTGATGCCTCAAGTGCAAAGTTATTCTGAGCACTGATTACATCCATGATAGCTTCGGCTTTAGTCAGATCAATTCGACCATTAAGGAAAGCTCTCTTGGTAAACTCACCAGGTTCAGCAAGTCGGCAACCAGACTTAAGAAGTAGCTCAAGTATCTGATTCATAACCAGCATTCCACCATGGGAGTTAATTTCTATAACATCTTCCCTAGTGTAACTATGAGGCGCTTTCATGAAAGAAATCATAACTTCATCAACAATCTGATTTTCTTCCTTAAGAGATTCATCAACAATATATCCATAAGTAATGGTATTTGGTTTATGGTCTAAAAGATTATGTTTCTTACTAGCAGAAACATAAACCTTATTACAAATCTCCACAGCTCTAGGACCACTAACTCTGATGATACCAATACCAGCATCACTCATCGCAGTAGCTATCGCACAAATTGTATCTGAATTTAATCTGTTCAATAAATTCGACATACTTACTTTTCCTTAACATATCTAATATGCATATTATCTATTTGTATAAGTGTAGATAAATAGATTTATACATAATAACTCACTATAAATATATCATACAAAACTAAAAAAAGTATGAAACTTAGGCATTACAAAAGGCGAGCATCTAAAATGCGCAGTTCTCAGACGAAAACAAGCATTTTAAATGCTCACCTTTGTAAGATCATAAATTACATTATTTCTTGAGTGTTACTACTACGCGTCTGAATGGTTCGTCACCTTCACTGTGAGTTGTAACATATCTGTCATTCTGAAGTGCTGAGTGAATAATTCTTCTCTCATAAGGATTCATAGGCTCAAGAGCGACTGACTGTCTTGTCTTTCTAACCTTATAAGAAATATTCTTAGCAAGATTCTCAAGAGTAGCTTTTCTTCTCTCTCTATAGTTCTCAGTGTCAACCTTAACATGAATGTAATCAGAAGATTCTTTGTTAACTACAAGTGAGATAAGATACTGAAGAGAATCAAGCGTCTGTCCTCTCTTACCGATGAGTACCCCCATCTCAGCGCCACTAAGCTCTACATCAAGAATGTTGTCTTCTGCATTGAACTTAGTATTTACGTTAACTTCCATGCTCATTGCGCCAAAGACATCTTTAAGAAAATCATTAGCCTTCTTAACAAATACATCGCCATCAACTGGATTAGTATTCTTAACCTCAGCCTTAGAAGCTTCCTTTTTAGCTTCTGCCTTAGGGCTCTCTGTCTTAACTTCAGCAGCCTTAGGTGCTTCTTCCTTAACCTCAGGCTTATCTTCCTTAATTCTAGCCTTGATTACAGCAGGCTTAGCATTGATTCCAAGAAATCCTGCTGAACCATTAGAAACTACTTCATACTCTAATCTATCACTTGTAACCATAAGCTGTTCGCAAGCTTCAGTAATAGCATCATCTACATTCTTAGCTGTAAATTCCTTATAGTCCATTACAATCTCCCCTATCATTCTTTTGTATAATTTTCGTTATAGTCTTTAACCATATTTGCCTTAGCTAAAAGAGAATCCTTACGAATGTTGTTCTTCTCGTATACCTCTCTAGACTTGGCTACCTTCTTCTCTACATCTACAGATGCTACTGCCTCTTTCTTGGCAACAGAAGAAATATTTCTTGTGGACATGTTAGCGTACATGTTCATCTGAGGAGATGACTTCATCTTCTCCATTTTCTTCTTGTACTTCTCTGTATTCTTGGCAATCTCTGCATCGATATCTGTCTTATCAATGTGTCTGTTGATCACAATCTGCTGAATAGATCTAACAACAGCACCGGCAATCCAGTAAACACCCATACCTGCTGGAAGACTTAAACAGAAGAATGCTGACATAATAGGCATCATGATGTTCATAGTCTTCATAGACTGCTGCATCTGAGCTGCTGGATCGTTAGGATCAATCTTAGCATTAGGATCTGTGTTCTGTGGCATCAACTTAGTGTTAACCCACTGAGTAAATGCTGCAAGAGCAGGAACTAATACACCACCAACAAGTAAAAGGAACTGTCTGTTGGCAAATGCAGTCTGAATCATGTACATTGGGCTATCAGCAATATTAAGTCCAAGGAATGAGTTGAAAGTATTAAGAGCAGTATGTGTCTTATCAATTGAAGATGAAAGATTTGTAAAATGCTCTGAAATATTAGCCCAATCAGATGTTGATGTCTTATTAAGAATATCGATATATGTATTCTCAATAAACTCTACGTTACCTGAAGTGAATTCCTCTGCTGTAAACTTACTTGTAAATGTAGTAGCACTCTTAAGTGTCTGGAAAAACTCAGCTGCACCTTCTGTATTACGAAGTTCCTCAACAAGAGGATAGAAAGCATTTCTTACTATAGTAACGTAAGCTGGAATATTATTGATAACTCTGTAAAGAGCAAACAGAATAGGCATCTGAATGATAAGCTGCAAGCAGCTACCAGTCTGTGAAACGCCATATTTTGCATAAAGCTCTTTTGTTTCTGCCTGCATTGCAAGCATTGAATCGTTATCTTTCTTACCTTTATACTTATCCTGGATAGCCTTAAGCTCTGGGCTCATCTTGGCCTGAAGCTTAGAGAACTTCTGCTGCTTGTAAGTTAAAGGAAGAAGTAACAGATAAATAACAATAGTGAAAATAATGATAGCAAGACCTATATTAGGTATTCCAATAGCGTTAAGAACGCTGAAAATACCATTCATTATGTGACCAAGAAGCCACGCAACAGGTCCTACAATTTTACCTGTATCCTTGGTTAACAAAACTCCTATCAAATTGTACCTCCTCTGAAAGCTTACGGAACTGGATCATAACCGCCACTGGAAAATGGATTACATCTAAGAATCCTCCACACGGCTAAGAGTCCCCCTTTAATAGCTCCGTACTTTTCTATTGCTTCTAGTCCATACTCCGAACATGTTGGAATATATGGACATTTTGTTCTCTTTAATGGAGACAAATACTTCCTATAAAATTTGATCAAAAAAATAAGTAATTTTTTCATTGATCACCGCCATTTTTCCTTATGCGGGCCTTCCCTGCCAGACTTAAAAGAGATTCCTGAATATCAAAAAAGCTTGCATCTCTTGCACAGGCTCTGGCTACGATTACTATATCCAAACCACTATTGAATATATTTTCCTGTAATCGGTATGATTCTCGAACAAGTCTTGCAAATCTGTGCCTTACAATACTGTTCCCTATTTTTTTACTACATGATATCCCAAGTTTATTATCTGAACGGCCATTTTCCCACACATATAACACAATAAATTTGTTAGCATAACTCTTGCCATTCTCATAAACATTGCGGAAATCACTTGTTTTTTTCATTGATTCTGAAAAAAGCATTTTAATTTTCCTTTAATTGAAGAAAAAGGCCACAGTTACTGCGGCCTTTAAATCATGCTGATAATCTCTTTCTTCCCTTTGCTCTTCTAGCAGCAAGAACTTTTCTGCCGCCCTTAGTAGCCATTCTTGCTCTGAAGCCGTGTACTCTGGCTCTCTGAAGCTTATGAGGCTGGAATGTCATCTTCATAGTGGAAACACCTCCTTCTTATACAAACTAAAATGGATCTCAAATTTAAAGTACGTAATCACCCAAATACAACATTAAGTTCCATTCAAATGATTAATGATTGCATCCTTGTGTGGAAAAAATCTTTATAATTATAATAAATAAAAACACGTCAGTCAAGCCATAAACTCCCCGAAAAAACATTATAAAAATCTAAAAATATTTTTAAAATTAATTTCATCTATATGTGGTATTTTAAAAAATTATCCACAGCAAAATGTTGATTCTGTGTATAACATGTTGATTAATTTTTTTTCAACTATTTTATCCACATTTTTCCTAATTTTTGTGGATAACCTTGTATATTATAGGTTGATAATTAATCGCAAATGCCGTATTTAAGCCATTTATAACGGTAGATAGTTTAAAGTGGAAAAAGAGTGGTTTTTCCACAGACAATTTTTCTGGTTGTCTTTTTTTACTCCGAAAAAAAAGTTTTCCACATAACCACAATGGAGTCCTTGTGGTTTGATATTTAAACCCAATTAATATAAAATAGTTAAAGTCTAAAATTATGCCTAGTTGGGGAGTTTTTCATGCAATCATCAGTAGAAATCACAAAAAAACTTAAATCAAATTGGGAAGAAATCAAGAAGAGTATCAGAATTGAGTCTGGTATTACAGATATTTCCTATAGAACTTGGATTGATCCTCTTACAGTATATGGAGTACAGGGCAATACTGTCATGATCCTTATTCCACAAGATAACCCAGTAGCTCTTTCTTATATTAGTAAGAACTATATAGATTTCTTCAAAGTTTCAATCTCAGAATTTCTTGGAGAAATGATTGAGATTAATTTTATGTTGAATAAAGACATTATTAATAATGAAGAAACACATGAAGAAAAAAATGAAGTTAACGATCAATCCCAGTATTTAGGCAATTCTAATGCGGATCACTCTAATCTGAATCCTAAGTATAGATTTGATACATTTGTAGTAGGTAGAAATAATAACTTTGCTCACTCAGCATGTCTTGCTGTAGCTGAGGCTCCAGGTATTTCATACAACCCTCTTTTCCTTTATGGAGGACCTGGACTTGGAAAAACTCACCTTATGCATTCAATTGGCCATTTTGTTATGGAACATAAACATAATGCCAAAGTTCTATATGTAACATCTGAGCAGTTTACTAATGAAGTTATTGAATCAATCAGAAGTGGTAAAGCCGAGAGTATGTCCAAGCTGCGTGAGAAATATCGTACTGTAGATGTTCTCATGGTCGATGACGTTCAGTTTATTATAGGTAAAGAGTCAACTCAGGAAGAGTTCTTCCATACCTTCAACGAGCTTCACCAGGCTGGTAAGCAGATTATTCTTTCATCTGATAAACCACCTAAGGAAATGGAAACTCTTGAAGAGAGATTCAGATCAAGATTTGAGATGGGACTTATCGCTGATATCCAGTCTCCTGACTATGAGACCAGAATGGCAATTCTGCGTAAGAATGCTGAGAACTATGGTAAGCACATCGATGATGAAGTAATCAATTACATTGCTACTAATATTAAATCAAACATCAGAGAGCTTGAAGGAGCTTACAACAAGATCATCGCTTACTCAAGACTTAATAATGTAGATATTACTCTTGAGAATGCTATGGAAGCTCTCAAGGATATCATTTATCCAGATAAGTCCAAGGTTATCACACCTCAGCTTATCATTGATACAGTTTGTGAACAGTACGGATCCAAGAAAGAGGATATCTTCTCCAAGAAGAGAAATTCAGAAATTGTGCTTCCTCGTCAGGTCATCATGTACCTCTGCAGAGAACATACTGATGCTTCTTTAGAAGAAATCGGTAAGCTTCTTGGCAAAAAAGATCACACTACAGTTATGAGTGGTATCAATAAGATTAAGAAGCAGATTACTTTTGATGAAGAGCTCAACAAGAATCTTGATATTATAATGAAGAAACTTAATCCTTCTCTATAATAAGTAATTCACAAAAAATAAAAAGTTATACACATTTGTGGATAACTATCTTGATAACTTGTGAATTGTCAGGGGATTAATTGTGATTTAAGGTGGATTACCTTTTTCATATCTCATTTGTCAAAATTTGGCTTGTTTATAACTTTTTAATTTTCAACATCAAATTTTTTGTTTTCAACAACCAAAAATTTGTAAAAAAGCCGCATAAATTGTATAATAGAATAGGTTTTACACTTATCAACAGCTATTATTAATTCTTTTATTATTTATTAATATTTATTTTATACTTTTTGGCCAGTGAAGGGAGTATGTGGTTAAATGAAATTCGTTTGCTCTAAATCAAATCTCGTAAGTGGATTACAGATTGTTTCAAAGGCAGTTCCTTCAAAAACAACAATGTCCATTCTCGAATGTATCTTAGTAGATGCTACAGAGGGAATCATTAAATTTATTGCCAACGATATGGAGCTTGGTATACAGACTGTAGTAGAAGGCAACATCGTAGAGAGAGGATATATCGCATTAGATGCTAAGATCTTCGTAGATATTGTTCGTAAACTCCCTGACAATGATGTAACTATTGAATCTGACAGCAGTAATAAAGTTACTATTAGTTGTGAAAGAGCTAAGTTCAATCTTATTGGTAGAAAGGGTGATGACTTCACCTACCTTCCATCTATTGAAAAAATTGATGGTGTAACAGTATCTCAGTACACTCTTAGAAATGTTATTCAGCAGACTATCTTTTCAATTGCAGAAAATGATGCTAACAAGATGATGGCTGGTGAGCTCTTCGAAGTTGATGGAGAGAACTTAAAGCTTGTATCTCTTGATGGACACAGAATCTCTATCAGAAAAGTTAAGTTAAATGGCAGCTATCCATACAAGAAAGTTATCGTTCCTGGTAAGACACTTGGTGAGATCAGTAAGATCCTTAGCGATAGCATTGAGAAGATGGTTAACATCTACTTCACAGACAAGCACGTTCTCTTTGAGTTTGATAAGACAACAGTTGTATCAAGACTTATTGAAGGCGAGTACTTCAGCATTGATCAGATGCTCTCAAGTGATTATGAGACTAAGATCAGCATCAACCGTAAAGAATTCCTTGAATGTATCGACCGTGCTACTCTTCTGGTAAAAGAAGGCGACAAAAAGCCAGTAATCATCTCTGTTACAGATGGCAAAATCGAGCTTAAGATCAATTCTGCTATTGGTAGCATGGATGAGGAAATTGAAATTGATAAGCAGGGTAAAGACCTTATGATTGGCTTCAATCCTAAGTTCCTTATCGATGCACTCAGAGTTATTGATGATGAACTTGTTGATATTTACATGGTTAACCCTAAGGCTCCATGCTTTATCAGAGACAAGGAATCAACATACATTTATCTTGTTCTTCCAGTTAACTTCACAACAGTTGACTGATAGTATCAGTTTGAAACAAGGATTTTTAGTAAGGATTTATAGATGGAAACAATCAAATTACGTGAAAACGATGAATTTATAAAGCTCGGCCAGGCTCTTAAGAAGGCTGGGCTTGAAGGTTCTGGTGTGGATGCCAAGAATGACATCCTGGCCGGACTTGTTAAGGTTAACGGAGAAGTTGAGGAAAGACGTGGCCGTAAACTGTATGATGGTGACATTTTTGAATATGATGGCACACAGGTAAAAGTTGAGAAATGATAATTAAGTCATTAGAGCTAGCTGATTTCAGAAATTACGAGAATGTAAAAATTGATTTCAGCAGTGGTACAAATATACTTTATGGTGATAATGCCCAGGGAAAGACAAATATCCTTGAAGCAATATATTTAAGTGCTACAACTAAATCCCATAAAGGAAGCAAAGACAGTGAGATAATTAATTTTGATAAAGATGAAGCTCATATAAGAGTTATCATCGAAAAAGAAGATAACGAAAAAAGAATAGATATGCATCTTCGTTCGTCAAAATCCAAAGGTATTGCGATAGACGGACAGAAGATAAAAAAAGCTGCGGATCTTCTCGGACTTGTTAATGTGGTTTTCTTTTCCCCCGAGGACCTGAATATTATTAAAAACGGACCGGGTGAAAGAAGAAGATTTGCGGACATGGAACTATGCCAGTTAGACAGCTTTTATCTTTATAATCTTAACAATTATAACAAGATAATAGGTCAGAGAAACAAGCTTCTGAAAGATATCTATTTTAATCCCGATCTTCGTGAAACCCTTAATATTTGGGATTCTCAGCTGGTTTCCTATGGAAGCAAGATAATAGAAAGAAGAAAAGCATTCGCCGATCAGATAAGTGAGATAATAAAGGAATATCATTCAAAGCTTTCAGGCGGACGCGAAGATATAGTGATAAAATATGAACCCAATGTCAGTATCGAGGACTATGCTTCAAGGATGAACGATGCCCAGAACAAGGATGTAAGTGCCAAGATGACGACAACAGGACCTCACAGAGATGATTTTTCTTTTATCGTAAACGGCATAGATATCAGGAAATTCGGATCCCAGGGTCAGCAGAGGACTGCTGCTTTATCACTTAAATTATCTGAAATAGAACTGGTCAAGAAAATAACCAAAGATACTCCGGTTTTGCTTCTTGATGATGTTCTGTCGGAACTTGATTCAAACAGACAGAATTATCTGCTCGACAGTATAGGAGACGTTCAGACGATAATAACCTGTACAGGTCTTGATGAATTTGTAAACGATAACTTTAAGATAGATAAAACCTTTAAGGTAACTGAAGGAGAAGTTGTATGTCAGAGTTAAACGAAAATATCGTATCTGCCGAAGAGGATACATTTGATATATCCCCGGTTGAAAACGATTACGGTGCAGATCAGATACAGATCCTTGAAGGACTCGAGGCAGTAAGAAAACGTCCCGGTATGTATATCGGAACTACGGCTAGCCGCGGTCTTCATCATCTGGTATATGAGATAGTTGATAATTCGGTAGATGAGGCACTTGCAGGATACTGCGATACTATCACGGTTACGATAAATCCCGATAATTCCGTTACGGTTGAAGACAACGGAAGAGGAATACCGACAGGTATCAACAAAAAAGCAGGACTTCCCGCAGTTGAAGTGGTATTTACCATACTTCATGCAGGCGGTAAATTCGGCGGTGGAGGATACAAGGTATCCGGCGGACTTCACGGTGTCGGAGCTTCAGTAGTTAATGCGCTTTCTGACTGGCTTGAAGTATTCATCTATAACGAAGGAAAAATATATAACCAGAGATATGAAAGAGGTCATGTATGTTATCCTCTCAAAGTCGTAGGCGACTGTGAAAAGGAAAAGACAGGTACAAAGGTTACATTTAAACCTGATGCAACCATCTTTACCGAGACGACTGTCTTTGAATATGACGTATTAAAACAGCGTCTTCGTGAAATGGCATTCCTTACCAAGGGATTAAAGATCATCTTAAGGGATGAGAGAACTACCGAAGAAAATCCCGAACCTGTTGAAAGGACCTTCCATTACGAAGGCGGAATAAAGGAGTTTGTTTCTTACCTTAACAGGTCAAAGACTCCTCTGTATGATGAGATCCTTTATTTTGAAGGTAAAAAGAACAATGTTTATGTTGAAGTTTCAATGCAGCATAACGATTCATACAATGAAAGTACCTTCAGTTTCGTAAATAATATAAATACTCCCGAGGGAGGAACACATCTTGTAGGTTTCCGTAATGCTCTTACGAAGACTTTCAATGATTATGCCCGTGGTTCAAAGCTATTAAAAGACAGCGAACCGAATCTTACAGGTGATGATATCAGAGAAGGTCTTACAGCTATAGTTTCGGTTAAGATCGAAGATCCTCAGTTCGAAGGACAGACTAAGCAGAAACTCGGAAATTCCGAAGCAAGATCTGCAGTTGACAGTATAGTTTCCGAACAGCTTACATATTTCCTTGAGCAGAATCCTGTAATAGCAAAGACCATCTGTGAAAAGTCGATCCTTGCCCAGAGAGCCAGGGATGCGGCCAGAAAAGCCCGTGATCTTACAAGACGTAAGACTGCGCTTGAAGGAGCTGCACTTCCCGGAAAACTCGCCGACTGTTCCGATAAAAATCCTGAAAACTGCGAGATTTACATAGTAGAGGGAGATTCCGCAGGCGGATCTGCAAAGACTGCCCGTTCAAGAGCTACTCAGGCTATCCTTCCTCTAAGAGGAAAGATATTGAATGTTGAAAAGGCAAGACTTGACAAGATCTATGCAAATGCTGAGATCAAAGCCATGATCACCGCATTCGGAACCGGTATCCATGATGATTTTGATATCACAAAACTCAGATATCACAAGATCATCCTCATGACTGATGCCGATGTGGACGGTGCCCATATAGCAACACTCCTGCTGACATTCATATATAGATTCATGCCGGAACTCATCAAGCAGGGACATGTATATCTGGCTCAGCCGCCTCTTTACAAGCTCGAAAAGAATAAAAAGGTATGGTATGCATACTCAGACGAAGAGCTGGATGGAATCTTAAGAGAAGTCGGAAGAGACCAGAACAACAAGATCCAGAGATACAAAGGACTTGGAGAGATGGATGCAGAGCAGCTCTGGGAGACAACAATGGATCCCGAAAAGAGGATATTGCTCCGCGTCGTTATGAATGAAGAAGCAGAGTCAGAACTTGATCTGACATTTACGACTCTGATGGGTGACAAGGTTGAACCCAGAAGAGAATTCATAGAAGAAA
>JAEEGJ010000096.1_pt1 | contig 20469 bp, 13 predicted proteins | sample 8958761 | NCBI WGS metagenome assembly JAEEGJ01 (sample SAMN16246546, study PRJNA631951) | gut metagenome | biome: gut microbiome; feature: rumen; material: RS-attached | host: Bos | place: Iran: Karaj | collected 2018-10
TCCAAGATCTGGGACGACAACAGCAACCAGGACGGCAAGCGGCCTGACAGCGTCACCTTCACCATCACCGGCTCTGACGGCAACACCTACACCGCCAAGCTCAGCGGCGACGGCGACGAATGGACGAAGACCGTCAAAGTTGCGAAGTACTACAATGGCGGCGAAGAGGTCACCTTCACCGTGGACGAGGAGGAAGTGGAAGGCTACGAGAAGAGCATCGACAACGACAGCCTGACCATCACCAACTCCTACGAGACCGAGAAGGACACCATCAAGGTCACCAAGATCTGGGACGACAACAGCAACCAGGACGGCAAGCGGCCTGACAGCGTCACCTTCACCATCACCGGCTCCGACGGCAACACCTACACCGCCACCCTCAGCGGCGACGGCGACAAGTGGACGAAGAAGGTCAAGGTCCAGAAGTACATGGAAGGCGGCAAGGAAGTCGAATTCACCGTCACCGAGGAAGCCGTCGAGGGCTACGAGGCGACGATCGACGGCCTGACCATCACCAACTCCTACGAGACCGAGAAGGACACCATCAAGGTCACCAAGATCTGGGACGACGCCAACGATCAGGACGGCGTACGGCCCGAAAGCGTCACCTTCACCGTCACCGGCTCCGACGGCAACACCTATGACGTGGAGCTCAGCGGCGAGGGCAGCACCTGGACCGCCGAAGTGGAAGTCGAGAAGTACTATAACGGCGGCGAAGAGGTCACCTTCACCGTGGACGAGGCTGCGGTGACCGATTACACCAAGGAGATCGACAACGACAGCCTGACCATCACCAACAGCTACAAGCCCGGCATGCAGACCCTGACCGTCAAGAAGGTCTGGAGCGACAGCAACGACCAGGATGGCCTGCGGCCTGATGAGATCACCGTCAAGCTGCTGCTCGAAGGCAAGGAATGCGAGAAAGTCACGCTGGATGAATCCAACGGCTGGAAGTATTCCTGGGATCTGCCCAAGAAGGCAGACGGAAAGGATCTGATTTACACAGTCGATGAGGACGTTGTCCCCGACGGCTACGAAAAGATGATCTCCGGCAGCGCCGAAAAGGGTTTCATCATCACCAACGTCCACGAGATCACCCCGCCGCCTCCTCCTCCGATCACCGACATCCGGATCGAGATCATCAAGGTCTGGGAGGACAACAACAACGCTTCCGGCATTCGTACCGATACGGTCGAGGTCACGCTCATGGTGGGCGATGTGAAGAATCTTACCCGGAACCTCGGCGACCCGAACGATTGGAAGTACGAGTGCTACATGCCCGGCGGCTACGACTACAGGGTCGTTGAGACCCCGGTGGAGGGATATGACTCCATCGTCACCCAGTCCCCCATCCCCGGCGGCATCCGGTTCACAGTTACCAACAAGCTGACCAAGACTCCCGATCTGAACACCAAGGACCACGTGGCCTACATCGTCGGTTATCCCGACGGCACCGTACGGCCGGATCGGCAGATCACCCGCGCCGAGGTGGCGACGATCTTCTTCCGGCTGCTGACCGATGAGGCCCGCGACAAGTTCTGGAGCCAGACGAACCCCTACCCCGATGTGAAAGCGGACGACTGGTTCAACAACGCCATCTCGACCCTGACCAAGATGGGCATCATCAACGGCTACGAGGACGGCACCTTCCGTCCCAACAATCCCATCACCCGCGCCGAGCTGACGAAGATGGCCGTAAGCTTCTTCTCCAGCGCAGACAAGTTCTTCGGCAAGACGCCCAGCTTCAGCGACGTTCCTGCCGACGCCTGGTACACCAGATTCATCGCTGCGGCTGAGGAGCTGGGCCTGATCAACGGTTATCCCGACGGGACCTTCCGCCCGAACAACTACATCACCCGCGCTGAGACCTGCACCATCGTGAACCGCACCCTGGGCCGCGGACCGCACAAGGATCACCTGCTTCCCGAGGAAGTGATGATCAACTGGCCGGACAACCTGCCGACCCAGTGGTACTACGAGCAGATCCAGGAGGCCACCAACTCTCACGACTACGAATGGATCACTGAGATCATCGAGAAAACCACGGTTGAGCAGTGGCTCGCCAAGCTTCCGGAGCGCGACTGGGTCGCCCTGGAGCAGATCTGGTCCACCGCCCACTCCGCCCCCGGCGGCGAGGTAATGGGCTGATCGGCCCGGAGCTGAACCCCGGAAACGGAAACTGAATCAACGCATCGGCAGCCGCCCCTTCGAAAAGGGGCGGCTGCTTTGTGCGTGTCGACAAAGTCGACACGCTTCGAATCGGACCCACTTCGCTGGGCTCCGATTCGAGAAGGATTACATCACCGCTGCGCGCCTCGGCCGTACACTTCGACACTTGCGGTGATAGAAGTATTTTCGGGCAGAAATGAATTCCGCCCAAAAATGATCCTGTTTTCTTCGCGCCTGCGGGCGCGAACTCTGCGAGGCTTTTCGTGTTTTATCTACAGGTTTGAGCCGCCCCTCGATGAGGGATGGCTGCTTATTTTGTAACGTGCAAAAGAAAGGCGGCTGCGAAAACCGCAGCCGCCAGAATCATTGGATCTCTTTTCGGCGGGCCAGGGCCCGTTTCGGTCAGTTCGCCTGGCTCTCCCGGACCAGGATCGTCGCGCTGCCGAAGGAGGAGACGAAGCTGGGGTCATCGGGATCATGGAAGGGGCCGAGGGCCATGGGCTTCCGCTCCGCTTCCCCGGCCAGGATCAGGCGGCAGAGCTCCGCCATATCCCTCACCACCTGGAAGCGCAGGGGGTTATAGGTCCCCAGCTGGTCCTCCGCCGGACGGAAATCGGAATAGTCGAAGGTGCCTGCGGCCTGGGCGCTGTGGCCCCCGAACCAGGCATAGTCCGTGCACCGGACCAGGCGGTCCGCCAGCTTCAGGAGCTGTTCCCTGTAGGCGCTGAGGCTGAGGCTGCCGGGAAGGGACATGAGAACGAAGGTGCCGGAGCCGATGGCGTCCCCGCAGAAGATGCAGCGGCGGCCATGGTCGATATATACGGTGCTGCCGGGGGTGTGGCCCGCGCAGAGCACCGCCTCCACGCCGGAGCCCCCCAGGGGGATCACGTCCCCATCCTGCACTTCTACGATCCGGGGATCCTCCGGGGGCAGACTGCCCTTGGGATCCAGCAGGGCCCGTTCCGCCGCCGGGACGTAGATCCGGGTGAACTCTCCGGCATGGAGGGCGTGGTCCGGATGGGCGTGGGTGATGGCCAGCTCCAGGGGCTTGTCCGTCAGGCTCATGAGCAGAGGCGGGATGGGCCGTCCGCCCATGCCCGTATCGATCACCAGAGCCTTGTCTTTCCCTTCCGTCAGATAATAAGTCGCGCCGCACCAGTCGTCCAGCTGCCAGAGCCCCGGGCGCAGGAAGGTGATCCGGTCCCGGTCCCGCCGGTCCTGCCGGAAGAGCCAGGCCCGGAATTCCCCGTCGGAATAGGCGGGCTCCCAGGCGGCGTGGCCCGCCACGGCCTTGGGATAATCATAATGCTCATGGATATAGCCCGCCGGGTATTCGGTGCTCCGGACGGAGGCGCCGCAGGCCAGCAGGGCGGAGGCCATGATCCGGGTGCCCGCCCGGGGCTTCGCGCCCTCCCGGGCCATGATCCCGGCGATGGGGACGAAGGGGTCGTCCACCGCGTGGAAAGTCCAGAAGGGGATGTCCTTCGCCGCCCGGATGGCCAGAGGATCCCCGGCGCCGCAGATGGGGGCCGCCGCCGCCCACACGTTGGGGTAGCGGGCGCAGTAATGCCAGGTGCCCATGCCCCCCATGCTCAGACCCGTGAGGTAGATCCGCTGGCGGTCCACCGGATTTTCCCGGACAAACTGCTCCAGGAAGGCCATGAACGGCGCCTCGAACTCCGGCGCGGTGAAATCCTTTCCCGTGGGGGCCTGGGGGGCCAGCACGTAGCAGGGTCTGTCCGCCTGCTCCGACGCCTCCGTCCAGACAACCGCCCCCCGGTTCCCCGCCACCTGGATGTCATTGTCCTCTCCCCGCTCCCCGGCGCCGTGGAGAAAGACCACCAGGGGGTATTCCTTCTTCTCCTCCAGGGCGGGGGCGAACAGGCGGTACCAGATCCGGTTCCCGGCAGCGTCCGTATATTCCCCGGGCAGGAAGGCCTTGCTCAGTTCCACGAAATGGGGGTCCAGCTTGCGTTCTTCTGCCATTGGCTGCTCCTTTCGCCGCAGATGGATTGCGTCCTTTGGACGCGTGAATTGGCTTTGCCATGAATTGTGCCTTACGGCACATGAATGGTCCTGCGGGACGTTCCGATCTTCATGCGCGGAGCGCAATTCATGTACGAAGTACAATTCACGATGGGAACCATCCATTCATGACGCCGCAGGCGTCCATTCATTTTTACAGGTACGCGGCGGCGCTGAGCGCTCCCGACGTGGCGCCCTTGATGTTGTCGCCCACATACAGGCAGTCCCCGATGAGGAAGCAGTTGGTGCCCGGGGCGGCCAGGCGCAGCTGATCCGCCTCCGCCCACCTGGGCTTCACGCCCATGGCCAGGAGCACCGAATCCGCGGGGATGCGTACAGGCTCCCCGGTCTTCACGTCCTCGCAGATCACCTCCGCGGGGGTGACCTCCAGGAGCTTATGGCCCAGGCGCACGTCCAGCTCCAGCTCCTTGATGATGGCGAAGAATTCCGCCGCGCCGCCGGAGGCAGACTTCTGGAGACTGGACCAGTTGTCCAGCAGTTCGATGACGGTGACGTCCTTCCCTTCCTTCTTCAGGTCGATGGCGGCTTCCATGCCCACGGCGCCGGCGCCCACCACCACCACCTTCTGGCCGCAGGGCTTCTCCCCTGCGTCCGCCTCCGGGGCCCAGACCACGTGAGGCAGGTCGATGCCCGGCAGCTTCGGGATGATGGGCTCCGCCCCGATGGCCACGATGACGGCGTCGTAATTCTCCTTCTCCAGCATCTCCCGGGTGGCCTCGGTGTTCAGCAGGACCTTCGCCCCGCATTTATAGGCCTGGCGCTCCAGGTACTTCAGATAATCCGCCACGTCCTGCTTGAAGGTGGGCAGGGCGGCGTACTTCAGCTGGCCGCCCAGCTTCCCCGTCTTCTCATACAGGGTCACGTCGTGGCCCCGCATGCACAGGATCTGGGCAGCGGTGATGCCGCCGGGGCCGCCGCCGACGACGGCCACCTTCCGCTTGGTATCCGCCTTCTGCACCCGGCCCAGGGGGAATTCCCGCTCCCGGCCCAGGAAGGGGTTCACGGAGCAGGAGATGATCCGGTGCTCCGGAGGGGCGCAGCGCTGGCACCGGAGGCAGGGCCGGTGGTCCTCCTCCCGGCCCTCGGCGTACTTCCGGGGCATTTCCGGGTCCGCCAGGAGGGGACGGCACATGGAGACAAAGTCCGCCTTGCCGGAGGCGATGATCTCCTCCGCCCGGTCGATGCTCATGATGCTGCCCACGGTGTTGATGAGCAGGTTGGGGAACTCCTTCTTGATGGCGGCGGCGTAATGGACGTTGAACTCCCGGTCCATCATGTAGTTCTGCCACCAGTACTTCATGTACTCGAACTCCCCGTGGACGCCCGCGGAGACATGGAGGATATCGATCTTGTCCTGGATCAGGGCGATGTACTTCAGGGTCTCCTCATAGCCCATGCCGCCGGGCTTGATCTCGTCCGCGCTGACCCGGGCCTCGATGACGAAGTCCTCCCCGCAGAGCTCCCGCACCCGGTCCAGGATCTCGATGGTGAAGCGGGCCCGGTTCTCCAGGCTGCCGCCGTATTCGTCCGTCCGGTGGTTGTACAGGGGGCTGGAGAACTGGCTGATGAGGTTGGCGTGGCCGCAGTGGATCATGGCCATGCGCATCCCGGCCTTCTTGGCCCGGAGGGTGGCCTGGGCGTATTTCTCCACGGTCTGGTGGATATGCTCCACCGTCATCTCAATGGTCTTGACCGGCTCCCGGCCCATCTGCTTCGCGCTCATGAGCTCCCAGGAGGAATAATAGGAGCTGGGGGCGTAGGCGGGCTTGCCGGTGCGGGCGAACTGGCTGTCCTTCCCCCCGTGGTTGATCTCCAGGGAGGCGTGGGCGCCCATGCCCTCGCACATGAGGGCGAACTTGCTCAGGGTCATGATGCAGTCGTCGCTGCTCAGGTCCAGCTGCCGCTCCTCGTTCTCGCATTCCGAAATATCCACCATCACGTTGCCCACGGTGATGATGGAAGCGCCGCCCCAGGCGATGCTCCGGTTCAGATCCACGAATTCCTCCGTCACCAGATGGTCCGCGCTGCACAGGTTCAGAGAGGGGGGAGCCAGCTCGATGCGGTTCTTGAAGTCCACCCCCCGGATGCGGATGGGGGCGAATACATGGGGATACTTGGTACCCATTGGCGATTCCTTTCTCCGGGCAGATCCCGGTCTTTTATATTTCGTTTCTGATGGCATCATACCATGGATGGGTCCGGGTGTAAAGCGGCGGCGGTCCGATCCCGGAAAGCCCTTGACAAGCGGGAGAAAAACACTACCATAGAAGACAGGAGAACCGAATTACGAAAGGAGACTGACCCATGACAGACGTTCTGGCTTATACCAACTACGGCAAGATCCGCGGCGTATATTTCGACGGGGTATACCGCTTCCTGGGGGTGCGGTACGCCAAGCCGCCCGTGGGAAAACTGCGCTTCATGCCCCCGGAGAAGCCCGATGTGAGCGACGTGATCGTGGACGCCAAGGAATATGCCCTGAAATGCTGGCAGACGGATACTCCCCGGATCGAGGTGCCGGAGGTGGCCAACTCCAAGTGGAATATTTCCAACCAGAAGATCGTCACCGGGAATATGGAGATGGGCAAGGGCCCCATGAGCGAGGACTGCCTGGCTCTGAACATCTGGACCCCGGACCTGACGGAGGGGATGGACCTGCCGGTGCTGGTTTGGTGCCACGGGGGCGGCAACCTGGCGGGCACGGCGGAATGCCCCCACCAGGACGGCTTCAACATGGCCAAGAAGAACAACGTGGTCATGGTCTCCTTCAGCCACCGGCTGAGCCTTTTCGGCTACATGGACCTGACCCACCTGGGGGTCGAAAAATACGCGAACAGCCGCAACCTGGGGAACCAGGACATGGTGGCGGTGCTGGAATGGGTGCGGGACAACATCCGGTATTTCGGCGGCGACCCCAATAACGTGACCATTTTTGGGGAATCCGGCGGCGGCGGAAAGGTCTGTCAGCTCCTGGGCATGCCCGCGGCCAAGGGCCTCTTCCACAAGGCCATCGTCCAGAGCGGCGGCTTCCAGGCCATCGACCCGAAGCTGGGACAGAAGGATACGGACGCCTTCCTGGCCCACCTGGGGATCACCAGGGACAATCTGGATGAGCTGGAGACCATTCCCCCGGAGGATCTGATCAAGGCCATGCGGGAGATCAACGCCACCCGGGCCAACGGGGATTATCTGAACTTCCCCACCACCTTCGACCACGATGTGATCTGCTACGACCCCTTCGACGGGGGCGAGGGCAGCGAATACTGCAAGGATATCCCCCTGATCATCTGCTACTGCAAGGAGGATATGGCCCTCCTGGCCCTGTTCAATCCGGAGATCTTCGATACCACCTGGGAGACCCTTCCCGCCCGCCTGGCGGGCTTCGGGTACAGCCCGGCGGAGGCGGAGGAGATCATCGCCACCTATAAGGAGATCCTGCCGGATCCCAGCCCCGTGGACATCGTCGTCGCCCTGATGAACGACGCCCGGCAGCTGAAGTTCGTGGAGGATGTTTCCCGCACCAAGGATGGAAAGGGCGGCGCGAACTTCTACAACTGCATCTTCGCCTTCGAGAGCCCGGATCCGGTGCAGAAGGCCTTCCACGGCACGGACGTGCCCTATTTCTTCGATAACGCCTACCTGGCCCCCTGCACCTACACCGCGAAGAACAAGGCGGAGGCCTTCAAGGTCTCGGATACCTGCGGCTCCGCCTGGGCGAATTTCGCCCGTACCGGGGATCCCACGGGGCGGAACATGCCCAAATGGCTCCCCTATGAGCAGGGCACCCGGTACACCATGCTCATCAAGGGGGAGAGCGAGCTGGTCTCCAACTACCGGGCCAAGGGCCGGGAGCTGGTATACCGCATGGAGGGCAAGCGGATGCCGGGATTCGCCCGGAACGACGAGCAGGAAGACTGATGGAACGGGCTGCCTTGGACGAGCTGGGCTTCGCCTCCCGGGGGGAAGCGGCGGCCTTTCTGAAACACCTGTGGCGGGGGGAAGCCACCGGCTGTCCCCTCTGCGGCCGGGAGTTGGAGCTGCTGCACCGGAAGGCCAAGAAAAGCGACTGCGACTGGCAGTGCCGGTCCTGCGGCAAAGTCTACCGCACCATCCACCTCCTGGACGAGCTGAACGAACAGATGCCGGAATAAAGCAAAAGAACACCCCGAAGCGAGGCTTCGGGGTGTCGTCCGTTTTTACGGCTGGGACTCTTTGTTTTTGGGCTTCCGGCTGCGGTAGAAGGGCTTGCGTCCGGATTTCTTTCCGCCGCCCTGGCTTCCCTGCTGGTTCTGGCTGCCCTGGGGCTGCTGCCCTTCCCGGGGATTCTGGGGCTTCTTCCCCTCGCCCTGGGGCTTTTTTTCTCCCTGGGGTTTGCCACCGCTCTGGCCCTTCCGGCGCGGCTGCTGGGTGCTCTTCCCCGCATCTCCGCCGGGCTGCTTCGGGGCCGTTTTCTGCCCGGGCTGCTTCGGGGCGCTCTCCCCAGCCTGTTCGGGCTTGGGGCCGGGCTTCTTCCGGTTCCGGTTCCGGGACCTTCCGCTCTTTTTCGGCTGAGGTTCCTCCTCCGGCGTCAGGCTGATGGGCTTTCCTTCCTCCAGCCAGCCCAGGAGCCGGAGCTCGGATTTTTCCTCCTCGGCCTTGGGCTCCTCGGGGATGGGCTCCTTGTACTCCCCGTTCAGGGTATACCCCAGACGGTCCACGTTCCAGCTCTGGAGGGAGGTGGTATCCGGGCCCTCCGCCAGACGTACCTTCACCGTGCGGCGCAGGAGGTTCACCTCCGCCACGGTGCCCTTTCCCTTGGGAGTGTCCACCTGGGCGTCCTGCTTGGGCATATTGCGGATCAGGTCCTCATAGGCCTCCTGCTCGTATTTCAGGCAGCACATGAGCCGGCCGCAGGTGCCGGAGATCTTGGTGGGGTTCAGGGACAGGGACTGGGTCTTGGCCATTTTGATGGAGACCGGCTGGAACTCCTCCAGGAAGGTGGAGCAGCAGAAGGGCCGCCCGCAGATCCCCAGGCCGCCCAGCAGCTTGGCCCCGTCCCGCACGCCGATCTGCCGCAGCTCGATGCGCACGTGGAAGGTGGCGGCCAGATCCTTCACCAGCTCCCGGAAGTCCACCCGTCCGTCGGCGGTGAAGAAAAACAGGGCTTTGTTTCCCTCGAAGCTGTATTCCACGTCCACCAGCTTCATCTCCAGGCCGTGGGCGGCGATGCGTTCCTCGCAGATGGCGAAGGCGCTTTTCTCCCTGGCCCGGTTCTGTTCCGCCCGGCGCAGATCGTCCTCGGTGGCCAGGCGCAGCACCGGCCGCAGGGGCGAATAGACCTTGTTCTCCGGCAGGTCGTGCACCTCGCTGACGCAGGCCCCCAGCTCGCTGCCCTTGGAGGTCTCCACCACCACCCGGTCCCCCTCGTGCAGCGTCAGGGACCCGGGGTCGAAATCATAAGCTTTGCCGCGGCCGCGAAACCGCACGCTGATTACATCCGGCATAGTTTTTCCTCAATTCTCCACGGTGCTCAGCAGCAGGCCCATGCACAGGCCCTGGCTGACGTTGAATTTTCTCATGTTCCGGAGCTTTTCCGTCAGCTCCGTCAATTCCAGGGCCCGGTCCCGATCCGGGCCTCCGGCCTTGGCCCGAAGTCCGGCGGCGGCATAGAGCCCCTCCAGCAGCTGATCGAACTTCCCTTTTTCCAGCTTCTCCGCCCGGAAGGTCAAGGCGGCCAGGGCCGCTCCGTTTCTCCCGATCCAGGCCTCCGCCAGCTTCGCCGCCTCCGGATCGCCCCCCTCGGAGGCGTTGCCCCCAGCCCGCAGGCTCACGCAGCGGGAGCGGATGGTGGGGAGAAAGGCTCCGGGGTTCCGCCCCAGGAGCAGGAAGGCCGCGTAGGAGGGCGGTTCCTCCAGGATCTTCAGCAGGGCGTTCTGGGCCTGGGGAGTCATGGCGTCCGCCTCCGGCAGAAGGAAGACCTTCCGCTTCCCCTCGTTGGGCAGGACGTAGGCTTCCCCGCTCAGCTCCCGCACCTGGTCCACCCGGAAATCCCGGTATTTCTTCCCGGGATTGTTGGGATCCGGCAGGCGCTCCCGGCGCAGAAGGTCCGGATGGATGCCCTTTTCCGTCTTCCGGCAGGCGGCGCACTTGCCGCAGGGCCTGCTCCCCTCCCCTTCGCAGAGAAGGGCCCGGGCGCAGAACAAGCCCAGCTTCTCCCGCTCCGCGGCATCCGGCCCGGTGATGAGGAAGGCGTGGCCCAGCTCCTCCCGCTCCGCCAGGGTGCGGATATAGGCGTATACGTCCATGGGCGCGCCTCCTCTCCAGTCCATCGTGCTGACTATAAATTTTATCATGCTTGATGTAAAAATGCAAGGGCGGCAGGCAAACCGGAACTTCCCTGCCGGGATGCCTCCCCTTCCCGGCTTCCCCCATTGACTTCTTCCTTGAATTGGCGTAAAATGGCGGGTATCCGAACAATTTGGACAAATTTTCGGGAGGGAGAAAGATGAAGCTTGGAGATATCGCCGGACTGGCCCGGTCCATTCGGGAAAATGTGGAGAAGGTCATCATCCCCACGGGGGACACCCTGGACCTGCTCCTCACCGCCCTGATCGCGGGCGGCCACGTGCTGCTGGACGACGTGCCCGGCACCGGCAAGACCATGACCGCAAAGGCCCTGGCCCGGAGCCTGGGCGTCCGCTGCACCCGGGTGCAGTTCACCCCCGACCTGCTGCCCTCGGACATCACCGGCACCAACGTATACAACCAGAAGGAGGGGATCTTCACCTTCCGCAAAGGTCCCGCCTTTACCAACATCCTCCTGGCGGACGAGCTGAACCGGGCCACCCCCCGGACCCAGTCCGCCCTGCTGGAATGCATGGAGGAGCGGCAGATCACCGCGGACGGAGAGACCAAGGTCCTGGACCGGCCCTTCTTCGTCATCGCCACCCAGAACCCGGTGGAGACCTCCGGCACCTTCCCCCTGCCCGAGGCCCAGCTGGACCGCTTCCTCATGCGGCTGAGGCCCGGCTACCCCTCCACCGACGGGGAGCTGAAGATCCTGGACCGCTTCATCAAGGACGATCCTCTGGAGACCCTGGAGCCGGTGACGGACGGGGCTTCCCTGCTGGAGGCCCAGGCCCTTTGCCGGGAGGTCACGGTATCCGACCCGGTGCGGCAGTATATCGTGAGCCTGACGGAGGCCACCCGGACGCCCCAGGACGTGAGCCTGGGGGTCAGCCCTCGGGGCATGCTGTGGATGCTCCGCAGCGTCCAGGCCCGGGCCGCCATCCACGGCCGGGACTACGTCCTGCCGGACGACGTGAAAGCCCTGGCGGTACCCGTATTCGCCCACCGGCTGGTGACCCGTTCGGGTTACGCCGCGGCGGAGCGGAGCGAGGCCATCCTGCGGGATCTGCTGCGGGTGGTCCCGGTCCCCTCGGAGGATCCCAAGGCGGACGAAATGCCGGAGGCCTGAGATGAGCACGGTCTGGATCGCCGTGGTGGTGGTCCTCCTGGCCCTTGGCCAGACCCTGTACTATCACCGCCGGGGACTCCGGCGGGTGCAGTATTCCCGGCAGTTCAGCCGGGACCGGGTCTTTGCCGGGGAGGAGGTGGAGCTGGCGGAGGTCTTATCCAACGATAAGCTCCTGCCGGTCCCCTGGGTGCGGGTGGAATCCCGCATCTCCTCCCGGCTGCACTTCCAGCGGCAGGAGAACCTGAATATCGCCATGGACCTGTTTCACAAGAGCATGTTCTTCCTGGGCTCCTATTCCAAGATCACCCGCCGCCATCACGTCCTCTGCACCCGCAGGGGATATTACGACTGCTCCCTGGTGTCCATCGTGGCCGGGGACCTGTTCGGCCTGGCCCATGACCGGATGGACTGCGCCACCGAGGCCAGGCTCCTGGTCTATCCTCCCATTCTGGAGCAGAAGGATCTGCCGGACGCCGCCCTGAAATGGCAGGGGGACGTGACCGCCCGTCGATGGATCCTGCCGGATCCCATCCTGGTCACCGGCATCCGGGATTACCGCAGCGGCGACCCCCAGCGGGACGTGCACTGGGGCGCCACCGCCCGCACCGGCAAGCTGCAGGTGAAGCAGCGGGACTATACCGTTTCTCCCCGGGCCATGCTGGTGCTGAACTGCCAGATCTCCGCCTACCTCATGGGGGGCATGGAGCCGGATCAGCTGGAGCTGCTGGAAAACGGCGTCACCATGGCCGCCTCCCTGGCCTCCTGGTGCGTGCGCAGCGGCGTGGACGTGGGCTTCATGGCCAACGGGGAAAACCAGCTGAACGAAGGCGTAACGGTGTACGTGGAGCCCCGGTGCTCCGAAGCCCACCTGGACCGCATCCTCCGGGAGCTGAGCCTCCTGCGGATCAAAATGGTCCTGGGCATCGAGACCATGCTGGATAAACAGATCAAGGCGGGTCTGACGGATATGGACCTGCTCATTATCTCCGCCTACTGGGACCAGGGGCTGGAGCTCCGGGCCAATCAGCTGCGGCGGCAGAACAACAGCGTCACCTGGCTGCCCATCCGCGAGGGGGTGAACCCGTCATGAAGATCTCGAGAGGCATCCTGGCCTTTCTGAATCTGGTCCTGGGGGCCATGCTGGCCTTCGGCGTCCTCTTCCTGATGGAGCGGCTCATGCGGCAGAACTGGGTCTGGTACAGCCGGGTCCTGGCCTGCTGGCCCATCCTCCTGTGCTGGGCGGTGGGTCTCGTGGCCCGGAGGCTGGAATCCCTGCGCATCCCGCTCCTGGCCGCGGCCCTGGTGCTGGCGGCGGTGGTGATGGCCCTGTTCCTCCGGCGCTTCGGCTTCTGGGATATTGCCTTCCGGGTCGTGGCTCTGGCCCCCGGGGCGGGGCTCTACCTGGTGGGCCTGAAGGGGGACGAACCCTTCCCGCCCCGCTTCGCCGTGGGCGGCATGCTGGTGTACCTGCTGGAGGTGCTGCGCCACGGGGGCGATCCCCAGGGTACAGCCCTTTGCTGGTGCGGCCTCATCGCCCTGATCCTGACCCTGTACAGCTTCAATACCGCCAGCGTCACCGCCGGGGTGCACAATGTGAAGGGCGGGGAGACCATGAGTCTGCCCGCGGGCATCCGGGGCAAGAACCTGGCCCTGCTCACCGGTTTTCTGCTGATCTGCATCTTCGTTGCCAATATCGGCTTCCTCCGCACGGCTGCGGCGGCGGTCTGGCAGTTCATCTGGGGCGGCATATCCGCGTTCTTCAAGTGGATCACCAATCTGGGCACCACCAGCACCTCCGGCCCCGCGCCCACGGAATACGTGCCGGAAGTGCAGACCATGCACCCCATCGAGATCGAGCAGGAGGGCTCCGGGATCTTCGTCACCATCTACGGCGTATTCTGGGGCATCGTCTGCGTCCTCTTCTTCCTCCTGGCCTACGGCGTGGCCCGGGAGGGGAAAAACGGCGGCGTCCTCCGCCGCCTGTCCGACGCGCTGCGGAAGCTCATGCGCACCCGGCAGATCCTGGAGTATGAGGACGACGTGGAGCAGGCGGACCTGAAGACCATCGTGAAGAAGCAGCGGGAAGCCGCCCGGAAATTCTGGAAGAGGATCACGGTCCGGCGGCGGAAATTCTCGGATATGCCGGACGACGAGAGCCGGGTGCGGTATGCCTACCGGGCCCTGATCCGCTCCAAGTACGGAGAGGACTGGAGCCCCAATCTCACTCCCTCCGAGCTGGGAAAACAGCAGAGCCGGGAGACCCTGCGGCAGCTGACGGAGACCTACAATCGGGTGCGGTACGACACGGATAAGCCCATTCCCCCGGATTTCGGGGAGCAGGCCGCCCGTGCGGTGCGGGAGATGGGCAGCCGATAGCGCGTTCGCGCAATGTATCGCGCCTGCGGCACATGAACTGCACGATGTGCATGAATGGACCTCCGGGCATGACGGAAGATGACCGGACTGCGGAACGAATACGGGATCGGCGGATTCTCCGCCGATCCCGCAAAAAATATCCCCCCGGGAGGCTTGCGGAGAAAAAACGCGCCGGCTATACTTGGGGAGCAAACGCTCAGATGGATAATCCTTCCTGTTTTCTGAAAAGAAGAACTCCTGCCGGAACGCCAGACCGGCAGGGGTTCTTTGTGTCCGCAGGGCTTTGCGGACCGGGAGGCTCCCGGGAAACTCAGACGGCTTCCAGGGCCTGGGCCAGGTCCTCCAGGATATCGTCGATATGCTCGATGCCGATGGACAGGCGGACGGTGTTGGGCTTGATGCCGCAGGCCAGGAGATCCGCCTCATTGAGCTGGGAATGGGTGGTGCTGGCGGGGTGGATCACCAGGCTCTTCACGTCCGCCACGTTGGCCAGGAGGGAGAAGAGCTTCAGGCTCTCGGTGAACTTCTTCGCGGCCTCCGCCCCGCCCTTGATCTCCACGGTGAAGATGGCCCCCGCTCCATGGGGGAAGTACCGGTCATACAGCGCCTTCTCCCGGCCGGAGGCCAGGGAGGGATGGTTCACCTTGTCCACCTTGGGATGGTTCTTCAGGAATTCCACCACCTTCAGGGCGTTCTCCGTATGCCGCTCCACCCGGAGGGAGAGGGTCTCCAGCCCCTGGAGGAGCAGGAAGGAGTTGAAGGGGGAGATGGTGGCTCCCAGGTCCCGCATGAGGGTGCAGCGGAGCTTCAGGATGTAGGCCGCAGGCCCGCCCACCTCCGTGAACACGATGTCATGGTAGGAGGGGTTGGGTTTCGAGAGGCCGGGGAACTTATCGGAAGCGGACCAGTCGAACTTGCCACCGTCCACGATGACGCCTCCCAGCACGGTGCCGTGGCCGCCGATGAACTTGGTGGCGGAGTGGACCACGATATCCGCCCCGTGCTCCAGAGGCCGGAGCAGGTACGGCGTGGCAAAGGTGCTGTCCACGATAAAGGGCAGTCCGTGGCGGTGGGCGATCTCCCCGATGGCCTCCAGGTCGATGACGTCGGAGTTGGGGTTCCCCAGGGTCTCGGCGTACAGGAGCCGGGTGTTGGGCCGGATGGCCTTTTCGAAGTTCTCCGGGTCAGCGGGGTCCACGAAGGTGGTGGTGAGTCCCTGCTCCACCAGGGTGTTGGCGAAAAGGTTATGGGTGCCGCCGTACAGGTTGGTGGAGGAGACGATATGGTCCCCCGCCAAGGCGATATTCTGGATGGCGTAGGCGATGGCGGCGGAGCCGGTGGCGGTGGCCAGGGCCCCCACGCCCCCCTCCAGGGCGGCGATGCGCTTCTCGAAGATATCCGTGGTGGGGTTCCCCAGGCGGGTATAGATGTTCCCCTCCTCCGTCAGAGCGAAACGGCCCGCCGCCTGGGCGGAATCCTTGAACACATAGCTGGTGGTGAGGTACAGGGGCACCGCCCGGGCGTCCGTTGCGGGGTCCGCCTGCTCCTGGCCCACGTGGACCTGCAGGGTCTCAAAGCGATAGTCTGCCATTTGCTGTCCTTCCTTTCCAAAAAGGCGCCTCCCGGGGAGACGCCGGATCTTTTCGCTCAATTATACCCGCGGGGGGAAGCCGGGTCAATGCCATGCCGGGGTTTTCCCGGAAATACCCCCTTGAAAACCGCCCTTTCCCTCTGCCATAATAGGGCAGGAAACAAAATCTCAGAATATCGGGAGGAATCATCATGGGCAGTCTGAAAAGTCTGGACGGTCTCCTGCAGGAGGTGCTGAAGCGCGGCCCCGGCGGAGCGGGCCTGCGGGTCTATCAGGGAGAGGACCTGCTGTACGAAAATTACGTGGGCTATGCCAGCAAAGAGAAAAACATCCCCTTTACGGACAAGACCATCTGCCAGCTGGCCTCCATGACCAAGCCCATCGCCAGCGCCGCCTGCATGCAGCTCTTCGAGCAGGGAAAATTCCTGCTCACGGACTTCGTGGAGGACTATTACCCCGAGTGGAAGGACCACAAGATCTACACCTACAGCCCCCGGGGGGATCTGCGGGTGGAGCCGGCGAAGGTCAAGCCCACCGTGGGGCATCTGTTCGACATGACCAGCGGCGTCACCGTGGACTGGGGCTGGAACAACCCCAACAGCCAGGCCCTGGCGGAAAAGATGAACGAGGCCAAGGCCAAGGGGGAGTATAATCTCCAGACCTTCGCCAAAGCCGCGGGCCAGATCCCCGGCGCCTTCGAGGCGGGGGAGCATTTCTATTACGGCCAGAGCCTGGACGTGGCGGCGGCCCTGCTGGAGCTCCTCTCCGGCCAGACCTTCGGGGATTACCTGAAGGAGCATTTCTTCGATCCCCTGGGGATGGAGGACACCTATTTCCGGGTGCCGGCGGAGAAGAAAAGCCGGATCTCCGTTCAGTACCAGATCACCCCCGAGGGGGTGCGGGAGGGGGATTTCCCGCCCCTGTTCTACGATCCCACCTATGAATCCGCCTGCGGCGGCCTTTTCGGCACCATGGAGGATTATTCCCGCTTTGCCCTGGCCATGACCCTGGGAGAATACAAGGGCGTCCGGCTGCTGAACGACAGCACCATCCGCCTCATGGCCATGAACCGCCTCTCCCCCCAGGCTCTGAAGGACTTCGAGAATCCCTACCTCAGCGGCTACGGCTACGGCCTGGCCGTGCGTACCCGGATGCATCCCGAGGCGGGGAGCAACAGCAGCATCGGGGAATTCGGCTGGACCGGCGGCTGGGGCTCCTGGGTGCTTATGGACCCGGCGAAGAAGATCACCATCGTCTACGCCCACCAGTGCGTGCCCAACCAGGAGGGCTACGTCCATCCCCGCATCCGCAACATCGTCTACGGGGCTTTGTGAGCTCCCCGTTCCCCGGAAAAACAGCCCCCGCCGGAGGGCGGGGGTTTTGTATTGGCAGGGCGGCGCTATTCCCCCGCCTTCTTCAGCTTCACCCAGGCGGGGTACAGGCAGAGTCCCGCGCAGAAGGGCAGGACGTAGACGGCGAGCAGCAACCGGACCCTCGTGGGATCCGTAAGGATGAACAGGGCGATCCCGGGCAGCCGGAACGGCAGCAGAAACCACAACAGGAACGGCATGGTCAGCAGCCAGGGGATCAGCAGCAGGACCGCCGCGATCCGCAGGGCGAGCTTCCCCCGTTTCCCCGGCTCCACGCTGCGCCGGAGGGACAGGACCGCCGGGATCAGCATCCCCGCGGCGACGAAGCCCAGGGGCAGCACGGCCAGCTGATTGACGGCATAGGGCAGGACGTTGAAGGTCTTTTTCCGGAGTTCCATCAGCAGCGGCAGAATGAACAGAGCGTCCAGCAGCGCCAGCAGGGCGAGGACCCCCAGGACGATGACCCAGATCACCGCCTTCCGCCGGAAGCGGGGGTACTCCTGTTTTTTTCCGTAGATCAGCTCCGCCGGTTCCAGATCCAGCGCGCCGGCCAGGGCCTCCAGCGTCTCCAGATCCGGCTGGTTCTTCCCGGTCTCCCAGTTGCTCACCGCCTGCCGGGTCACGTGGAGCCTTTCTGCCAGGGCGTCCTGGGTCAGGCCGTTCTGCTGCCGGTATCGCCGGATGTTCTTGCCTACGTCGTTCATGCTCTGCCCTCCCGCTCCGTCTCTGGTCAGATCATACCGCTGGGAAGGGAAAAAGTCACGCAAGGATCTCTTGCGGGGCGGGACCGGCCGCGGCGATCCCCTTCGCCGGGGCGGTCTTTTTGTTTCATTTGACTTCTGTGCTGTTCGATCCTAAAATACTTATATCAGAGGAAAGGATGGTTTTCCATGAACGAAAAGAATTCCGGCAGCTTCGTGGAATTCCGGAATGTGCGGAAGGTCTATCAAATGGGCGAGGTCAGCATCGAAGCGCTGCACGACGTGAACTTCACCATCGAAAAGGGGGAGATCTGCGTGATCGTCGGCCCCTCCGGCGCAGGCAAGACCACCCTGCTCAACATCCTGGGCGGCATGGACCGGCTCACCTCCGGCCATGTGCTGCTGGAGGGGACGGATATCTCCGCCTTCTCCAAGCGGGAGCTGGCCTCCTACCGGCGGTACGACGTGGGCTTCGTCTTCCAGTTTTACAACCTGATCCAGAACCTCACCGCCATCGAAAACGTGGAGCTGGCCACCCAGATCTGCCGGGAGCCCCTGGATCCCATGGCCGTGATGGAGCAGGTAGGTCTTCGGGACCGGGCGCTGAATTTCCCCTCCCAGCTCTCCGGCGGGGAGCAGCAGCGCGTAGCCATTGCCCGGGCGCTGGCGAAGAATCCGAAGCTGCTCCTTTGCGACGAGCCCACCGGCGCGCTGGATTACCTGACCGGGAAGCAGATCCTGAAGCTGCTGCAGGATACCGCCCGCCGGACGGGCATGACCGTGATCATCATCACCCACAACAGCGCGCTCACCGCCATGGCGGACCGGGTCATCCGGGTCAGAAGCGGGACCGTGGCGGAGCAGATGATCAATGAGAACGCCGTGCCCGTGGAGCAGATCGAGTGGTGAGTATGCACAGATCGTCTGTATTGATTTTATCCGTCCTCCGGGAGATCAAAAGTACCCTGGCCCGGTATCTCGCCATTTTTGCGATCATTGCCCTGGGGGTCGGCTTTTTCGCTGGACTGCGCATCTCCACGGACGCCATGCTGAAGACCGCCGACGCGTATTTTCAGGAAAAGGAACTGTACGATTTCCGGCTCGTCAGCACTCTGGGGCTCACCCGGGAGGACGTGGACGCCTTTGCCGGGCTTCCCGGCGTGGAGAAGTCGATCGGTTCCGTGAACGCCGATTTCCTGTGCCGCACCGAAGAGGGAGACATCGTCCTCCGCGCCCACCTGCTGACGGAGGAGCTGAACCGGCTGGATCTGACAGCCGGACGCCTGCCCGGGGCGGGGGATGAATGCGTGCTGGATGCGCTGTTCTTCGGGGAGGAGAGCCTCGGGACGGTCCTGACCTTCTCCGAAGAGAACACGGAGGAGACCCGCAGTTCCTTCGCCTGCGACGCCTATACGGTGGTGGGGCTGGTCAACGCACCCTATTACGCCAACTTCGAGCGGGGCACCAGCGCCCTGGGCCAGGGCAAGCTGGCCGGGTTCATCTACCTGCCTGCGGAGGGCTTCGACACGGAGATCTACACCGAGATCTTCCTGCGGCTCACGGAGCGGGGGAAGCTCTATTCGGATGCGTACGAGGCCGCTGTGGACGGGATGGAGCCCGCCGTCGCCGACCTGCTGGAGCAGCGGGCGCAGCTCCGGCACGACGACCTGGAATCGGACGCCCTTTCCCGGATCGAGGACGCCCAGGCGGAGCTGGACGAAGGCCGGGATACATACCGCAGGGAACGGACGGACGCAGAGACCGAGCTGGACGAAGCCCTGGAGGAGCTGAACTCCGCCCGAACGGAACTGGACGAGGGTTGGGACCAGCTTTCCGCGGGGAAAGAGGACCTGGCCGGAAAGAAGGCGGAAACCGAAGCGGAGCTCGCCAGAGCCCGGCGGGAGCTGGACGAGGGCTGGGCAGCCCTGAAAAAAGGCCGGTCGGAGCTGGAAACCCGGCGGGAGGAGGCTGCCCGGAGCCTGGCGGATGCCCAGGCGGAGCTGGAGGAGGCAGCCGGGCAGATCGCCCGGGGGGAGGCGCAGCTGGAGCAGTGCCGGAACCTCTGCGCCGCCGGGGAAGCCCTTACCCGGGGGATCAACGCCGCCCTCCCGAATCTGGAATTCGATTCGCCCAACGAGCTGGTCTCTGCCCTGATCTACGGGGAAAACCCGCAGCTTGCCGCCGCGGCGGACGCAGCGCTGGCGGGATCCGGCATGACGGGCGGCTCCTTCTGCGCCGCCTGGACCCGGGCGGAGGAGCAGCTGGGCGCCCCTCTGAGCGGCGAGACCGTCGCCGCGCTGGCTGCCGGGCTGGAAGCAGCCCGCGCACAGTATCACGAAGGCACGGCGCAGCTGGAAGAGGCGAAGGAAGCTTCCGCTTCCGCCCTGGCGGATGCGGAGACGACGCTCGCGGACTCCGAAACGCAGCTCCAAGCGGGAGAAGCGGCGTACGCGAAAAACCGGAAAGCCGCGGCGGCCGCCATCGCGGCGGCGGAGCAGGAGCTGGAGGCCGCCGAACAGGAGCTGTCCCGGGGGGAAGCGGATTACGAAGACGGACTGCGGGAATACGAGGACGCCCGGGCGGAGGCGGACCGGCGGTTCGCCGAGGCGGAGCAGGAGCTGGCGGACGGGCAGCGGAAGGTGGACGAAGCCCGGGAAAAACTGAGGGATCTGGAGGATCCCTCCACCTATGTGCTGGACCGCACCGCGAACATCGGCTGCGCCACGCTGGACAACGATCTGGGGATCGTCCGGGGTGTCT
>JAEEGJ010012929.1_pt1 | contig 20467 bp, 13 predicted proteins | sample 8958761 | NCBI WGS metagenome assembly JAEEGJ01 (sample SAMN16246546, study PRJNA631951) | gut metagenome | biome: gut microbiome; feature: rumen; material: RS-attached | host: Bos | place: Iran: Karaj | collected 2018-10
CTTTACCTCGTTAAGTTTCACAATTCCCTGAGCCACAACGTCCTGATAAACGGCGCCGTTGTCGTTATTGACATGTGTGCCAAACCTCAGACTAACTGCCACCAGCTCGCCTTGCTCCAGCTTCTGAGTGGCATTCTCTCCGAACGCTACGGCATAGAACTCTTCGGCATAATCACCGCCGATGCCCTTCAGGTGTACGTTACACTTGGCCAGTTGGCCACCATCCTGTTTCTTACTCTGTACGTAGACGGGTTCCGTCTGCGATACAACCTTAAAAATTTCTGTAATCATAAAAATAAAAAATTAAAATTGTTATTAACTATGGCTCGATATAGATGGAGCCGTTTTTTTCTTCAAAATCACGCCTTATCTGTTCGATGCTTTTGTGCGGAAACTGAATCTTCAGCTGATCTGCCAAAGACTCATCATCTCTCACTGACATCACATACTGCAGATACGCTTTCTTCTTTACTTTGCCCCCAGACGTACCAGCAGCCTGCATCTGCTCGCTCATCTCCCACTGGCTGCAGCATTCTCTAGGCTTTACGCTTTTGCAATGCTTCGTACAGTATCTGGCTAAAATAAGTCTTGTTAAATCCTTGAACGCGCACGAAGCACAGCACTTATTGACTTCAATCCCATGTTGATTCCTAGTAACCTGATACTTCATAATACTTTTCAATCAAATATTCGTCAAGATTGAATGGCGCAATAGTGCAACTCTTTTCGATGTGGTTCGCCTGTTGCATAAGCTTATAACCGATGAGAGAAAAGACTGACGAGAACGTATTGTACCAAACTTTATTCAGCCTGTCTTCCGAAAAACGCTCTTCATCCGACATATCTCCTTCCATCACAGCCAGTCTCAGAGCTATTACAAAATAGACTGTAAAGAGAGAAAATGAATACAAAGAAGCCAACAAGTCTTCAACGTACCAATGGGCAGCTTGTTCCTTAACCTCGTCCAGATCGTACAATTCAAACATCACGTTACCGGATTTCATCTCCTTGTAGGTCAGAGGACCCATTGTATCAGAATTCACTATAGCAACATACTTACCCGGATAGATATCACATACCAAGCGCTTACCTATACTGATGCAGTCTTCATGTTTTTTTATCAGACTGATCGTTTCTTCATCAAGTTTGTAAATCAGGTTGTCCCAGTCCACGTGACCATAGACTACTCTCAGATGGGTTGCGAGGTCTGCCGTATCAGCTCTCTCATCAGCATCCATCAGATTGACAATCATCTTTGTTTTACATTCCAAAAAATCTGGGGTATTCTCCACCCCGCTACGAAAATTTATCATAATTAATTCCTTTCTTTATTAATAATGTGATTATACTATTCATTACATTTGTCAAACAAGTTCTGTGAGATTCGCTTCACCTGTTTCTCGACTCCCTTAGTCGTTATCAAATGCTTCTTCAAGGGAATATGAGTCTGGTTTTCGATAAAGAAGAAAAAGCCAGTCAACTTTGAGCAGATTTCTTTAAGACTATCATACATATCCTCCCTTTCGCCAACATAGTGTTCCAGTTCACCAACGTACATCGACATGCGGTATTTCACGCTCTTGGTTTCTTCATCCTCATACTCCAATATCCTGATCGTCAGTTTCTGCAGTTCTTGATTATAGCTGATGCCGTATTTACGCATCTCGTCAAGTCTGACAGATAAACTATCGTAAGGGTGACCAGAGTTAATAAAAATCTGACCCAGCATTTCTATAACATACTTCGAGTCCGCCGGCTGACCTTCCACACATAGGAGGTGATAGTCAAGTTCGTCCTCGGCATAAGTCTTAGTAAACTCTCGGAAGTTCTGCACAGGGCATCCTGGCGTCATAATCGTCAGACGAGGTTTGCCGTCTTCATCAAGGCCTTCAAAATCACAGATAAAAAAGCCTACTCCAAACGTATCATAAATGAAAATTTTCTTTGCCATAATATAAAATGTTTAATAATTAATAATGTGAAAAAACTCTCTTGAAAATCCACTCTATTCTCCCGAACCGAGTGGTTGTTGCGGTCCGCTGACCGCTAGAAAACCAAAATTTCAGAAACATTCATTGAAAAACTCAAAACCTAACCAGTATGGAAAAAACTGTATATCTAATCCCTGGGCCTACCCAAGAGAATCTTTTGTATCAGTAAATCAAAGAGCGATTTGTCTTTCGACACTGCAAAATTAGGCAATAAAAAAGCACCCTTATTTTTATTCGTAAGCTTTCTGAATATTCGTAAACTTATTCGTAAAACTTACTATTTTTCGTTAATCGCTCGTAAGAATTTTCTCTTTTACGATCTCCCAAAATGTATTGCAAAGTTCCTCCCAAGGATTCTTTTTCATGGAGTAATAAGCCTTATTCTTATCGGATATGAAAATATAATGAGAAATATTACCCAGCGTCGAGTCACTTATTGTGAGATCTTCAGGCCAATCAGAAGGAGTTATCTTTCTAACCCTATCAGCATAATCCTTCTTCTTGAGACCAGCATCCAGCCTGTCTCTTTCTACAAGGAAGATACCACACCAATGATTTCGTGTCGAAAATAAGTCCTGATGAAATAATCTCAGCTGTTGCAAAGAGGCGCGCATCAACTCGTCCCTTTTCTCCTCAGGCATTTCGCGATACATCTTTCTAGTCTTATCATCAGTATCGTCCTTCTGACTATTGCCATCATTTCCGTCTTCCTCTGTAAAAGGGATTGCCTTTTGATTATATACCTTTCTTATTGCATTAAGATTCTTTATTGCTTCACGATTACCATTCAGCAAAGCATTTGTGAGGTAGGCACACAAGTAGTGCTCAGCCACAACCATACTACCGGCTTGACTTGCCATTTCCAGAAGCTTTTCTTGCTTCAACCACACTCCGTCTAAGAAGACGTAATCTTTTGTAATATTCTCCATTGTTCCGATGTCTTTGTGAGAAGCATGGAGGAGTAGCTACTTGATCTCATGAGGACTCTCACACGACTCGGGTTCATAAATTAATTAAACAAATAACTCCACCAGAGTCTTTGGGGTTTATTGAGCCCTCCGACTTCTGATTTGCATGCAAAGTTAGCTGGGATTATTGGTAATTGCAACTTATATCATCATCATAAATAATCCCACTGAAAACGTCTGATTTTCAGTGGGATATCGAAAAGTGGGATTATTCCTTTTGGGCTATTTCTCCCTTTTATTCGCTACTTCAGCAAATAATCTCTCCTGTTCCGTATAGAGATTATCTTTTATGTATTGCTCTGTCCATTTAGCTATTTTAGACGTACGATCAGATGCGCCATCATTAATATACCTTTTCAAAGTATCTGCTTTCCTCTTTTTAACAACAGTAGAGAGTGATTGAGCCAACTCTAATGCAGTTGTCTCTGTCTTGAATACTTTTAACGATGTCTTTAGCATTCCAAGCATGCGGCATATTTGAGTATATAAAGATTGCCCCTTAAGTTTTGCCTGCATTTCCAAACTTATATCACCGTTATATGCTGCCGTTAAGAAATTTGTCAAGAAGTCGCTCGCTACGTCCTTATTTAGATGTGGTTTACATGTATCAATAATAGATAATGCTTTTTCAAGAATCTCTTTTTGTTGATCGTCTTCATAGCCCCCCAGATGCACCTTCAATTCTGGTTTGCATTTTACCATATCAGCATGGATGAAGGCCAACATATAATCAAAATAAATTAGATCATCAATACTCTCATCTTTAATATCCATATAGTGCCTGTAAAGATACTTGCCCAAGGCAGTATAATCAAGACACATGATTTCATCTTTCATTTCAACGTATGTTGATAAACGAGCACACTCCATTTCAATATTATCTGGCAACTTCTCTCCTGCCTCAAGAGCGTCTTCTTGTATTTTGATTATGCTATTATTGATGTCTCTGTTTTTAAGAGGCTTCATGTAAGAAAAGACACCACTTCTCAGAAGACGCAAAATTTCCTGCATGCGTTTATCCTGCAATTCCTGCATATCAGTACAGTCATGCTCCTCTTTCCATTGTTCATAATCATTAATGACTTCTTCTGGTATAAGGTCATCATCTCTCCCTAAAATGTCATACCAGAAATTTTCATACTGATATGGTTTGATATATGTCTTTTTTTTGTTAATAGAGAATAACAAACCAAGTATTCTCTCAACACCATTTCTTAGAGCATAAGTAATATCTCGAGCATCAGCTGCGGCGTCACTACAAAACTGACGCATACCCGTTTTTAGAAAATCTGCTTTCTCCGATGAGAAAACATAGTCTTTCTGATTCAAAGGGAAAGAATCTATCATGTGATTGATAATCGAATCTTTGTCTGCACTATCGTAATATGAATTAGGATTTATTATTTCATCAATTTCAAGTTTGCCATCCAAAAAGGGCATTTGTTTATTAATTGAAGCGTCTTCATAACTGATTTCCGAATCCAGATTATCATCGATGACTTTCAGACTTTGCTCCAACTGATGCAATTCTGATATAAACCCCATAGCAAGCGAACGCTTCATAATAGGGTTATACTCCTTAAAGGATAATGACCAGTCTCTCATCAGTCCAAACAAAGTATCAATTCTATTTCCAATCAACATAATCTATATATTCATAGAAAGCGTGAGCTCATCAGGCAATGCAAAATCACTCCAGGCTTTGCCGACCTTGACAGACTCTCACACTGCACAAATGAAACTCACGCCGTAGTTGTTACTTCTACGCGCAAGCGCCACTTGTCGCATTGTCGGTCTGCGTCTGTCTTATCTTCTTTTTGGCAAATTCGGAGTGATCAGATGAACGCTGCTACCTTCTTGGCGACTCGCTTTCTTGACTACCTATAGGGATAGCCGCCTATTATCTTTCCTTTCTTCTATTCGTTTGTATTTAAGAATTTATTCAAATATGCTTTCAGTTTCTCTATCACTGTCTGCTTCTTCTCGCCGCTTTCAGGAGAGAAGGGATTAACTGGCGGCAATATCTTGGCGATGCCTGTTCCGGTTTCAGTCACATAGCCATCAGCAAAAGCACGCTTCATAAACGCTTCAGTTTCCTGAGGACGAAGTTTCTCTTCTGCGATGATGGTATTCAACTGAATCTTCTTTTCCAGCTCGATATATCTCTCCCATTCTTCGCCCACATCAGGTCCTCTGTCTGGAGTCATCTGCGCAATAAACCTTTCAATCAGTTCGCGCTTATCTCGCATATCTGGGCTTGCATCTATCTGTTTCTTGATCTTGACAATAATCTCCTTATCCTCACAGTTCGAATCGTGATACTTCTGAACCAATTCCAGAATATAGCGGATATTGATCTGAACTTGCTTCACCAGTTCCATCTCGAAGACGACATCGTCGGAGATATCTTCGCGCTCCTTGCCTCCGGTTTTCGGTCTGAACTCTTCGTAATAAGTATTATACCATCCCAAGTAGTCCTGATAGCGCATTTCGTCAATTATCTTGGCCTCATCGGTAAAGTAGTCGAAGGCAGCCAGTACATTCCTGACTCGCAATATTTCACCCATCAGGTGTACAAAGGATTTCTTCTGCTCTTCATCAAAGATATTGGCCATTTCCTCTATCGGGTATGAATTGAGCAAACGCTGGATCAGCTCCGTATAAGGTTCATGCCATTTGCCCCTATCGTCTTCATAGCCATCGCTATAATACTCCTCATAGGTTTTCAGGAACACCATTCCCGATGCATTCTCGTCGCCGAAGATGGCCAGACTCTTATTGGTGGCATCTTCCAGATTGCGGAAGCAGACGATATTACCACAATTCTTTACGGCATTCAGTATGCGGTTGGTGCGGCTATAGGCCTGAAGCAATCCATGCAGTTTCAGGTTCTTATCCACCCAGAGCGTATTCAGCGTCTTGGCATCGAAGCCCGTCAGGAACATACCCACCACAATCAGGATGTCGATCTGTTTGTTCTTCATCCTGAGCGATACATCCTTATAATACGACTGGAACGAATCACCATCCGTAGAATAGTTAGTACCAAACGCCTCGTTATAATCTTTGATGGCGGCCTCCAGTGCTTCCCGGCTCTGCGCATCCTTCGGTGTGCCTACATCCTCAGGATTCTCATCACCTTCAAAGCCCCATTCATCTACCTCTTCTTCATTGGCGTTATAGGTGTAGATTGTAGCCACACGAAGGGCAGGATTATCACCTTGCTGTTTTTTGAACTCATTATAATAGAGAATTGCAGCCTTAACCGAGTCTACGGCAAAGATACTGTTGAATCCTCTGGTCTTGATCCTTGCTTTCTCTTCTTCTGCTTTCCTACCCTTTTTTACGACCTCCTCAACATTCAGTAGCTTACTCATCGTATAGGCATCAGCACTCTGCTTGGTTTTCTCAGCAAAGTGGTCGAGGATATAGCGCGTCACGATTTCGATGCGCTTAGGATCATGCAAGGCTTCTTCCGTATCAATACCCCAGACTTGCTTTCGCGCAACATCATCCTTCATTCGCATCGTGCGGTTGTAGTCCACATGGAACTTCAGCACGTTCTTGTCTCTGATGGCATTGATGATAGTATAAGTATGCAAGGCTTTGGTCGGTTTCCCGTCTTTATCAGGCTCTCCGCCAAACAGTTGGGCAGTTGTCGTATATTTACTGCCTGCACTTGTGTTGACGGCAAAGATCGGTGTGCCTGTAAAGCCGAACATGATATACTTCTTCACCCGCTTCACTATCAGCTTGTGCATATCACCAAACTGACTGCGGTGACACTCATCGAATATCAGTACGATATTCTCTTTGGTCAGAATCTCCCGAAGCTTTTCATCCTTATCATAGATACCGGGCTTCATCAGGTTCGACAGCTTTTGTATCGTGGTGATGATAATCGTCGATGTATTATCCTTCAACTGCTTCTGCAAGATTCTGGCCGATGAATTCGAGTTGGCACAATCCTTCTCAAAGTTGTCATACTCCTTCATCGTCTGATAGTCCAGATCCTTACGGTCCACCACAAAGAGCACTTTCTTGATGTTGTCCATCTTCGAAGCCAGCTGGGCAGTCTTAAACGATGTCAGCGTCTTGCCCGAGCCCGTTGTGTGCCAGATATAGCCGCCAGCTTTGATGGTGCCTTGCCATTTATTATAGATAGCGGTCTGAATCCTTTGCAATATCTTCTCGGTAGCCGCTATCTGATAAGGGCGCATCACCAGCAGTTGCTTATCCACATTGAACACACAGTATTTCGTCAGGATGTTCAGTATGGTATGCTTGGCAAAGAATGTCGCCGTAAAGTCGCGCAAGTCGGTCAGCAGGGTATTCTCTTGATCCGACCAATATGAGGTAAATTCAAAAGTGTTGCCATCAGTCTTTTGCTTGCGTGGGCCACTTACAGACTCTTGTTCCTTTGCATATCTCGTTGTATTCGAATAATATTTGGTTTCTGTACCGTTTGAGATGACAAATATCTGCACATAGTCGAACATCGCTTTCCCTGCCCAGAAGGAATCCCGCTGATAGCGGTTGATCTGATTGAAAGCCTCCTTGATGTCAACGCCTCTGCGTTTCAGTTCGATATGCACCAAAGGCAGGCCGTTCACCAATACCGTCACATCATAACGGCTCTTATGGGCACCCTTTTCCTCCTCAAACTGATTCGTAACCTGTAGATAGTTATTATGGATGTTGGTCTTGTCAATGAGCTTGATGTTCTTCTTCAGGCCATTATCCATCATCAGGTCAATGATATAGCCCTTGCCCTGAATCATCTCTGTCTTGTCCTGAATAGTCATCTGCTCGTTGGTAATCTTAGGTAGCAACCGGTTCCACTCGGCATCGCTCAGCTTCACATCATTGAGCTTTTCCAACTGCATACGAAGATTTGCTATCAGAAAAGGCTCACCTGGACCTACAATATATTCATAGCCCTGCCTTACCATTTGGCCGATAAAGGCATTCTCGAGTTTTGCCTCACTCTGATAACCCCCATCCGGCTTTTGCTCCACCTCGTAGTGGGCCATCACCGTCGAGTGCTCCTGTTCTACTATGATCTTATAGTCATCCATTATCTTCCTTATTAATTCCGTTGAATTTTAGAAATGGTTTCATCTATTTTTTCTTGCGAATAACCTAAATCACCAAAATAATCATATAGAAAGTCTTTACATAATTCTTTTATCTCTTGACCATTAACTACACCCTCTTTTGTTTCTGTTATTTGATAACAAATATACAAAAGACTATCAGTAACTAAATATTCATTTATCTGCTTTAGGCACTCTATAGGTGTTATAAGATAATCATTGTCAAAGAAGGAAATGGCTTTGTCTATATCTTCTTCTTTTAAGTTTAAAAGCTTCAACGTATAATTATATGTAGCTAGAATACCCTGTTTTTTTACAATATCTGTCATATCTTTGTCTATATTTTCTGGAGTATTATCAGCAAAAGACAAGAATGACTCAATTGTATAGATATATGCATATTTTTGTTCTCTTGTCATTTTTGCGAAAATAACATTTGATATAAAATCGTCTTTTTTATCATCTGAGAGACTATTTAAATTTATGTCTTTTGCAGGCATTAAAAATTCTTTTATGGTTTTAAAGGTTCTTCTAATCGAATGTATAAACCATAAAACAAAAACAAATAAGACAATATATATTATAATGTTTTTAACAACCATATATATCAATCAAATGTCAATAGTTTATTACGATAATATTCATATTGCTTTTCGCGCTGAGAGAGTTGAGCCTCTAAGTTCTGTATGCTCGCCTCGAAAGTATCGAGGATAGAGACAATGCGTTGCTGCTCAGAAATAGGAGGTACAGGGATTATTATTCTTTGAAAATCTTTAGCAGTAATTTGGGCAATTGGCATTGCTTCATCACCTTTATACTGCATTTTTACCTTGGTGCTCTGCCAAACAAAAAACAGGAACTTACTATTGATATCAAAACACCTTAGTATTGTCATAAAAGCGCCAAATGCCATTCCTTCTGCATCTTTTGTTATCATTGCAGCCTTCCCAACTAATCTTTTACTGCCATTTCTAACACAAATAAGAATATCATTTTCTTCAACAATAGCTCTTGGGGGAATGTCCATTTGAACATAAACGTTATCTACAAATACTAATTTGTCTTCGTCAATATTAGAAGACCTTAATACTAATGTGCCAGTTTCGCTTAAAAACTCAGGCTTATACGTAAGGCCAGTAAAATTTTTAGCAACTTCTGAGATAGTTTTCATTTCCACTCCTTCTTTTCCTTCAAGGTCGAGGAGTTGATCACGATAATACTCATACTGCTTGCGGCGCTGGGCGATTTGCTCTTTTAGGTTTTCGATGGAAGCGGTAAACGTATCGAGTATGCCTACTATCCGATTCTGCTCTGAGAGAGAAGGAATGGGGATGGGGATTGTTGAAGCCACATTTGACATTAGCTTGGGGTTACCCATTCCATCTAACACATAATCTTTAGCTGTTTTGGATAGCCAGAAATAAAGATAATTTTGTTGGACGTTATTATCAGTTATATCTATTAGACCACATACATTAGTAATACTGAACTTTCCCTTTCTACTAAATATGGTTCCTGCATAAGCTCCATCTGTTGTCCATGTTAGATAATCACCATCGAACATATAACTATTAATATATCCCAAAACTCCATCATTAGCTGTTTGAGAAGAATAAACGGGATAGTCACCTTCAAAATCTCGAATATAGTCTTTCGAAATAACTTTGCCTCTTATAAGACGAGCCACATCTCCTAATTTCTTCCACTCTACCATACTTATTCCCCCATTTCTTTGATAATGGCATCAATCTTCTGGTTCAGTTCATTACCCTCAGCAATCAATGTTTCGAGTTTGGCATTGACCTCAGTGATATTGATCACCTCGCGGGTATCTTCCTGCTCCACATAACTTGAAACACTGAGGTTACAATCATTAGCCAGGATGTCGTCGTTCTTCACCAGTTTGGCCAGGTATTCTTCATCCTTGCGTGCCTTGAACAACTCCATTATCTTATCCTGATGCTCAGGCTGGAGCACGTTCTTGTTTCCATCTTTCCGGAAAAGTTTGCTGGCGTCGATAAAGAGCACGTTAGCGTCAGTCTTTGCGCTCTTCTTCAATACGATGATGCAAGTGGCAATACCCACTCCGAAGAACAGATTGGCAGGCAGCTGGATGACCGTATCCACAAAGTTGTTCTTTACCAGATATTGGCGAATCTTCTTTTCATCGCCACTTCGATAGAGCACACCCGGGAACTCTACGATAGCAGCTGTGCCTTGTTCAGAGAGGTGCCAAAGCATGTGCATCGTAAAGGCCAGATCGGCAGCACTCTTGGGGGCTAATACGCCAGCAGGGGCATAACGCTCATCGTTGATCAATATGGTATTGTCCTTTCCTTCCCATTTCAGCGAGTAAGGGGGATTAGAGACGATTGCATCAAACGGCGCTTCATCTTTATGCTGCGGCTTCAATAGCGTATCCTCCAAACGAATATCGAAATTGTCGTAGTTTACGTTGTGGAGGAACATATTGATGCGGCAAAGGTTGTAAGTGGTAGGATTAACCTCCTGACCAAAGTATTTCAGATTAGGATTCTCTTTGCCTACCGTCTTGGCGAACTTCAACAAAAGCGAGCCGCTTCCACAAGCTGGGTCATAGACCTTATTGATATTAGGATTGTTCCAAGAAGCCAAACGGGCCAACAGTTCACTGACTTGCTGAGGGGTGAAGAACTCACCGCCGCTCTTGCCAGCTTGAGAAGCATACATCTGCATCAGATACTCGTAGGTGTCGCCGAAGGTGTCGTTGTTAGTGTCGTTATACTTCGAGCCTAATTCCATCTGCGAAACAGTATAGAGCACCTTTGCCAACAACTGATTGCGCTTGATGACGGTGCTTCCCAATGCCGCACTGTCTACCGAGAAATCGCTGAACAGTCCACGAAGGTCTTCTTCTGAAGGGGTACCAACAGCCGAAGCCTCAATACTATGAAATATGTTGGTGAGATTCTCGTTCAGGTTTTCATCCTTCTCACAATTCTTCACCACATTCTGGAATAGTTGTGAAGGCAGAATGAAATAACCTTTCTCTTCCACCATCTTCTGTCGGATTTTCTCGGCCATATTGTCATCAATCGCTGCATAGTCGAAATCAGGTTGCCCGGCATCACTCATCAGCTGATGGATATAGTCGCAGATATTCTCTGAGATAAAGCGGTAGAAGATAGAACCCAGGACGTATGCCTTAAACTCCCAGCCGTCCACGCTTCCACGCAGATCATTCGCTATCTTCCATATTGTCTTGTGCAGTTCAGCACGTTCTTGTTGCGTTGCCATATATTATATCTATTTTATTCTTTCATATCAAGTCAGACTCCAGAACCGCACTGAGACCTCGCCTTTTGTATTCCTTAAAGAGGTTCTCCAGACTGTCAATCTTGTTTTTGAGTTTCGTAATTCTGGCAGAGTTGTGCGCTGATTCTTTCTGTTTATTCGCCTTGCATAGGTCGAGGTCGCTTTTCAGCTTCTGATTTTTGGCAGTCAGGTTTTTCTCCTTTTTCTCCTGTTGAGATACCTGTTTCCTCAATTGCTTGATCGTCAGCTTTGCATCATCGTATTGGGGCTTATAGTCTGCCACCTTTTTATACGCTTTCTCAGTCTCGGCCAACTTTTGTTCCAAAATAGCGTATTGGGTTTTTAGGGTTTCCAACTCCTCCAGCTGAGACTGGCTTTCGAGATAAGCCTTCAACCTTGATTCCGCTCTGGACGTTTCTGCCTTTGCCGCTTTTATCTCCTCTTTCTGACTGCTGATCTTCTGCCTGTAGGCGATAATGAGATGCTGCGATTGGCTCCCTTCTTCTCGCGCCTGTAGGATTCGATTGGCCTTGTTTTCGAGATTCTTTGCCCTTAAGGTAAGACGGTCAGCGGCTTTTTCTACCTGATAGCGCAATGAACCGTAATTTTTGCCGCTACGCTTTGCCACCTCAAGGATAGTGCCGTATCGTAACACATCTTCCAGGAGTTCCTTGTCTTTAAAACTCAGCTCGTCGTCATCCTCACTACCTGTGAAGACCGCATTGAGCAATTTCCGGAAAATGTGGCATATCGCGCTGGAGGCTTTTACATCCAAAGATTCTATATCCGTCATGTCATCACACAAAAAACCCTGCCACTAAAGGCCGAAGCCGATAGCAGCAGGGTTATTAGCACTTGCGATTCGGGAGTTATCGCGTAAGAATTTGTCCGTTCATTTAACCTATTTTCACAAATTGGGGGGGTAATTGTTTGATTACCAACGTTTTACGCGTCAGCAGCCCAATAGTTGTGTATAGGTTTTTCGTTGTCATGTTGCAAAGATACGAATAAGCGAGCAAAAAACCAAATAATATTTGAGTTTTTTCGATTCGCCAACCAATAACCGCACAATTCTCACGAACAGTGCTGCCTGGAGAGGACGGCTTTAGACGTGACACAGAAGGGTCAGGACATTCTGTGACATGTGCTTTTGGACACTTTTTGAAGCGATTTCCCCGATTTGGCCAAAGGGCAGGTGTTTGTCCATACAAGTTAGAGAAGAAATGAAGAAATTTCTTGGAATCGGAAGAAAACCGACGTAACTTTGCATCGTCAATCAGAACAAACAACGTCTGAGCGACAAGAGAAAAAACAGTAAGTATAACAATTAAAAATAATAAGATTATGGCAAAGATGAATGAAATGAGCGCACGCGCTCTGACAATGGAAGAGTTAGAGAATGTAAATGGTGGTGGTATTCCCCGTGGTGGTAAACTCACTGTTAGGGTAAAGTAACAGAGGTAAAGTAACAGAAGACGTAAGTATAAATATTTGAAGGCTCGCTGGTTAAGCGGGCCTTCAAGCATTATAATACGCAAAAACTTCGGTGTGGATTTCCAGGGATCGCTGCCGGGCCAGGGGCCGCCGAGTGGCTTATCTGAGCCGGCGAGCAGCTGGGGCTGTGAGTTCAGAGGATATACCTTCATCGAAGGCTTTTCGTATTTCTTCTTGTCGATATTGTTTGTCATAACTTGTGTCCTCCTCCGATTATTTGATAACTACTTTCTTTCCGTTCTTCACATAGATTCCCTTCTGCGGCTGACTGGCGACGCGGCGACCCGAAAGGTCGTAGATCTCGCCATCGATGACCTCAGCCTCCGGCAGCGCGATGCCCGTGGTATTGTCATCTCCACCGAAGCCCATGAAACTGCGGGCACTAGAGGCGACCACTAGATAAGCCTTGTGGGCAGGGATGGTGCCCGTGAATGTGTAGAAGCCAACGCCTCTAGCAGAGCCTGTAACAGACTATCTTTCGACTACGGATATAAGATAGCCGCAGCTAATTACTCTCTAAACAAGAAACCCCTCGCCGATCGACGAGGGGTTTCTTGTTTCAGAATCACTCAGTTTTACTGAATGACAACCTTACGGCCATTGATGATGTAAAGACCGCGAGGCAGGTGTTTCAGAGTCGTAATCTGAGAAGCGACCTTCTGGCCAGCCACCGTGTAGACATCAAATGGTTGGCCTGATGTCTGCAGTTTTTTGATACCCAGGGTCTCGTTGTCAGCCAGCAACACCGGGTATCCGCCATTGCGGTTCTCGGTGTCTGCCTTCCAGTGGCTATAAGTGTTATCGGCATTGTTGGCATCCACCCAGATGTTGAGGACCTCAACCAGATCGTAACGGAACGCGTCGTTGATATAGAGAGGATTTGTCAGTGTCCAGGCAGTGCCTGAGCCTTCGAAGCCGGAAACGTTCTTCGTTGGAGTGGTTTGTCTACCGATGGGAAGACCTGAGTCATAATTCTTATAATAGCAATTCGATATGAGCAGGCCATCATGTCCTCCTCCGCCGATGATTCCGGTGAATCCGGGTTCTGACGGCACCTCGCAGACCACATAGCAGTTGATGATGGAGCTGCTGGCTGTCGATGCGCAAATGCCACCAAAGTATTCTCCCGAAGCTTTCATATTTGTGATGTCACTCCGTACGGATAGACTACCGATAAAGCTGCAGTTGGATACATCGCGGAGATATTGGTAAGCTACAATTCCTCCTACTGTCTTCATGCCTTTAATATCACCGGAAACGGTGCAATTGCTGATGGATGCATCTGTTGCCGTAGCTACCAATCCGCCAACAGTTTCTATGCCAAAGATCCTGCATTGGCTCAGATTCAGGTTGCTGACCGAAGACCTATACAAGAAGGCGATAAAGCCCATATTATTGGTGAGCTCATTCACGTAGAGACCTGAAATGGTGTGATGATTGCCGTCGAGCTTACAATTCATGAAAGATAATGGTGTCCAGCGGTAGGCGCTCATATCAATATCGGCGGTGATGATGACATTCCGGCCTTCGATTTCAGTGCTTTGTGCACCGTTCAGGCTGTTGGCCACACTTGATGCCCAGGCCAGGCCCTCGGCCGACGAGATGCATACATTGCCGTTCGCATCAATGCGATAGCCATCCGGCTGCGAGGTGACCACCTCCGTCCAGTGCAACAGGTCAGGAGTATAGGCCACAGCTTCGCTCCAGGAACTCTTTTCGGTTTCGCTGTTCACGGCACGGACATAGAAGTCCAGAAGGTTTCCTACAGGAAGGTCGGTGAGCACACAGGGATTAGTGGTTACGGGGACGATGACACCCTCACTGATATCGTGGCCGCTAGGCACGTACAACACCTCCCAGCTCTTCGGCTCGCCAGCCTGCTTCCATGATAATTCCGTGCGGATGGTAGGATCGCCCACCGTCGTGGCGTTGGTGATGGCCAAGTCGGTAGGATTGGCACAAGAAGGTGCAAAGTAGGCGGCAAATGTGGGATAGCCTGTATCGCCGTTCAAGGTCCATGTCCTTGTATTCTGGTCATTACGTGATGTTACCCATGCGTTCAGCACGTCGTTCAGGTCGGAATAATCCTGGCCGTCGATGGTCACAGGTGTCCTCAGGGTGTTCTGGCTGGCCTCGTGATGGAAGGCCACGATATCGGAAGCATCTGCACACTCCGAGCCCATTATCGATAGCTTTGCATTGATGTCGTCACTAGCATAGAGATAATGGAGATGAGCTTCCTGCGGGCATCCTATCACACGTCCAATAAACTTAGACAGCTCTTCATCTTCAACCTTGCCTGTGGCATAGCAGTTGTCGACAGTCGAGAAGAAAACATGTCCTATCAGACCGCCTCGATTCCAAGCATCCTTCTTGCCCGACGTCAAGGTGACATCGCCAGTAGCGTAACAATTCTGGATGATGATTTCGGCTCCATAGGTGGCACCTATCAGGTCGCCGACACTTTCTCTTCCAGCCGCCTGACCTGTGGCAGAACAGTTGGTAATACGGCAAATACCATCAAATTCAGCCCAGACATAACCACATAGAGATCCTACCCATTGACTGCCCGAAACACTTACAGACGAATGGCAGTTGGATATCTCGTAACATCTATCGGCCTCGCCGATCAGTCCACCAATGGCAGCCATCGTTTCACCAGCCTGGTTGCCACTCTTGCGCTGGAAAATGGTTGCAACAGAACCGCCAACCATGTTGACGTTCCTGAAAAGTCCACCCTTCGAATAACTGAACAATCCTTGGTATGACCCTTCGTCGTTGACATAGATATTCGAGATGGAATGCTCCTGACCATCGAATGTGCCCATGAAACATCTCATGGTGGATTCATTATTGTTGTAGAAGCCGATGGGGCTCCAACGCCAGCCTTTCAGGTCGATGTCGGCGGTCAGCTTGACAGTCTTTCCTTCATAGGAGCAGGCTGCCTGGCCATGAAGGCCTCTCACCTTTGCAGCAAACCAGGCAAGGCCTTCTGCGCTGGAGATGGCGGCATTGCCAGCGGCATCCTCGGTATAGCCGGCAGGTTGCGAGGTGACGACATCTGTCCAATAGGCCAGGTCTACAATCTTATACTGCGTCTCGCTCCAGCCGCTCTGATGACCGTTGTTGTCGATGGCACGTACATTGAATTCGTACGCCTTTCCTAAAGGAAGGTCCTGAATCGTTGCAGACTTGCTGTTTGTCTCCACATAGGTGTACTTGGCTTCGGGGGTGTCATACTGGCGATAACGCAGCTTCCATTTGCTGGCATCACCGTTATCCGTCCACGTCACATTGACATCGACCTTGTTGCCGTTCGGGACGTTCTCGACAACGAGATCGGTGACATTCGGGCACTCGACGACATATTTGGCACCAAAGACGGGATAGCCGTCATTAACCCCGTTCTGGTCGGCTGTCCATGTGTTGTAGGCGGCATCGTTGGTCTGGGCTACCCACGCGTTCAGTGCCGACACCAAGTCGGTGACAGGCTGCTCGTCGAAAGTGACAGGATGCATCAGCAGGATGCCTTCGTCTGTCCTGACAACCGTCGTGGTGTCGCTGATGTCACAGGTTCCCGGATGACCGATGACACCCATAGGCATCCTCACACTATAGCTGTTGGCAACAACGCCACCGTCGCCATAGGCCATGACACCACCGTTATAACAGAAGGCACGCTGACGGAAAGAGCCTGCTGCATAGCAGTTCCTCATGATGGTGTTGCTAGAAGATCCTACCATCAGGCTGGCCCATCGAGCACCTACGGAATGGACATTGACATAGCAGTTGACCACCGATCCGCCCATAGCTTGTCCTATCAAACCGCCTGTGTTGTCATCACCGTCTACTGAAGAGTTCGTGACGAAACAGTTCTGGACCGTGGCCTGCCTTAATTGTCCAATCAGTGCGCCTGTTGAGCCGCCCCTGCCCTTGACATAGAAGTGGTCTAATCCCAAGTTCTCAATTCTGTTGCTAGCATCCCACGTTGCAAATTCCGAAATAAAACCGGCGCCCACGGCTTGCGGTTCAATGATATGACCGTTGGAGATGACATGGCCTTGACCGTCGAAGCTGGTGACCTGTGCCGGTTTCCACTTATAAGCACCCAGGTCGATATCGGCCGTCAGCACTGCTTTAGCCATTGAATTGGTCTTGGCCCACCATGTCAGACCTTCAGCCGTGGAAATCTTTGCCGTGTTGGTTCTGGCGTCATAGTGATAGCCTTCGGGTTCAGTAGTGACGACTTCATGCCAATAGGGAGCTTCCACCATGATTGTGGTCTTGTTCCAGTGGCTATACTGCCCGTCCTTCACGGAACGGATATAGAAATCGTATTCCGTGAACTTCTGAAGGTTCTCAAAGGTCACCGTGTTGGAGGTGGCGTTATACAACGTTCCGCTGCCCTGTGCAAAGCCCTTCTCGCCATATTCCACCTGCCACTGTGTGGCACCGCCGTTTTCCGTCCATGTCAGGTGGGCAGTAGTGTTCTCAACGGCCGAGGTAATATTCGAAACCATACGGCACTCGCTGTCCTGGCTGATGGTCAGCTTGAAGCCCGCATTATACAGATTACCGTTATAGTTGAGCGTCAATGCATGGCTTGACGACACAACTGGAGACATGTCGTTTTCGTGACCTCCTGACAGGCTGCGAAGATAAGCATTGGCTTTTTCGCCATCGTAGATAGTAACTCTCTGGTCTTCAAGCTCATTGATGTCCACCACCAATTGTTTCGTGGCATCGGCAGATTTGAAGACGAAGTAGCTATTACATTCTTTATCGTAGTTAGTGTCTTCAAACGGGTTATGGCCCACAGAGTTGTAGAATTCCAAAGGCTCATTGACCGTAAAGGTGCTCGTACCTGTTACCTGACCAAGAATCACATGACCGTTGTCGTATGGAATAATGTCGACTATGGCAGCCTGCTCACTGTTATAGCCGCTATCACCACTAGGATCGATGGCTGATGTGAGGAACCAGCCGTCAAAGCTTCCTCCCCAACCGAAATTGAAGTGGAAGAAGTTGTCGGCCTTGTAGCCGTCGCAGATGAACATGTGACCAACTTTACCTTTTCTGCCACTGTATATCACCGGATGGTGGGCTGCCAGGTTCTCGCGCAGCATCGTATTCCAATCCTCTGTAGTGAAATTGCGCTTCTCGGCAAAGCCCATGTCGGGATTGAAGCCGAAATAGTTGATGAGCGCAGCGCGCGCCTCTGTATCATAAGAGCCACTTTCTTCCGGACCATACTCCATGTTACAGGCCACACCACACTGGTACATCAGCATGGCAACGGCATTGACCTGTGCCTCAGAACTTCCGGCGGTCAAGGCGTTGGGCATATTGGCATAGTCGAAGTTGGACTCGGCGAAGTTGACTTCGAATTTTCCATATTTGTCAGTCATATAATAGTGGCTGCCCCTTTTTTGGGTGGGTTCCCAGAACTTGATGATCTGGGCCATTGCCGTGGCAACACAACCAGCCCACACATGGCCACCAGGTCCTTTAGCATCTACGGGACAGAGGACGTTGTAGTATTGTCCCTGATCCCAGGTGGTGGTAACCAACGGGTCGACGCTTTCGGGCAGATTAGCAGCGCGGCGCGGTGCCTGGCGCATAACTGCCTTGGTGCGTCCGCCATCTTTGACGGCCACCTTTACCTGAGCAGCCAGGTCCTCGAGGAAACCCTTGATATGGGCGGGCAGTTCGATACTGCCATCGGACTTGACCGGGAAATTCCTGTTGAGGCTGTAACCTAACACCTGCTGCGCCGCATCGTCGGCACTGACAAGGACAAACGCATTGTCGCCCACATTGACGATGTAGAATGCAGCACGATCGCTGCCCGGCATCATCTGTGTGTAGACAATCGTGGAAGACTCGGCTGCGGCCCTCTTTCCTGTCTGATGCGATGAAGACAGGGGCACAAACTGTTGGGCAATCTGAACAGCCTCCTGTTTACTGATTTCTCCTGCCAGCATACAGATACAGCAGAAAAAACATGTTAAAAGTGATGTAATCCTTTTCATTGTTATGTTGCTTTATAGCGATAGCATGAGTTTCTCCCAGTCTTCGCAGAAGTCGGTCATGGTGGGGAAGAGGAGGTCGGCATTGGCATCTAAGAGCGTCTGGGCAGGTAGGGGGCCTGTATTAACGGCGATGGTAAAAATCTTGGCGGCTGCACCAGCTCGGATACCCAAGGGAGCATTCTCTACGACAAAGGCTTCGTAGGGCTGCAGATCGCCGGCTTTCATCAAGCCTTTGAGGTAGGGGTCGGGTTTGGGCTTGCCACGGCGGACATCGTAGGCAGTGGTGATATGCGCCTCGTCGACAAACATCCCGAAGTCTTTGAGGATACGACGGATGAGCGGTTTCTGTCCGCTGCCCGTGACGACACCAATCTGGATGCCGTCGTCGTGGATCTGCTGCATGAGGGCAATGATACCGGGCATGATAGGGGCCTCGGGGAGTTCGTGGAAGATGCGGCTCTTGACATCGTACATACGCTGGGCCTCAGCCTCGTCGATCTCGCGCTGTTGTTGTCGCATGACCATCTTCCGGATGGTGTCTACGCCTCGGGCCCCTTCGGTGGCATAGGCATCATCGGCGGTCATCCTGATACCGAACTGTGCCATCGACTGTTGCCAGGCAATGGCGTGGTTAGGCATGGAGTCGTAGAGTACGCCGTCCATGTCAAAGAGCACGGCTTTGGGGCAGAGTGCCTCAAAGCCGTGTCTTTCCAAGTATTGTTTAATCGCGATTTGGTACACTAATCACTTTTCACTATTCACTATTCACTATTCACTAGCCAGGCGAGCCTTAATGGCCTTGCTGTCGGCCTCGTAGCCAGGCTTATCGAGCAGGGCGAACATATTCTTCTTATAAGCTTCGACACCAGGCTGGTTGAAGGGGTTCACACCCAGCACATTGCCGCTGATGCCACAACCGATCTCGAAGAAATAGATGAGCTGTCCGAGATAACGCTCATTGAGGCGCGGCATGCTGATGCGGATATTGGGCACACCACCGTCGACATGAGCCAGACGGGTGCCGAGCTCGGCCATCTTGTTTACTTCGTCGACGCGCTTGCCAGCGAGGAAGTTCAGACCATCGAGATTCTCTTCGTCCTCGGGGAAGAGCAGTTTCTTTTCAGGCTCTTCGACGCTGATGACGGTCTCGAAGATGGTGCGCTCGCCGTCCTGGATCCACTGACCCATTGAGTGGAGGTCGGTGGTGAAGTCGACGCTGGCGGGGAAGATGCCCTTCTTGTCCTTACCCTCCGACTCGCCATAGAGCTGCTTCCACCATTCGCTCATGAAGTGGAGCTTGGGCTGGAAGTTGACCATGATCTCGATCTTCTTGCCGCTCTGGTAGAGACCGTTACGCACGGCAGCATACTGGGCAGCGGGGTTCTCGGCAAAGGGAACGTCCTTGCCACATGCCTTCTCCATATCCTGTGCACCGCCAACGAGTTCCTTGATGTCGAATCCGGCACAGGCGATGGGCAGCAGACCTACCGGTGTGAGCACAGAGAAACGGCCACCCACGTTGTCGGGGATGATGAAGCTCTTGTAACCCTCCTTGTCGGCACAGGTGCGGGCGGCGCCTTTCTTGGCGTCGG
>JAEEGJ010012930.1_pt1 | contig 20466 bp, 18 predicted proteins | sample 8958761 | NCBI WGS metagenome assembly JAEEGJ01 (sample SAMN16246546, study PRJNA631951) | gut metagenome | biome: gut microbiome; feature: rumen; material: RS-attached | host: Bos | place: Iran: Karaj | collected 2018-10
TTCAATCGGCAGACTGATGGGCAGCGCAGCGCTTATTTTAGGCATCGGTGATGCTTTTCATCTGGTACCGAGAGTCTTAAATTATTTCGTGGATGCTGATTTTAATTTCTGGCTCGGATTCGGCAAACTGGTTACATCAATTACTATGACGGTATTTTATATTCTTGTGTATCGTCTCTGGGTTAAAGTCTATGATGTAAAAGAATCAAAACCTTTTGCAATTTCTTTTTACATCTTTGTGGGTTTTAGAATTGCATTGTGTCTCTTCCCGCAAAACCGCTGGTTTGTAAACGATTCGCCTCTTTTATGGGGGATTCTGAGAAACATTCCGTTCGTTGTCGTGGGTGCAATGATTGTGGTTATTTATTTTATGAAAAGAAAAGAAGACAAGGCTCTTAAATTTGTCTGGCTATTGGTTCTTCTTTCGTTTGCATTCTACATTCCGGTAACGGTCGGAGCTTCTTTTGTTCCGATACTCGGAGCGCTGATGCTTCCGAAGACGGTTTGCTATATGCTTATGATGATTTGTTTCTTAAAGAAAGCGAAGGAGTAAAAAAATGGGTCATAAACCTGAGAACGTTGAACTTACAATTTTATGCCTGATACAGGACGGCAACAGGTTGCTGCTTCAAAACAGAATAAAAGAAGACTGGAAAGGATATACTTTTCCGGGCGGACATGTTGAGCCGGGAGAATCTTTTGTGGATGCCTGTAAAAGAGAGATGAAGGAAGAGACGGGACTTGATATTTTAAATCCCATGCTGGTCGGAATTAAGCAGTTTCCGATAGATGACGGAAGATATGTGGTGCTTTTGTTTAAGGCGACCGAATTTACCGGAGAAGTTGTATCTTCCGAAGAAGGCGAGATGGAATGGATCGGTCTTGAAGATCTTCCCAATGTTAATGTTGTTGAAGACTTCAATGATCTGATGAAAGTTCTCAACGATCCGGATCTCAATGAGTTTCAGTATACAATTGATGGCGGCGAGTGGATCGTTCATTTAAAATAATTAAACAATTGCCTGAGAGGATATATTGAACCTGCAGATATTTAGCTTATGTTGAATATGTTGTGAAAATGTGAGGAAAAAACCACTATTTTAGAGGGCTTATATGATGATTCTTAATACTGAAAGGCTTATTATTCGCTCTATTCAAAAGGGTGACGAAAAAGCATTGGCAGATATGGCAAAGGACGGAAGTCTTTCCGAACTTGGTTTTGACGAGGATTGTTCGAATTGGATAGATGAATGGATCGGTGAAGCGATGGATCTTTCTATAAAAGACAATCCAAGGGTTGACTATATCTGCGGCATTATATGTTTGAAAGATGATGAAAGGGTTATTGGCAGTGTAGGTAATACCTACTATGAGGATACGGAAAAGATAGGTATCTGCTACGGTATCGGAGCGGAATACAGACAATTGGGATATGCCTCGGAGGCAGTGAAAGCATATCTGGAATATTTTTTCGATCATTATGATGAAGATGAAATAATTGCAACAATTTCGGATGATAATATTGCATCCTGTAAAACTGCTGAGAATGCCGGATTTCAGTTATCGGACACAAGAATGTATAAAGATATATACGACACTGAAGAGCGGTTATATCGCTTTTACGTAGCAAAACATGGAGATCATAAGAAATGAGATTAGGCAAACCCGGAAAATGGATGGCTGCATTATTGACAGCTGCAATATGCTTGTCGGTTGTTGGCTGCGGTAATGCGGAAGTTAATAATGATATTTCGTCAGAGCCGGAACCGGAAGTTGTGAATATTACGCAGATTACAGAGGACGATCCTGAAGAAAATAAGGTAGAAGAAATTACATTTTCCGATATAAAAGAAATTGACGAATATATAAACGAAAATCTTGCGCTTGATGCTGACGAAGAAATTGAAAGCTGCGAGTGGGTCGACAGTGACAGAAGTTGTTTTCGCGTTAGAATCTGCTATAAGGAAGCACCTGTAAATGAATATAAGCATAAGAGGGACCTTTTTGTATTTGTTGGCAGCAAGTTAACGTCAGTCATGGTAGATTACCCTTCCCATGATGATTATTCTGCCCCCAGGCATGTCTGTGAAGGCAACGATTTTGAAGCCGGATTGGAAGATGTTAATTTCGATGGTAACAAAGACTTGCTCGTATGCCTTGGATATTCAGGATCTAATGGCGGATCATACTGGTGCGCGTATCTTTATGACAGAGGTAACTATGTTTACAATGAGTCTTTTGAAAGAATAAGTAATTATAGGCTCGAATATGTCAGCAAGCAGATTTTTTCCTCATATACGGAACAGGCAAACTCGATTGAGGCAATTTATGAATATGATGAGACAAACGATGAGTTTACAGAGGTATGCTCGTACACGGGAGCGGAACGCGCTATATACGGAGTTGTAGCTGATCTGATTGCCTATGATGCCATAGGATATCCCAATGAGTCCGTGCAGGATTGGGTGATAGTATCGACATTCGGAGACAGGAAAAATGGAACCATAGTTATTTCAGATGGTTACGAAGTGGAATATTCAGAAAGAATGCCTATTGAAGATGTGGAAATTTTCTATCAGCAGGTCTACGGAGAAGACAGGTCTTTTGAAGCCGGATATGAGGGCGGACATGAAGTGGGCATTTATTGTAAGGATGATGGTTATGCTTATGCTCATAACGGCGTCGGATGGGGAGAATATACCGTTATAACAAATGTCGAAGAAACAGACGATGGAGTGAAAGTGTACTGTGATCTTAACGATGCTTATGGTGGATACCGTTTTGCTGCATTCGATTTTGTGTTGACCGGATCGGATAATCTATTCGGATACTCTCTGATAAAAGATTCTGTAAAGTTCACCGGTAATGCATTAGCGTTGGCTGATGCGTTTAAAAATGCAAATTGGGCAAAACTGACCGAAGAGGATTTTACATATAAATACGGCGACAATACTTTTGGTATTACAAGTGAGTGGAGCGATTATGTTGATGCTCTTGGATATCCTGAAGATTTTGAAGAAAACAATTACGGATATGTAACTACGGATGCTGCAGGTTATCGTTGGGAAATGCGTTATCCGTCACAATCAGATGCGGAATATGATTTCAAAGTTGTAATGGTTTCTCCTTCCTCGGAGATAGATGACGTAGACACATATATTGAATCGATATCATTGATGCAAACGGAAACGGTCCGAGGGATAAAGGTAGGAGATTCAGTCGATGACCTGGCAACTGCTTATGGTCACCCGGAATACATATCTCTTCATGACGGAAATGATAAATGGACAGATTTAACTTACTGGTATAAGGGTGAGTATTCGCTGGTTTTTGTTATAGCTGATAATAAAATTATAGCTATTCATATGTATTAGTTATTAGATTTATATCAAAAACCGGGAAAAGGGTTTGAAGCATGATCAAAACGTTGGAAAAAGCGATGGAAATCGGTGGAAAGGACGGTCTGAATTGTATTGCCGGACTGATCGATCCTTCAGCTGTAGAAGAGATTACCGCCAAAAGTGCCTCGGAAGGACCGCTTGCAGGTGTACCGATCCTTGTGAAGGACAATATCGATGTTGAAGGGTTTCCGACGACTGCGGGAAGCCTTGCATTGGAAGACAATATTGCCGAAAGCGATGCACATGTCATCCGTAATCTCCGAAGAAACGGTGCAGTCATCATCGGAAAGACTAACCTGACCGAATTTGCCAATTATGTATCGCCACAGATGCCCTGTGGCTATAGTTCACGTGGCGGGCAAGTGATACATGCAGTGAACCCGAACCTTAATCCGCTCGGTTCCTCAACCGGCTCAGCTGTTGCCGTAGCAGCCGGAATTGTTCCTATGGCGGTCGGGACAGACACCTGCCATTCCGTTACGGCATGCGCAATGGGGAACGGTATCTGCGGTCTGAAGCCACCGGCAGGGGCTCTGTCGCAGGAGGGGATCCTTCCGCTTTCAAGGACACTCGACAGTGCAGGTGCCATGGCTATGAATATGACTGACACGCTTCGTCTTTATTCTGCGATGCGTGACGAGCCTCTTCCCGAGATCAAACCGATCGAGCCCGCAAAGCTTCGAATTGCCGTAAATACGTTCAATGCAGATGCTTTTGAAGATAAAAAGGAATTCAATGACGAATTGATCGGACTACTTAAAGCAAACGGTGTGCAGACAGGTGAAGTCAATCAGCCCTTCACACTGCAGATCAGCACCATTATGAAGTGGGAGTTTAAAACCTCACTTGAGGCATATCTGAAGGATCGCCCTGCCCGATTAAAGACATTGAAGGAAATCGTGGAATATTACGAAGCCAATCCGGAAACTATGATGGAGTACGGAGACGATTTTCTGCGCGGTGCCCTTGATGATACGCAGGGCAGTGCCTCTGACCGGACGGAATACACCAAAGCAATGGAGGATAGGAAGAAAGCCATCCTCGACGTTTCGGAGGAAATATCCGGATACGATGCCGTAATGATGACCGGACCGACCAGCATTATGCATTTCTGCGGTTTTCCGACTGTCACAGTTGCTTTCGATCAAAAGGATGCAAATGGTGTGAGGCAGACAGCCATCCTTTACGGAACAGACGAGTTAAGGTTATACGCAGCGGCACTTGCAATAGAGGAATTGGTTAATCAAACCGGTACATAATCTGTCCGTTTCACATATTCGTACTATCAAAAAACTACGTTTGACAAAAGATAAAAATGCGTTGACAAAACTGTTCATAGATTGAGGTGCTATTATGCTGGAAACCCAAAGACTTCTGCTCAGGGAGTATACAACGGATGATTTTGATGCGTTGTTTGAAATAATGTCTGATCCAGAGACGATGCAGCATTATCCGGCTCCGTTTGATGAGGCAAGAACAAGACACTGGATCGAATGGAATCTGGAGAACTACGTGAAGTATGGATTCGGATTATGGGCGGTTGTTCTGAAAGAAACCGGAGAATTTATCGGAGATTGCGGAATTACCATACAGAAGATTGACGGAGAGAACTTACCTGAGATCGGATACCATATTCATAAAAAGTATTGGAGACGGGGATTTGCAAAGGAAGCAGCACAGGCAGTTCGTGACTGGGCTTTCGCAAATACGGATTATCCTTCGCTTTATTCGTACTGCAAATATACTAACGAGGCTTCTTACAAAACAGCAGAATCAATAGGCATGCATTTTGAAAAAGAATATGAAGATGAGGCAAACAAGATCACTCATGTTTCGGTGATACACAGAAGAGAAATATATACGTGATGGAATGAAAGAGTACCGTACATTGCTATTTAAGGCGGTATAAAGAATATTCAAAAAGGATTGAACATGGATAAACTGTTTATCACACATTACTATTATCCCGGAACGGATCCTTGGAAAAATATAATGAATCTTTCTGAGAAAGAAGCATTTGCGATGGCTGCGAACCTTGCTGCCACGCATCCGGACATTACAAGTTTCGGACGATTTGCCGATTTTGAGAACTATTATCCCAATCGAAAGAAAGCGGATGAGTATGTGAGGGATAGCTTTATAAGGCTTGGCGGAAAGCCCAAACTGCTGCACCCGTATTCTTTTACACTTATGGAGTGTGAATATCTGAGGAAATGGTTTGACAGCAGTGAAAAGATTGTATTTGATCTTTCTGATATACCTGATGAACAGGTGAGCTTTACTCTGGGTGACAGCTGTGCACTTATCGTGCATGGAGAAGAACCGGTTGTTCTCACAAAAGAGATGCTTCTTGATAGTATCAGAAACTGTGGTTCTGTAGATGCATTTCTTAAACAATCATTAGGGAAGTACGCTTATGTAGAAGTGCAGTTGTGGGATACAATCTGAGGGTGCAATTCGCCACAAGTTGTGGCGCAAATCGGAGTTTGTCTGTCCAGACATACTCCTGTTTTTTTATATTGACGGCTAATTCAGATTAGCCTATAATAAAGCTAATCTGAATTAGCCGAAGGAGTATATATGGATACCAAAAAGAAAATACTCGATGTAGCATTGACTTTGTTTTCGGAAAAAGGATACGGAAATGTTTATGTGGGACAGATAGCCGAAGGTGTGGGCATAAAGGCACCTTCTTTATACAAACATTATAAAAGCAAACAGGATATTTTTAACGCCATCTTAGATGAAATGCGTGAGCGATATAACCAAAAAGTTGCAGATTTAAATATGAATGGAAATGATATCCTGATTGATTTAGAAGTTTATAAGAATGCTTCGGAGGATGATCTTGTGAAGATGGGGACAGGGCTGTTTTCGTTCTTTTTGCACGATGAATATGAATGCAAGTTCAGAAAGATGCTTACCTTGGAACAGTTTTCAGATAAGGAATTGGCAGGTCTTTTCTCCAATCAGTATTTTGATGAACCTCTTAAGTATCAGAGTGGAATGCTGCAATTTCTTATCATGCAGGGTAAGTTAAAAGGAGATGATGCCGATATTATGGCATTGCATTTTTTTTCACCCATTTATCTGCTCATGACCGTATGCGACAGACAGCCTAAAAGAGAAAAAGAATGCTTACAAAAACTGGAAAGGCACATCAGACAGTTTAGCAGGATATATAAGGGAGAAGATAAATGAAGATAGTAATGATAAACGGTCAGAATCATAAAGGAAGTACATATAATATCGGGAGATTACTTGCAAAGAATATCGGAAGTGATAAAGATATAGTTGAATTCTTCCTTCCGAAGGACCTGAATCATTTTTGCCTCGGATGTTATACTTGCATAGAGGATGATACCAAATGTCCTTTCTATGAAGAAAAAAAAAGGATAATGAAAGAAGTTGAAGAGGCAGATATTCTGATATTCACAACTCCAACTTATTGCCTGAGAGCCTCAGCCCCGATGAAGAACTTCATAGATCTGACATTCAATTACTGGATGTCACATAGACCGCGAAAGTGTATGTTCAATAAAAAGGCAGTTGTCATATCAACCGCAGCAGGAAGCGGAGCAAAGAAGGCAGTAAAGGATGTAAGTGATGCACTTTTCTATTGGGGTATTCCCTGTATCGTTGAATATGGCATCTGCATACAAGCCATGAATTGGGACGGAGTCAGTAAAAAGAAAAAACAGAAGATTGAAAAAGATACAATAAGGATTGCGCAAAGGCTTTCCCGAAAAAAACGCGTAAAAGCAGGTATAAAGACTAAAGCCATGTTTTCACTGATGCGTATGATGCAGAAAGCAGATTTGGGGTCCGGTGAAGCAGACAAGTCGTATTGGGAGAAAAGCGGATGGCTTGGTAAAGAAAGACCTTGGAGGATGGAATGACACGATTCTGTGTGTTGAAACTTTTTTACAACTTTTGATTACCATTTTATGCTTAAATAAGCTATGATATATCACCATTTAAGGAAAAAGGGATAAAAACATATTTGGGACAATGCCCGAAAAAACAATGAATATCGAGGTTTTAAGATAATGATAAAAGTACTATTTGTCTGCTGGGGCAATATCTTGGATAGAATTTAGTATCTCCGAGAAAGCCCTAAAATCAATGGTTTCAAAAAAACAGACGGAAGTTTTATACCGTTTTTATACCTTTTTTAACATTAGTTTAGAACCGCCTCAAAAACTTTTTCTATTATTATCTATAATTGAATGCTATCAGGTCTTGATAGTTGTTTTCCCACTACAATTTACAAAAACTCGTTGAAAAATACCGTAAATCAAACCATACGTTATATCAGAGGGCTGTTTATGGGACATCTCTTTGGTTACGATTATAGTATGATAAATACTGTATGGCCTTTATGTTTATGGTAAAATAGAGTTAAGACAAGGATTTGCTTGATTGGGGTATTTTTTTATGAATTTAAAAGCAAAGATTGATTACGTAAAGAGAATATCTGATGAAGAAGAGTTATTCCAATATATCGATTTTTATAATTGGGATGACGGATTTGATATTCCGATGGAAGTTTCGAAAAATAAGAATTGTACATTGCCGATTGCACTTTTTATGTTCGAACTGGCTGACGGTTATACCTATCTAGAAACAAAAGAAGTGGATCAGCGTCATAAGGAGTGGTCGGGATTTGTGACCGAACTATATCGTCGCGTTATGAATAATGAGTTTCCACTAGGGAAAATGCCGTATGCGCCTCAACTTAATAAAGTTCAGATTTATAAAATGAATAAGGTATTGCCGGAAGAAGAACATATCTTCATAACACCTATAAAGGCTGTAAAAGAGCTGATAGAGTGGAAATATTCCGAGGAAATGCTTAGTCTTTATGAAATCTTTCTTCAGGGAAGAGCAGAATTTCCTGCAAAGTGTCCAATATGTTCTAGGCAAAGCGGGCATATCTATTTGAATCGTGACGAGGACTCCGAAAGAGGAGGCATGTGGGCTTGGTGCAGTGAATGTAATTCTTTTGCACATGCAGAAACAAATATTCCCCAATGGTGGTATAAGCCTACATTTATTGATAAATCAAACCTTTGCGCCGAAAATGCCGATGAGCCAAATAAATATATTGCATCCATTGATGATATGGTAAATCAATGTCTTCAAAGCTATTGTTTTTCCAAGGATGTATGTAAATATTGTATTCGAAAAGAATATGAATTGCCGAAATTTGACAAGTGTCCGGACTGCGGGGAACAAACAATGATGGTTTCATTAGACGGACCGTGTCTTCTGCTTTGTTGCAGTAATTGCGGGTATGAAGTTGTGGGAGCTAGTTTCTTTCCGCCATGTGATAATGATAATCTTGAATATACCGTAACGGTAAAAAACGTTGAAAAAGAAAAGAAAATCAGGGTTTCAAAACTTTTTCGGATTAATGTTAAAGAGTTATTGGATGCATTTAGGGCAAATAATAAAATTGAAATAACCCTTAGCATAGACGAAGCGATGGCTTTATTGCATGGACTTAAAGAACTAGAAGTCGATTACGAGGTTACTCCGGATATTGTGGAAAAGTATCCGGATATTATGGATTGCAAATTTAGATGTAACAAAAGATAGGCGCTAAATATGATTTTGTCTGATGAAATACGAAACTTTCAAGTTAGTTCGCCTTTGCCGGCGGAGAAGATTAAAACCTCAAGAGAGTATGTAGTATTAGCGATTTTGAAGTATTCATTTCCAGAACGATTTACAAACCTTCATAAAGCAGAAGCTCCGGATTTGCAAGATGTTAAATCAAATCTGGGAATTGAAGTAACTTCGGCATTTTCGCCACGCGACGAACAGATTTCAGGTGAGAGTATTAAGTATTCTTATGCAAAAACAGAAGAGGAACGGGAAAAATGTCTAAGAATTATACATAATTGTGGAGGAACAAGAGACGATATTACGACAGGTTATCCCGTTTCTACAGCGGACAGCGACAAGGCTCAAGTTATTGATGCTTTCAGTAAGAAGTTGAAGAAAGTTGATCAATATCATGAACAGTTTCAGCATATAGGACTAGCTATTATTATAGATATTCCGTTGTTCTTCTTTTATGATTATGAATGGGGAAAATGGTTAGATGAAATAAACGGAGATAGATTTGATTTTGTTGCAATTATTCATTGGTCGGGTGTAGACATCTACGATTTTCATACAAGAAATTACTTAACCAAAAGAATTAACAGAGAAGATATGGATGCTCTTAAAAGACTGGCAAGAATGGCTGCAGAAGGTATGATTAAGGATGATAATCCTGTTTGGCAATAACTTTGGTTAATGAGTGATATAAATAATGTATAGAAGAATCGATTATTTTTATAGGGGGTATTATGAATAAAGAGTCAAAAGTAATTCTTAGCAAGGCTATTTCAGATTGTGGATTTTGGCAGTGGTGGGATAAAGTCGAGGGCGATTATATGGTCGAATTTGGCGGAGTCCTTTTGTATGATGATTCAAAAAAAGACAAGGAAAAGCGATCAAGTGCTATAGCGATTGGTTTCTTTGAAAATGCTTTTTTGATATATCTCGATAACGACATTATCCCTGATTGGTATAAATTGCTTCATGAAGATGCAATTGATCCTTTCACTTTGGATCCTGATGGTTTTATCTTTGATGATGCTGATTACGCAATAAGTTTATTAGATAAGTTTTCTAAAAGACATGGGCCGTTTCACAGTGCAGAAGAGGCAAAAAATACCATTAATAATGCTAAAGAACTTCTTGCAGGAACATGTGGTGATGTAGGGTTTATTATAGGCGGAGATGTTTGCAAAATTTTTGGCTCAAAAGATGATTATACCGATGAGGAGATAAAAGCTGCATCGAAAAAATGGTGGGACTATTGGAAGGATTACTGGAACAAACGTAAAACAAAGGAGGCATATGATGAAGATTATGCTTGTGAAGTGACAATTCCTTACAAAAATTAACTCTCCGAACTACAAAGCCCGGAGAGCAATTTTAAAAATGACAGTAAATATTCGAGAGGGTTGTGGAAAGAATTATTCTTTATCTTCGCCTTCTTCGGCAACTTCAGCATCAATAATTGCTTCAGTTTCGTCGGCAATCTCTTTATAAGTGTCCACAAGATTTGAAATGAATTCACGAGTGGTTAAATCGCCATCTTCATATATTTCGATGGTGGCACCTGCTTTTACGAGTTCATCGTAACAACGACGAACCTTGCGGATTCCTGAATCGCTAGTATATTTGCAGTAAAATACAAACTGACCGGAATCTATTGCGTTTTTAATTTCTCCAATGGAAACAGGATTGTATTTTCTGATTATAGAAATACATTTTGCGATTGAATTCGTAGATTTAACTACTAAACCGATTTTATCTTGCATAAAATTATTCATACTATAATCCTCCTAGAATTGTGGGTTGATGTATTTAATTGGTACACCAGGTAAACTGTTTCGTGTATTTCCGCCATGCCAGCCATAAACGTGCTCATAAAAAGTTGCAGGGAAGATAAGCTCTTTACGATTGGATAGATGTGGATATTTTGAAACACTGTATGTGTGGTGGCTGGCTATTGCTTTTCCGTTAAACTTTGGTCTTTTGCCGGCAAGAATATCTTTTCTTTGTTCAGCACTCCAGTTTCGAGTTGTTGGAAGGTTATTCTTAATAAGTCGTCGCTCATTTTTCCAAAACTCACGGATGGCTTCATTTCGACGATTAGTAAGCCGCCGTTGCCACTCTTTGTGTTTATATTCCGACTTTGTAAGAGTTCGCTTATCCTCTTTTTCGCGTAGTTTCTTAAGCTTTTTTGAACTCATTTGCTTGTATTTGGTAGGGTGTTCCCTATAGTCAAGCTTGTCTTCTTTAATTATATCATCTTTGTTGTTATTTGTAGATGATATTAAACTGGCAATTTTATGACCGGTTGTGCCTTTGAAATGACCGCTACTAGGCTTGCTCATTGGATTTGCCTCCTTCCTTTTTTACAGCAAATGCTAAACTGGTTTTGCTTGGAAAAGTGACAATATTAATTCCTTGTTCACGTAGTTTGTCGAAAAACGCGTATTTCGACGATCCATAAACGATAATGGTGTGAGGATGAAGTAATCTAACCATTTCGTAGAGCCCGTCTTCGAAAAGAGGGCGATTTTCCAATCGATCGATTCCACTAGCGACAGTTCCTATTGCAACGATGCTGTTATAAGGGATGCCATCAAAACAATATTCCCAGGTTTCAACAGTTCCCCAACGGACATTGTTTATAATCGGGATTCCGTTTACCGCAAGCCATCTACCGTATGCACGCATCAGATATGTGTGATATCTTTTGATTGGATCCGGGAAATCAGCGTTAGTTGAGAAATCCGGGCTTATTGCACCGTCAAAATGACGGAGCATTTCCAATGTTTCATTGGGCTTGGCGAGTATTCCTTCACGTGGACCGTTAAATTTTTGATCATCCTCGTAGCAATGAACAAATGCGTTAATGTGATAATTAGGATCTTTGCCAATATTTTTCTTGTGTATCCGCTTGGCATCCTCGTAAAGAATTAATTCTTTAGGAATGCTGGTTGCTGTACACGGACAACATGGCATGTCCGATCCGAGAGTAAATTCTGCTCCCTTAACCAGGAAGGCGTACCATTCGTCGTGACATCCGGCACGAATGTTGTTGGTTGAATCTTTCATTTGAGTAACCTCCTATTTAGTTAAGGTGATTCTGCTTTCCGGAGAACAAAATCACAGTTAATATTGCTATCGAGGCACCGGATTATTGTTGGCCAAACAATTGCCTCTGATATTTTGATTATCGTTTTTTGCGGATTATTAATACATGGGTGAGAGTTGGAAGTTTCTTGGACAAAACTTGGAGAGAAAACAATATGACATATCTATATTTAGGATCTTATTTAAAAGTCATAGTAGACAGTAGGAATAGCGAAAAGAAATCAACGCAAAAGGCTATTGCTGAGACTTTATTTTCGTGTGTGTGTTCGAATTTAAATTGTTACCAGCTTTATGTAAGCGATGAGAAAGCTTCCAATATTATAAGAGGCAAAGAGAATCCTTCAAGCTCGTTTATAGAAGAATTTGAAAAAATGGATTCATCGGAATATCAAAATATTCCTGATAGAATAAAGAAGAAATTACTTCCATTTCTTGATCCGAATAAATATAACCAGATAATACTTGAACTGGCATTGTTGATTGATAAAGATGATTTAATTTTGCCGGATACAATTGTAGATATTATTGGGAATACGAAGAAAAAAGACATTTTTGATTATCAAGGCGATTTACAGTCTTTTCTAGCTGGAATTATTGTATATGTTCTAAAAAATACCAAGAATAATGAATTCAGAGATGACAAAGAGCATACAAAGAAAATTATGGAGGAAATCCGTAATGATATGTCTAAAAGGAAGTTTACAAAGCCGGAAGTAACCAATATTTTAAAGAATGATATACAAAAATCAGGTAATGAAAAAGTAGAGAGCATCATACTGTTTACTGGTAATACATTTTCTGACGAAGGGCTGGCGACAATCCTCGGAAAATGGGATGAGAACAATAAATATGATTTGGAACTGATTGAGGGACTTTCCGGAAAGAAATATGTAGATTTTAGAGAAAATGTGCGGGTTAATAATCATTTGGATACTGATTTAGAAGACGGAAAAATAGCAATAAAAAATGTTAACCGTTTTCGTTGGCAGCTTATTGAAGAGATTGATGAGATACATATTCAGAGTCTCCTTTGTTCAGTGAAAGAAATAATACTTAAAGCTACTCGATATACAGGCATTTCTGAAGAGTGCATGAATGGTATTGCGGATTTCCTGGCTTTGCTGAGTGTTAATTCTAAAATGAGAAAAAGACTCAGCGATAACGCATTGCATAATTGCATTTATCTGTTTGAAAGAGATATTTTATGTGCAAAGTCAGTCTATGCAATTAAAAAACTGATACAAGTATCTACGATTCTGCTTGAAGCTGACATAAAGGGATTTCTCTATATCTTGGAAGATGCAATAAAGACTGATAGTAATGTGCTACTTAAACTGATATGTGACAATGATCATGAGGTAGTATACCCATTGGCCGATACGCTTAGAAAAGCAGCTATGTCCGCAAAATATTTTCCGGATGCTATGATGCTTTTATATGAATTGTCCGAATGCAATAAGCTGTTTGAACAATATATGAAAAATATTATGATTCCTGCATATATTCAAACAAGCGCTGGAATTGAAATTCAGATGGGATTAATAAAGAAACTGGATCGTATGAATTCAGAGTGGACATGGCATTTGGTGGCTGATTTGTTACCCGGAAATTATCCGGATATGTATCGCCGATTGGAGTATCGATATCTGCCAATTCATGCGGACGAGTTGTCGGTAAATGAAATTAAGGACAGAATAAGCATCTTCATATCTTTTCTTGGCGAAAAAACGGACCATAGTAAAGAACAACAAATAAAATTGTTATCGGTGATTCCATATGTTGATAATGATAATGCATCCGATATCGCGGATATCATTATTAGGAACAATAGAGAAGATGAGGCAGATACCTTTTGGGGGCTTCTTCAGAGAATCGCCGAAAGAATACCTGCTAATGACGAAGAAAAACAAAGGATATTGGATATTCTTAGAAGCCATTTTGTGTCAGGGAAAGATAACTATTTGAAGAAAGAATTATTTTCACACCGAAATGTATTGAAGAAGCAAAAGGAGTATTTACCTAAAGCAAAAGAGTATATCCGGAATTTGTATGAAAGAGAAGGAATTGAAGGCATAGCAGCTTTATCAGTAACTATTGAAGATACATTTCTTCTCGCTGACATTACTGCTCAAATTGTACCTAAAGAACAATTACTCGATTTGATTGGAATCCTATCAAATGGAGAATATAACAGATTTAGGTCGTTGCTTGTAGGAAAACTATCTTCAGAAGAATTGATAGAGCTTATAAAACAAGATTTTAAAAATCGAATATACTTATTATCTGACCATCAGGTTGATAATCAGATTATTGCTTTTGGTAATAAAATTAAAGCCACAGAACAGACTTTGTTTTGGAAAAACATATTTATTGGCGGTTGTGATGGGTTGAACTCAAGAAACTATGTGAAATTAGTAAAAAAGTTGCGTAAATATGATAGATGCGAAGATGCTATACGGGCTTTGGGATATTGTATAGACAAAGATTTGGTTGATGCAGGTTTGATAATTGAAATTCTAAAGGCTTATGTTATTCCGGAGGATTCATACATCAATAAAAATTCTCTGGAATACGAAATAAATATACTCATCGGTTATTTGCAAAAAAATGCTTTAGAAAGGCGGGATGAAATCGCAGAGATTGAAAAGAAATATATTCATGAGTTGGTTCCCACAGGAATAACTATGCCTAAATATGTTTTCTATAAAATGGCAAACGAACCTGAATTCGTTAAGTCTATTCTCGAAGAGGATTACAAGAAGATTTATAGCGGAGATTATCGTTATATAGCAGATACGCTTTTCTATCATTTTAAACTGACACCGGGAATACAAGAAAATGGTTCGTTGGATTTTTCGGTGTTTAAGGCATGGAAAGAATATGCTGAAAAAATATCTGATCCCGGAATAAAAGGGAAAATGCGGTCTCTGTTTGCAAAGGGAATCATATATACTCCGGCGGATCCGGATGGCTTCATTATGGATAGGAAAGTTGCTGAGTATGTTGAAAACTGCAAGGACGATTCCTTAATAACGGGCATTGAAGTGGCTTTATTTAATAGTATAGGCTACATTGATTTAACCCCGGGTTCGGATTCGACAGATATAGTTATAAATCATCTAAAAGAAAGATCAGACATTCTTATGAATGAGGGTTATTTCGAGATAGCGAGAGTATATAGAAATGCTGCAGATGTTTTTGAAAATCATTATTGTAAAAAAGAATGATGCTTAAACATTACATTAAAATATATCTTGTTAAGATTAAAAATTTTGGTTTTAATTACTAAATTGTATTTTGATTTTACTTGGTAGTAAATAATATTCAAAGTATAAAGGACGATGAAATACATCGTTCTTTTTTAGTGCATAACAATACTGTTGTCGCCGTGGTTTGATAATATGCTCTCAAAAGGAGGAAAGAATGTATGAATATTGGAACAACGATAGAACTAGGCAAGAGTTATTTAAGCGTAAAATTTCGAAAAGACAATTTTATCGTAAACGAAGCAAATAAAGAGGCTTTTGATAGGATTTTTTCGGAGGAGAATGATAACCCTGCAACGAATAAACCGATCTTTTTGATTGGGGAACACGGTGTTGGTAAAACTCATTTAATGCAGGCATATGCTCATTATTTGGAGGAGCGATATCCGGAAGTCTCTGTTTTGTATTTAACAGGTGAAAACTTTATTAGGGAAATACTATCCGTTATTAGGTCTGGAAAAGATTGGGAATTGAGAGAAAGGTACCGCACACATGATTATCTTTTGATAGACGATGTTGATGAATTAATTGGTAAGGAACTCTCTATGCGTGAAATGGTCTTTACAATTAAGGATACGATTATTAAGGATAAAATGGTTGTAGTTTCCTCTCATAATGATTTTACCAAAGATCCTAATTGTGAAGAAGAATTTAGAGCTGTGTTTTGCGGCTGGGAAATAATAGAAATGCGTAGAGCATGAATATATCTCTTAACTGCAAGACAGAATTCCGAAATAAGTGAATTTCAGTTGGTTAAAATACTGTTGTCGTCTGAAGTTGGCATTATGTCATCAAAAGTATGGGATTTATCAGTCCTTTTTATGGGACATATGAATGTGTATAATCAAATTAGAATATATAAAGTAAGCTAGGTATAAAGAGAACGATTACAGGATTGTAATAGCTGTTGCTTGTTAAATTACAAGATAAAGGAGGCACGAATTATGAAAAAACGAACAAGGATAGAATTGCATTGTCATACAAAGATGTCTGAAAATAAGGGCCTTATAGAACCGAGCGAGTTGGTAAGATATGCCAATGATAACGGATATAAAGCTATAGCGATAACTGACTGTAACAGTGTCCAGGCTTTTCCGGAAGTATATAACACTTGGAAGAAACTTTGGTGTGAATATGAGGAAGAATGTAATAAATTAGATGAAGAAGCCAAAAAAGAAGACTTTCTAAAGATTATCTATGGAATGGAAGCTTTTATTACAGATGATTTTTCATGCTCAGAGGAGAATTTACACTCTCTTATGGATGAATGTACAGTAATAGACATAGAAACGACGGGCGTTTCTGCATCTAAGGATGCAATATTGAGAATAGATGCTGTTAAAGTAAAAGATGGAAAGCAAGGAGATCGTTTTTCATCATATGTTCTTCAGGAACGAGAGATTCCAGAATATGCAATAAAGATTACAGGTATTACGGAAGATGACTTAAAGGATGCAAAACCGGAAGAACGTGTTATTACTGATTTGATAAGTTTCATTGGAAAATCTTTTTTAGTAATGTATCATGCTGATTTCGATATGAAATTTATAAAGAAAGCCTGCGAGAAATACGGAATCAACTTTGAACCAGACTATGTTGATCTTTATAAAATTTGCATGTATTTATCTCCTTCTGAAACAATAAAGAAAACTCTGCTCGTAGAAAAATATATGATTAAAGAAGATAGTAATGATAATGATTGCACATTATACGCAAAAATATACAATGCAGTTTGTGAACGTTTGAAAAACCGTGCTATTAACTCGATAGGAGAGGTTAATTATGCAATTAATAAAAACTTTATCAAAAGTAATGTCAAAAAGAATCGTGTTAAGGGAAAACAAACGAGATATCCTGTATTACTTTATGCAAAAAACGATACAGGTATTAGAAACCTATATAAGATTGTCACGGAGGCTCGTCTTGGCTATCGTTATCATGAATCAACAATACCCAGATGGATTATAGATAAATATCGTGATGGTATTCTGGTTGGAGCAGTATGTGATGGTGGTGAAGTCATGACTGCGATCCATACGGAATTGGGCTCTCGCTCAGAAGCAGAATATAGGAGAGATTTCAGTAACATACTTTCGTATTATGACTTTATTGAGGTGTCTCCTTTTAGAACTGATAAGGACAATGATGTTAGCTATATGTACAATGTAGTTAATAATGGAGGTTTGCTTGTTGCAGCTTCAGATGCGTATTATTTATGCGAGGAAGATAAATTATACTGGGATATTTTGACTAATGGAAGGAATGAGAAGTATTCCGAACGCCCAAGACAATTGATGAAATGGGATGAAATTAGTAAACCTTTTGATTGTTGGGTTTCGGGAGATCCGGAGATATTAAAAGAAATTCCGCAAAAAGTAATTGAAAACCAATCTGTAATTGCAGAACAAATTGAATACGTTTCGCCGTTAAGGGATGGTGCGTTTATGCCAACGTATCCAGACGCAGAGCAGAAATTACGCAATATTTGCGAGACAAGGTTGAAAGAAATATTTGGAGAAAAAACAGCGATAGAAGTTCGAGACCGTTTATATAGAGAATTAGAAGGCATCTGTCAAAATGGATATGCGGGACTGTTTATGATGTGGAGAGACATAGCAGAAAAATCCATTGAAAAGGGTTATTTACATTCATCTAGGGGCAGCGTTGCTTCATCGTTTGTAGCATTTTTATGTGGAATAACTGAAATAAATCCTTTAGCATCAGAATATGGCGGATATGATATTCCCGTGGAAACATTCCTTGGAATTAATCTCGATAAAAAACCAGACATAGACATGAATTTTGCACCAGCTGTTCAAGAACTTCTACAGAATTATGTTAAAGAAATTCCTGGTGTTGGAGATACATGTCATGGGGGAACTGTTGGAACACTTACACCCAAAATTGCACAAATGCATGTGGAGGAATACTATTATCATAAAGGTTTACCACTTCCCAGTGAAAATATGATAAAAGAACAGGCAGAGGTGATAAGTGGGGTCAAGGGTGATGATGGCTGCCACCCAGGTGGAATTATTGTTTCACCCGTTGGAGAAGATCTCTTATCATTCACGCCATTGCAACATCCGTGGAATAGTGGTCGTATAACAACGCATTTTGAATACCATGCAATTATGGATAATCTCTTGAAACTGGATATTCTTGGGTATGAGCCTTTGGGATTATTGCATGAACTGGAGAAATTGACTGATGTTAAAGCAAAAGATATTCCAATGGATGATCCGATAGTTCTGGAAATGTTATGCAATCTCGAAATCGAAGAGATTAATGATCTTCCTGTTTTTGGATGTAAATCTGCAAGACAGATGATAATACAAACAGCTCCTAAAAGCATAGATGATTTGATAAAGGTTTCTTGTCTAATGCATGGGACTGATGTATGGCTTGATAATCAAGATGAATTGTTCAAAAAAAAGGTGATCTCGCTAAAAGACTGTGTGGCATCAAGAGACGACATCTTCTTAACATTGGTTAATATGGGGATGAATAAGGAAGATGCATACAATATTATGGAATCTGTCAGAAAAGGCAAAGGCCTTACGGAAAAAATGAAGCAGAAATTAAGCCTGGTTGGTATGCCGGAATGGTTTATTGGAGTATGTGAAAAAATAAGATACTTGTTTCCAAAGGCTCATTCAGCGTCATATACGCTCGTAGCATGGAGATTGGCATACTATAAGGTATATTATCCAGAAAACTTTGAGTGTGCGATTAAGCTTGTGATATGAATAAATCAATTAATCGGAGAAAAAGTAGATGGTAGAAATTAAGAATACAAGGGACGATATAATATTAGATGTTTTAATTAGTGGATTTAAACCTGGTGAAATTACACTAATAGCTGGAAGACCTTCAACAGGGAAAACTCAACTAGCAATCAATATAGCGTTGGATTCGATAAAATGCGACAAAAATGTTGTATTTTTCACACTTGAATTATCGAAAGAACAACTAGTCAGTAAAATGCTCACGATTGTATCAGGCGTTAAAGCAGAAAAAATGAAAACAGGAAATATTTCTAAAGATGAATGGGATGTTATAGCCAGATCAGCGGATGTATTAGGAAAATCAAAATTCATAATATGTGATGAACCAGAAATATCGAGTAATGTACTTGCAAAGCGCTGCCATGATCTGCCGAATGACAAGAAACCCGACTTGATTATAATAGATTATCTTCAGATGATGAGAGGAAATGGAGAGAGTAAGAATAGAATTGATGAATGCTCGGAAATAGCCAAATCTCTTCACGAGTTAAGTACTGAATATGGCATTCCTATAATAGTAATTGCCCAGCTGAGCAAGTATTATAAAAAAGATGACGGTACAATTGATTTAAAGAGCTCTTATATTGAATCTGAATCGTGGGATAATATCATTGTTTTAGATTTTGAAAAAATGAAAGGAGATGATATGTTATGATGCTTGCGCCTGAATCCAAAACCGTTAGCTTAATTTGTCAGAGAAATAATCATAATATGCTATAATAAAATAGAAAAATAAACCGTTCTTGATGTCAAGAAGATGGGATATTGTTATGTCTGATATAAAGATAATTCAGGGAAATCAAATAGGTGGATGTGTTACGGTTATTTCTACAATTGTGGATACTATTGTTCACCGGATTATGATAGACTATGGTTCTTCTTTGCCGGGAAGCGATACAACGGAGGATTTTGAGTATCCATGGGATGATGAGCCGGTGGATGCAGTGTTTTTTACTCATTACCATGGAGATCATGTGGGCAGGCTTATGGATATTCCACAGGAAGTTCCGTTGTACATGGGTGAGACTGCCAGACAGGTGATGATTAATATTCAGGCAGCATTGACAACCGTACAGGAAGAAGGAGAGAGACATAAACAGGAGCTGGAAGTCCTGCAAGATAATAATAGGATACATACGTTTCATTTTAGCGGAACATATTATGATCATGTGACGGATATTCCGGGAATTAGAATCGAACCTTACAGCGTGGATCACTCTGCTTACGATGCTTATATGTTCCTGATTGAGGTTGATGATCCTGAATACGAAAATGGGAAGAGAG
>JAEEGJ010012931.1_pt1 | contig 20465 bp, 12 predicted proteins | sample 8958761 | NCBI WGS metagenome assembly JAEEGJ01 (sample SAMN16246546, study PRJNA631951) | gut metagenome | biome: gut microbiome; feature: rumen; material: RS-attached | host: Bos | place: Iran: Karaj | collected 2018-10
GGCGCAGGCAATGTAATCTATGCCAATGCTGAAGGATTCTACCGCAGCACCAGTCCGAGCCTGTCAACGGAAGGCGGTTATGGCGAGTTCACCACCGACGAAGACGGTATTGCCCTCGTTTGGTTCATCAACGAGCCTACTGCTAACGCCCGCTTCACGCCCGGCAACGAGGTCTACCTCCGCGTCCGCATCAATGACGGCAACGACGGCACTACGGTTGACAACATCTTCACCTCGTATGAATACGCTACCGTGCTCAACTTCGGCACCGAACGCGACGCTTACCAAGGCACGGCCTTCTATGCCAAGAGCAACGAACCGGCCATGACCTTCGCCCTTTTGCATGCTGACGCCGAAGACGAACGTCCCATCTATTCCACAAGCATCGAGACCACGGGCGTCGACTTTGCTGGCATCAACCAGTACGCCGACTTCTACAAGGAATGGGTGGCCGGCAAGGACGGCTGGTTTGGCGGCATCCTGCCCAACGACAACAAGGACGGCATCAACGCCATCAGAATTGTGGATATGGAAAGCAATGTCATCAACACATACTACACCGAAAATGGTCAATGGCATCCCAATGCCAACACCAGCAACCCGAACTTTGGTTTGGACGAGCCCATCTTCATCGACCTCACCGATGATGGCGTGGACGACAACGTCGAAACCAACGTGAAGGTATGGAACGCCAACCACGAGTTTGTAATCGAGAATGGTGACAATGCGCACTACATGATGACGGTTTACAACGTCCTCGGCCAACCGGTGATGCAAAAGCAAATCAACGCAGGCAGCACCGAACGCATCAGCCACAGCCTGGCCACTGGCATCTATGTCATCCGTATGGAAAACAACCAGAGCCGCGTCTCCGTGAAAGTTTTAGTAATGTAATAAATATAGTTAGGTAAGTAATTTTTCCTCCCTTCGGGGAAACAAAAAGTCCGGGATTTCTCTCGGGCTTTTTTGTTTCATCGCCTTAGTTAAGTAACAGTTCAAAATTAATCGTCATTTTCTTTTGACTTCGAGACTACGAGACTATGGCTTATGACTATGACAATGACCACTTCCGCCAAGAGCTGAAACCTCAGCATTCCTGTGAAAGAGGTCATAGTCAATGGTCATGGTTAAAAGACCCCTGTCCCGAAGTCAAAAGATAATGACGTTTAATTCTTAACTATTGCTTATAAATCAATAGCTGTAGAAATAAAAACCAATCGATCTTTGATTTCCTCATCGGATGGTGGTGTCGGGATGAGATACTCCACCTCTTCAGAGTAGTCAACATCTTCAAAATAGGATAGCTGTGAACGGAATAGTTTGTCGGAAAACAAGTCTCCATAAATTGAGGATGCTCTGTCGCTTAATTCATTCAAAGAGAACTTATTGCTCAATAAGAAATATAAATCCACGTAGTCTTTCCATTTTGACCGTCGTCCCAATGCATAGGCTTTCATGGCTGCCAAATCCAACAGGTCGGGGATGCGGACAATTCCGTCAAAAACATTGTCTGCTTTGATTTGGAAAGGATATTGAAAGAAAGTGAGCTTTACCTCATTGACAATTAGATTCATCTGGTCCGCAACATTCCATGAGACAATGGGCTTATAGCCATGAGATTGAATTTTATCAAGGTTTTTCTTGCGTTTGAGTGCAGTGAACTTGAATAAATCAAAATCTATGGAACGTCGATGGCCGAGGTAAAGGGCTATGGCTGTGCCTCCTACGAGGTAGTATTCTCGCTTGAATTCGCCTATTAAGGGCAAAAGCTCAATTTGCTTGCCGTTCAGGATTTCTTTGTGGAACATAGCGGTTGAAAACCAAAGTGAAAAAGTTGTATATCTGTGGGAAATAGTTCAGTTTTTGCCGTCCTTTTGCAGAGAAAAAGACATCAGCAACCTTTTCAATGCCCATCAGGTTAAACAAAGCCTTGACATCATTCATCGTGCCGTAGTTAAGGATGGTCTCCACCAAAAGACTGTCGCTGATTTCGCTTTTTTTGGCTTCGGGGGTATACCAAAACAAGGAGGCGTGTTGTGCTATGTAATCTGCGCGTGTCATGACGCTGCAAAATTAAGAAAAAAACTGTAATTTTGCAACTCAAATTAGCTCTTATGGAACAAGAAACTTCCCCCAAACCCTTGACCGAACTCGACGAACTTGGTGAATTCGGCCTCATCGACCAACTGACACAGGACTTTCCCTTGCGCAATGCCTCCTCGCTGAAAGGCGTTGGCGACGATGCCGCCGTCATCAACCACGAAGGCTACCGCACCCTCGTCTCGGTCGATATGCTCATCGAAGGCATCCATTTCGATATGACCTACTGCCCGTTGAAACACCTCGGCTACAAAGCCGCCGTGTCCAATTTCTCCGACATCTACGCCATGAACGGAACCCCTACCCAGATTGTGGTGGGACTGGGCGTGTCGAGCCGTTTCTCCGTCGAGGCTTTGGATGAACTCTATGCGGGTATCCGCTTGGCTTGCGAACGCTACAATGTTGACATGGTGGGCGGCGACACGACGAGCAGCAAGACAGGTCTCGTCATCTCCATCACGGTCATTGGCATGGCTAAAGACGAAGACATCGTCTACCGCAGCGGCGCCAAGAAGAACGACCTCCTTTGCGTGAGCGGCGACTTGGGCGGTGCCTACATCGGCCTGCTCATCCTTGAGCGCGAGAAGGTGGAGTTCCTCTCCAATCCCAACATGCAGCCCCAACTGAAAGGCATGGAGTATGTGCTCGAACGCCAACTGAAGCCCGAAGCCCGCAAGGACATCGTGGAGCAATTCAAGACCTTGGGCATCAAACCCACTTCGATGATCGACATCTCTGACGGCCTGGCCTCCGAAATCTTGCACCTCTGCAAGGAATCGGGCGTGGGTTGCCAACTCTATGAGAACAAAATCCCCATTGACCCGACTACTGATAAGATGGCCAAGGAGTTCCAAATCGTGCCATCAGTGGCGGCACTGAGCGGGGGAGAGGACTACGAACTGCTCTTCACCATCGACCAGAAGGATTACGAGAAGATTCAGACCATGTCGGCGGACGTGACGGTCATCGGCTACATGACGGACGACAAGGGCGTGGCCGAGATGATTACCCCCGACAACCACGTCATCCCCATCAAAGCCCAAGGCTGGGACCATATGAAGAAAAGACAATAGCCAATGGCCTATGACTATGGCTGCCTCTACGTAAAGGCAAGCCATAGTCATAGTCATGAGCCATAGTAAAAAAAGAAATAATGCCAGAACTACCCGAAATAGTGAAACAAAAGCTCGCCGCGCTACCCAACAAGCCTGGCGTGTACCGCTATTTCGACAAAAACGGCACGCTCATTTACGTGGGCAAGGCCAAGAACCTGAAACGACGCGTCAGTAGCTATTTTAATAAGGAGCAATTCGGCAAGACGCGCGTCCTTGTGAGCAAGATCGCCGACCTGGAATATAGCATCGTCGATTCGGAATCGGAGGCACTGCTGCTGGAGAACACGATGATCAAGCAGTATAAGCCGCGTTACAACATCATGCTGAAGGACGACAAGACCTATCCTTGGATCTGCATCAAGAAGGAGCCTTTTCCCCGTGTTTTCCTCACGAGAAGAAAGGTCAACGATGGGTCGGAATACTTTGGGCCTTATCCCTCGGTACGCACAGCGCATATCTTGCTGGACCTGCTTAGTCAAGTCTACAAGGTGCGTTCTTGCCGAACACCGCTGACGGAATCGGGTGTCGAAAAGGGCAAGTATAAGGTCTGCTTAGACTATCACATCCATAAGTGCAATGGTCCTTGCGAAGGCCTGATTTCCAAGGAGGATTACAACACCATGATTGCCGAAATCCGGGAAGTTATCAAGGGCAACCTTGGGTGGGTGCTTCGAGGGTTGAAATCGGTAATGATGGATTATGCTTCTCGTATGGAGTTCGAGGAAGCGCAGCTCGTTAAGGAGAAATACGACCTTTTGGAGGAATACCGCAGCCGCTCAACGGTGGTCAGCCAGTCGATTCACAATGTTGAGGTGTTCTCTTTCATTGACGATGACGAGACGTTTTATGTCAATTACATGAAGGTAAAGGACGGCGCGGTGGTGCAGAGCCATTCCTTTGAGATGAAACGTCGACTTGAGGAAACGTCGGAAGAGCTCTTGCTCTTGGCCGTCGCCGACTTGCGGCAACAGTTTGGTGACCATGCCCCCGAAATCATCGTGCCCATGAAGCTGGACTATCCCATCGATGAAGTGCAGATGACAATCCCGCAGCGTGGCGACAAGCTCAAACTCCTCGACCTCTCGCGCCGCAACGCCTTGCAGTATAAGATTGACTTGGAGAAACAACGCTCCTTGGTTGACCCGGAAAGGCACCAGAAACGCGTGCTGAATAGTCTCAAGGAGGCTTTACAATTGGAGGAAGCCCCCAACGTCATCGAGTGCTTCGACAACTCCAACTTCCAAGGTGACTATGCTGTGGCTGGTATGGTACAGTTTGTGAACGGCAAGCCCAACAAGGCAGGATATCGTCATTTTAACATCAAAACGGTAGAAGGCCCCGATGACTATGCCTCGATGAAAGAGGTGGTGCGTCGTCGCTATACAAGGTTGATAGAGGAGGGCAAGCCTTTGCCCAACCTCATCATCACCGATGGCGGCAAGGGACAAATGGAGGTGGTGCGACAAGTCATCGAAGACGAGTTGCATGTCAACATTCCCATTGCGGGCTTGGCCAAGGACGACCATCACCGCACCAACGAGCTGTTGTTTGGCTTCCCGCCTCGTGTGGTGGGCTTGAAGCCCAATTCGGAGGTGTTCCGACTGTTGGCCCATATCCAGGATGAGGTACACCGCTTTGCCATCACCTTCCACCGCAAGAAGTTTGAGAAGGGCTTCATGCATTCCGAGTTGGCCGACATCAAGGGCGTGGGAAAGAAAACGGGGGAGAAACTGCTATTGGAGCTGAAATCGGTGAAAGGCATCAAGGAAGCTTCCTTGGAGCGGCTAACAGAAATCGTGGGTTCTGCAAAGGCGGAGATTGTTTACAAGCATTTCCATCCATAAAAAAAATCCGACGCCGTAGCATCGGATTTTTTTGTTACTCATGTCTTCAACTGATTACTGCAGCTTGAAGAGCACAGGGATTTGATAGGACACACGCACGGCTTTACCACGCTGCTTGCCAGGCTTCCATTTCGGCAAGGACTTGATAACGCGCATGGCTTCCTCGTCGCAGCCGCCGCCGATGCCACGGAGCAGCTTCACATTGGAGATGGAGCCATCAGGCTCGACAACGAAGCCGACGAACACACGGCCCTGGATGCCAGTTTCACGGGCAATCTGAGGATACTTGATGTGTGTGGCAACATACTCAAGCAATTTGCCTTCGCCGCCAGGGAAGGAAGGCATCTCTTCCACGATTTGGAAGATCTCCTGTTCCACGACTTCCTCTTCCACGACTTCAGGGGCTACGTACTCTTCAATGACTTCGTCCTGTTGCACGTCAGCGTTGATTTCGATGTCTTCGGTCTCAACGTCGTCGTTCACGATTTCGAGCTGGGTGGTCTGCTTAGGCACTTCCACGGGCTGTGGCTTTTGCTCTTCTTGCTTGGTGATTTCCACCATTTCTTCATCGATTACAACCTCTCGATTGAGCAGGCTGGGGTCAATCTCGCGTTTGTCGTAGCTTTTGTGCTCGAAAGCCAACCATGCAACGAGCAAGCTGATTATCATGCCTATCTGAATGAACATCAGTTTCTTGTTCTCAAGATTAGCCTTAGGTGATTTTTTCTCTTCCATGGTACTATGTTTTTAGATTCTACTTTTCAATTTGACGTTGCGAAAGTAGTAATAATTTGCTTATAAAACGCAACTGAAACGAATTTTATTTTTTGCGGTGAAAAAAAAGATAAAAAACAAGTGCTCCAATGACCGTTCCGATACAGTCGGCGAGATAATCGAACCAGTCGCCCGTTCGTTTGGGAACAAGGTATTCCTGCATCAATTCGGTCAGTCCTCCGTAGGCAACACTGATGATGGCGGCGAGGAGAATTGCCTTTTTTTTGTCGGCAATGCTTTTGGAAACAAATTGTTTACGATATCCCCAAAGACAAGCATAGGTAAACCCCGCATACATGATGATGTGCACTACCTTGTCAATGCCAAGGGCGGGCTTGACGCTGGGAAACAAAGAACCCGGAAGTCCAGTCAGAATCAAAATGATGATTCCGCACAGGATTCCCGGGTAGCTATTTCTTGTTAGACGTTCCAAGGGATTAACCGATCTTTGCTTCGTAAGCGGCGGCATCCAAGAGGTTGTCGAGCTCGGCGACGTCGTTCACTTTGATCTTGATGATCCAAGCTTCGCCATAAGGGTCGCTGTTGACGAGTTTGGCATTCTCTTCGTCGGCGAGGGCTTCGTTGACTTCGAGGATTTCGCCAGCTACGGGCATGAGGAGCTCGGCGGTGGTCTTCACGGCTTCGATGGCGCCGAATTCTTCTTGGGCGTCCAAGGTCTCGCCGACGAGGTCGGGGTCAACATCCACGAAGGTGATGTCGCCAAGTTCGTGTTGTGCGTAATCGGTGATGCCGACGTAGGCTTCGTCGCCTTCGAGGCGGATCCATTCGTCGTCGTTGGTGTACTTCAGATTTGCTGGAATATTCATTTGTTGTATGTTTTAAGGTTGTTTAATTTTAATTCGTTACCTTTTCAAATTTGGCTGCGAAATTACATATTTTAGTGGCTCATTCTGCAGTTTGGTGAAAATTTTATTGAGCTAAGCTGAATCTGAGGGTGATGCCACCGTATGTGGTGGAGTTTTTGAAAGTGTTGGCCACTTCTGGAATCATCAGGTCGTACTTGAAGAAGGCTTGTGCACTCAAGCGCTGGCTGAAGTTGTAGTCGGCAGTGAAGTAGACATTGATCTTGTTTTGGCCGGCCGAAACTTGGCTGTTGTTCTCGTCGATGCGGCGCAGAATGGTGATGTCTCTCTTAAAGCCTAAATCAAGTTTGAGTACCAGGTCGTTTTTGATGGTTTGGGTTTTACCGCTACCTCCGATGGGTGTGATGTTGAAGGAGAGGTTCTTGATACGGTAGCCACCTCCGATGACGATTTCACGGCCGTTCACTTCGGTGAGTTGGTTGTTGGCGAAACTCAGGGTCAGGGTTCTTGATTGCTTGAATTGCAAGTTAAAGGTCATTGAGTTTTGCAGACCAAGGTCGATGCCGATCAAAGGTGTGAATTGTTCGTTGAGGACGATTTGCGACATGTCATATTTCGGGATGATGACGTCGGAGTTCTCATAGGTTTGAATAGTGTTGTTCTCATCGTAATAGACGTTGGTAGCCCACGAGTTGATGGCGTAGTTTGACTTGTAACCGTGGGTGATATTGACGGTCTTGAAGAGCTTTCCGATGGCAGGGATGTTGGTCAGGCCGTTGTAGGTGAGGTTCCAGTTGGGCAGAGGGATGCGCGGGAATGGGTTGAGGGCGATGGTGTTGGGGTCTTTGCCCGTGTAGGCGGCAATGAAGGAGTAGAGTAACACGTCCATCGAGCTCGAATTGATGCCTTTCGGGAAGTAGTCGCCAGCAATGCTGTCGTAGACGTATTCGTTGATTTGTTCGATCCATTGCGGGTTGTTGCGGGCAATGCGTTCGGCAATAATCTTTCGGCTGGCCTTGAGATTGTCGAATAGCTTCGACGAAGTGGAGTCGGCATGGTTCATGAAGGCGGTACCAGCCATGAAATAGCTCATGGTGAAGTTGCCGTTGTTGGTCGGGGTGAAGATGTCGAAGTTGTTGGTCATCTCGTTGTAGCGGAAGTAATGCTGCTTATTCTCGGAATAGTTGCGGTTACCGGTGAAGTCGATCTTGAATCCCTGAAGAGGTTCTGTATTGACGCGATAGTTGATCGTCTCCGTCTTGCGGCGTACGTAAGGCGCACTTAGGATGGAGTCAGTGGTGAGCCAGCGATGGGCATCATCCATGTTGAGGCTGTGTAGGACGGCTTGGTCGTAGATGTTGTCGTCACTGCCGAAACTGCTGCCGAGCACGAAGCCTAAGCCAGGCGCCCACCCCGCACTGTTCATGCCGAAATATTGGGCGAGGGGCATGAAACCGGGCAAGGTCTGTCCATTGTTCAGCGAGTAGGTACCTGATACTTTCTTGACAAGAGTGAGTATGCGAAGCGAGTTGTCCAAGATGGCCTTGCCGTAGTTCACTTTTGGCTTCAGGTTTGTGGAGTCGGCAGTTTTTCCATCCTCACCTTTGCCGTCTTTTTCTTTGTCCTTGCCATTGTCTTTCCCTCTTCCTTTGTTGTCTCTGCCACCATTGTTGTTACGGCGCTGAGAGGTGTTGATTTGTTTCAGGTAAGGCACTTTGCTATAAAGCTTCGTGAAGTCGAGGGTGGCATTGCCTTGGATGTTGTTGGAGTTCTCGATGGTGTTACCCAGACGTGGCTGGATGGATTTGGCAGGAGCCGTCCAGTTGTAGGTGCCTTGATAGTTGGCACTGGCGTTAATCCAATTGAGAATCGGAATCTTGTTGATGGGCAACGTGTAGCTTGCGTTGAAGTTTTGCGTGAACCTCGACATCGAGCCCAAGTGCTTGAGCTCATTTTTGATGGTGTCTTGGTTTTTCTGCCAGGTCTCTGGGTCTTGGCTCTTGTCGACAAAGCCTGCAGGCTCATAGATGTAGGCTTGGGCCTGTGCCGAATAGTCGAAGGTCAAGGCTTTGGTGAGGTCGTAACGCAGCTGATAGTTACGGGTCCAGTCCCATTGCTTGGAGAGGGTCGGTGTGATGTTGATGATACCGCCGCTCTTGTTGCGCATCTCACGCTCCGAATAGTAGCGGTACATCTCGGTATTGAAGGTGATGCTCTTCGGCAGGTAGTAGAAGTTGATGTCCTTGATGATTTGCCAGGCGGGTTTGGCAGCCCATTTGGCTTTGGCAAAGGGCTCAACAGGCTTGGGGTTACCTGCATAGTTGTAGCCCAAACCACCGCGATAGGCCTTCACCAAGTAGTATTTGATGTCTGTGTTCTCCTGGAATGTCTCGTTGTAGGAGAAGGAGAGGTTGAAGTTCTCGATGTCGTAGATGTGCACCTTGGGCATGTTGCCACGACCGCTTCCAAGGCCTCTGTTGGGGTCTCTTTGGTTTTCGGTCGGGTTCTTGCCTTCTCCTTCGTTGTCTTTCTTTTTCTTGGCAACACGTTCTTTCCTGACATTCATGAAATTGATGTTCTTTTGACGGGTGTAGTCATGGATGGTCGAAGTGAATTCTTTCCTTTCCTCGTCGCTGTTCATGATGGCAAGAGCGTCTTTCAGCTTGATGTCGGGGTCGTATGGGTTGTAGAGCGGTGTAATCCTGTTTTCGCCGTAGTCAAAGTGCATCGGGATCTTGAGTCCGGTGTTTTCGAAGAACTTGCCTAGTTCAAGGTCGGTGGAGACGTTAAACGTGGAATGGGCTTCGAAGGTGTTGTTGGTGATGCGGCTGTCCAAGGCACCGAATCCTGCAGAGCTATATAATCCGTTGACGGTCACACGACCCAAGTCGGCAAGGGTGGCCTCAAGGCGCCCTGTTGCCGCAATGCCGCCATTGCTGTTCAAGTCAGTGAGACGCAGCTCGTTGACCCAAACTACGGCACTCTTTGGCAGGCCGTCATCGACATCGGCAAGGTTCTGGCGTTTGGGGTTGCGGATACCGATCATCATGGCTTCCACATCGCTGATGCTCGGGTTACCAATCACTTTGATGGTATGATAGTAGTCCTTGTTGTCGACGGTGCCTTTCCTTATTTTTTCGGAATAGATGTAGTTGAGCTTGACGCCGCTATTGGGCTGGTTCATGGCTTCATTACGGCGTTGCTTTACCTGGACGAGGTCTTCCAAACGGATGTCCAAGTTGTTGATTTCTGGCCAAATGGCATCTTTGTTGGTGTAGGGTGTACCCCACGGGGTCATTTTCAAAGGCACTTCATATTCGTAGTAGTTCTCGGTGAAGTCGGTACCGATACGCATGAATACGGTCAGGTCTTGGTCTTCAAGAGGGCTATCCTCGTGGGCGGCTTCGGCGTGGACGAACATCTTTAGGTATTTATACTGCCGTAGGTCGAAGTCGGCAGTCTTGTAGATGGCGCGTCCATCGCCGTCAACGAGGTTTTGCACGGTCATTTGCAGAGATTGCTCATTGATGTGGATGGTTTGGGTCATGCCGATGACGCGCTCTTGCATGATGCCAGGCGGGATGACGTAAGGGACGGGTGAACGACGGCCGTTTTCTTCGATGCTTACAGCGGAGATGTCGAAGGTGGTCTCGTTGGAGATGTCGTTGGGCTCGTATTCACCGGGAGCTTGGATGCTTTGCGAGTAGGTGCGCCATTCGCCTTTCACAAGGTCGAGTGTGGCGAAACGCAGCACGATGGGACGCTGGAATTCGGTCATGAACATACGCATGAAGCGGATGGAAGAGTAGTCGTCAATGCGGCCAATGACTTTATCAGGCTGCTTGATGGGAATCCTGAATTGATACCAGGTGACGCCGCTGATTTGTCCGTTGGGCAACGAAACACCGCTCGACTGGAAGATGTCGGCGATGTGGTTCTCGCCAACAATCATCTTGGCGGGGTCAAGGTCAATCTCATATTGGTAGTAGCGTTCCGATTCGCTCAGGGTGTTGTCATTGTTGATGTCCTCGGCATTGGGCAGGGTGGAGTTGCTGCTTTGATAGCCTTCGGTTTGCTGGAAGTCGGCAGGTGAGTTGCCGTCAGGACCATTGAAGCTCTTGTAACGCGCCAAGATGCTTTTGTGGACTTCATCATCGGGCGTGTCCCAGTCGTTGGAACGGAAATAGTGGTAGTTGTCGCCCGAGGGGTCGTCGAAGGCTTTGGTGTAGGCGGCTGAGCCTTCACCGAAGCGGTCTCTGATGATGTTCAGATAGACGTTTTCGAAGAAGCTTCGCTCGTCCAGGTCGCGCAAACCGTCGTAACCCACGTCTTGGTACTGACGGGCTTCTGATGAGTTGCTGAAGGTTCCAACAAGGTCTTGCAGGGTGGGGACACGACCCCAAATGGTGGTGTCCACGTTTTCGACAGTTGCCGTGGCGGGCAGTCCGTTTTCGTAGAACTTGCGTCCATCGCGAAGGATGTCTTCCGAGATGTCACCCAAATTGATGTAGAGCTTTCCGGGGTTGTTGGCGAATTCCTCATCGGCGAAGGGGTCCATCAGCCAGAATTCGATGTATTCGATGTTGGTGGCTTCAAAGTCTATCGATTCCATCTTGCGCATGATACCACCCCAACGGCTCTTCGGGTCGTTGAGCTTGCCTTCTTCGTTGATACCTGCTGAGTAAGTGGACGGATTCACGTCGTAGTTGTAAGGACCACGCTCTTCAGGATAGTAGGCCAAGTTGAGCACGGAGATGTTGGTCTGTGTGCCGGCTTCAATGTCTCTGTTGGGGAAGAGCTCGGTTTCAAGTACTTGACGGACAGCGTTCTTCGATAACTCTTCGTTGTCAACGTTGCTAGGACGGTAGTTGGAATTGCGGTCGTAGAAGGTGGAGTTGTCAATGACGTACCAAGCCAGTCGTGCACGGTTCATACCGTAGTCGAGACCTGTGTTGGCAGCCGCTTCGGGGAACATGTCGGTCTGGTTCTGTGGGGTACTGGCCAAATACCATAAGGTGGGCAGACGCAGGTCGATGGTCGACTTGGCTCCTTCAAAGTCGTCGATATAGGAAGTGCCGGGCTCGCTGGCCGACTTGGAGAGGCCAGGGATAAAGCGGGCAAATTCGCCGTCCACGCTGATGCGTGATGGTGCTTTGGTGCTGATGCCAGGCAAGGCGTTGATGAAAGTCGTCAGCCAGCGGGCATCGGTGTGATAGCTGAGGTCGGCTCCATAGATGGTATTGGCAATGGCTTCCTCTCCGTAGTTAATCTTTTGGGTGTACGACTTCTCCCCAAGATAAAGGAGGGTGGCTCCTGCATGGAAGTCGTTGGTGAACTCATGTTCGACTCGGGTACCAAGGAAGGTCTTCCGGATGGCACTGAAGCCTGAATTGGATTCCAACGAGATGTTGATGGGCGTGCCTGAGTTGAGGATGCCTTCGTTGAGGATCGTGACGCGACCTAAGGTGTAGTCAACGGTATAGTCGACGTTTTCGACGAGTTGTGCGCCACCGGCCGTGACGGTAACGGAACCTTGGGCAACGTTCATGGCATTGAGGCTGATTTCGCTGCCCGACTGAGATGAATAAGAACCTTTCAAGCTGAATTTGTTCTTTTCTGAGTATTGCTCGGCTGAGGTCTTCGTCATCGTGTAAAGCGAGTCGTAAGCATATTTCTCGGCCAGGTTGGGCTCGTTGGGGAAGACTTTGGTGTGGATGTGCTTGCCGAAAGGTTCCAACACTGGGAAGAAGATACGTCCGTTCGATGCGTTGATGGTACCGCCTTGGGTTGCGGCATTGTTCAGGAAGTCGAACATACCATCACCACCAGGGATGGGGTTGTTTTGCGTGGTCAAGTTATCCAAGCCCATCAGGTGAAGCAACGAGACACCTTTCACTTCACCTTCGGTGAAATATCCGTATGGGGTGCTATTGGAGTTGCCGTTGTAGAAGATGTTGAGCATGAAGTCGTTGGAGCTGATTTGATAAGCTCTAATGTTGTAGACGTTCTTCATCATCAGGTTCCAAATAGGCATCTTGGTGTTTACGGTAGTGCCTTTCAAAAGCTTGGTGACCAAAACTTTCGGCGAATTGATGTTTTGGTCCGAGAACTCACCAACTTGGTATACCTCGTCCGAACCGACGATAGTGTATTGGTAGGCGACAGCCAAGGTCTGGTTGGCATTGAGGTTGACGTTCAAGGAGATGAAGCCCAGTTTTGAGTTCAAAGAGAATTCCGTATTGCTCAGGCGGCGGGCATTCTCCACTTTCTCGAAGTCGCGCCCCGAGACCATATAGCCTGACCTGCCGATGCGCATGGGGTCGTTGCTCATGTAGTTGGTCACGGTGCTGATGTTTCGGATTTGGGTCGTGTCCATGCGGCTGACCAAGTTGTTGGCACTGTTGCGCGGATACACTTTGTTGTCGGTTGGAGTGACTTCAGGGTTGTAGATCCAGCTGCCTTTGCCTTCGGCTAAGTCGTTTAATGCAAGTATGTTACGCGTGTTTTGTGTGGAGGAGTTGGTATTGGTGATCCAGACCTCGATTTTGGTGATATTAATGCTTGAAGTGACGGTGGGCAGGGTGGATAAGGCGACCTCATATTGGTCACGGAAGTATTGGCTGAGGAAGAAGTGTCGGTTTTCTTCGTAGTCCAAGCAGCTGAGTTCGAATTTGTTGGTCTGGGCACCGCCTTGCACGGTGATGTTCTGCGACTCACTCTCTTGGTAGGAAACGATGGATGAGATGGTGGTCTTGCCGAACTTCAGTTTGCTCTTGATACCAAACAGTTGTTGTGTACCAGTAATGAGGGTGCTGTTGAGCGGGAAGCTGACGTTACCGGCCTCCAGGAGTTGGATGATTTCGTCTTCCTTACCTTGGTATTTGAGGGCGAGCTTGTCTTGGTAGTTGAAGGTCGCCTTGGTGTTCTTGTTGATGTTGAAGTTGATTTTGTCGCCGATTTTGGCCATCACGTTGAGCTGGATGTCCTGGTCAAAAACGAATTCGTTGTGGCGTTTGCGTCGTTCGGTCATCGATTTGTCGTCGCGGAAGTTGTGCTTGAAGCCAAAGGTGAGGTCGACGGAACCTTGGGGACGGATGTCGATGGTGTTGCTCCCGAAGATGGTCTCAAAGGCTTTGCCGCCGATGAACATGGGTGGAATGATGGAGTTGCCGTTGGTGGTCGAACGCGCGTTCTGGCTGCGGCGTTCTTTCCAGTATTCTTGAATGCCCTTACGGTTCTGATATTCAAAGTATTCGCTTTGTGTGAGGGTGGAGGGCGTGTCGTAATAGAATTGGCCGATGCGACGTTTGAAGGTGTATTGTCCAGTTACTGGGTCGTAGATGATTTCGGTCTCGAAGTTGTCGGGGTCGCTGAGGTAGAGCGGCGACTGGTTGTTGAGGTCCCAAAGCGGGTTGCCCGTGTTGACGGGGATGGGGTAGATGACTTTGGTCGTGTCGGGCTCGACGATATAAGGGTTGGGGTAGAAAATGTCATAGTTGCTTGCAGCAGTCAAACTGAGGGCTGGCGATAGGAAAAAGGCGAGGAGGAAAAGAATGCTGAATGCTGAATTATGAATGCTAAATGCTGAATGATGTCCCTCATTCTGCATTCTGCATTCTGCATTCCGCATTTTCAAGATTCTTGTATGGTGTATATTCATTTAATTTCTAGTTTGTTACAAAACTTTAAGTGCTTCTTTGATCAGCGTTTCGACGTTGGCCTCGGGCATTTGTTTCAGCAAGCGGTCGAGGGTCTTGTCGACGGCTGCTTTGCCGAAGCCCAATATCGTCAATGCTGATAACGCTTCGGTTTTGATTGTATTGTCTGCCACGGTGAAAATTTCCGTCGGGAAGTCGTTTTTCTTCAGTTTGTCTTTCAGGTCGATGACGATGCGTTGGGCGGTCTTGGCGCCGATGCCTTTCACGGCTTGGATGGTCTTCACGTCATCGCTGGCGATGGCGTTGCTCAACTCGCTGACCGTCAGTGAGCTGAGGATAAGCCTTGCCGTGTTGCAACCCACGCCCGACACCGAGATGAGCAGCTCAAAGAGGTCGCGTTCCTTGGCCGTGAAGAAGCCGAAGAGGTTGTGAGCGTCCTCAAGGATTTGCTCATGCGTGAAGAGACGCACGTCTTCCTTCTCGCCGATGGCGGTGAAGGTGTTGAGCGTGATGTTGATGTAATAGCCTATGCCCTGGTTGTCGAGAACGACGTAGGTGGGCGACTTTTCAGCTACTTTACCGGTGATGTAGGCGTACATTTGGGCGCAGTTTGTTTAAAACTGCAAAAATAAGAAAAAAAAGAAAACGACGAACACGGATGGCTTGGATTTTACAGAAAGGTTTTCCGTTTTGTCCGAACCGTCCGTGTTCGCTGGAAAAAGGTAAGGTGTCTATTCCTTCACCACCTTGTCCGAATAAGTCTTCCCGTCCTCCAAGGTGACCTTCATCAGGTATTGCCCTGGCGCGAGGCCTTGCAGGTTGATGCTTTCTATGCCCTCACTTTGCGTGCGCACCAAGCGCCCTTGCAGGTCGTAGAGCTCGACTTGCGCGGGCTTCACGTCGGGCGAGTATTGCAGGTAGAGCTGGTCTTGTGTGGGGTTGGGGTAGAAGAGGTAGGGACATGCTGAAACATCGTCCATGCCAACCGAGCCTTCGGAGTCGACTTTGAGGGCGAACGAATCGTAATGGTCGTTTTTGTGACCGCTGCCCAACACAAGGCAACCGCCATCACTGGTGGCCAGTATATAGTGTGCCCGTAAAGGATATGACGGGATGGAGTAATACCTCTGCCAGACCACATCGAAGCTTTCGTCCATCTTGGTCACGACAATGGGGTTGGGCTCGTTGTAATAATAATAGTTATGCTCATCGGACAGCTCCATGTTGCAAGTGTATAACAGCTTCTCGGGAGAAAGGGTGTTCTTGGCGAAATCGAACGAGTTGAGTACGGCAGGCAAATCGTAATGGTCGTTCCAACTGCCAATAATGTGGTAATCCAGCATATTGCCTTCCAGGTCGGTCTTGAACAATACGGTTGAATACTCGTGTTGGCTTGAGCCATTTGTAGAGGATTTGTTTTCTCGGTTACATTCGTAAATGAGCAAGGTGGTGTCGTCCAATAGTTTTAGCGAGGGGCAATGGTTGGATATCGCAAAGGTTTGGACAGTATAGTTCGTGGGGTCAACATAGTCCAACGTGTCAACAACAATGTTGGTGAACTCTTTGTAAGATATGGTATCGAAGTTCTCGTCCAACGTAAAAAGCCTGGTTCTCACCAAGGGGCTGGGCGGCTGAAAGAAAGATTCCCTGTAGTGACCGTATCGCCCTCCTTGGGGATGTTCAAACAGATTGCCCAGAACCAAGCCCACATCCTGATGGCACTCTGAAAGCTTTTCCACCTCGCCGTCGGGCGAAATGAGCATATAAAGGCGCCTTTGCTCAAACCTAATGTCGTAAACGACGAGGAACTTGCCGTCGCGTGTCATTTGGCAGGAAGCGGACTCCAACGCCCTGTATTGCTCGGGCAACTCCACCTCTTTTGCATAGGTGATGTCGAGCTCATCGTCGAAACGTATAACAAACGGCCTGGTGAACTTGTTGGGTACATCCATGTTCTGGCCGAACGCCAAGTACAGATCCGGATTCTGGGGGTCGGCGTAGATGCTCTTTACAAACGAATAATTGTAGGAAGACGACGGGAAGAGGTCTACCACAACCCGTTTGACCAGGTTCCCTTCCCTTGAGAGCTTCACGAGCTCGCCTTTGCTGTCGTGGTGTTCATCGTATTGCGAAAAGATAAACCCTCCATCATGGGCTTCGATGGCGGCTGCAACAAGCCAAGACTTGTCCTGGTCCTCATAGACGTTGAAAAATCCCTCCTGCTGGCTGAAGGAAGTTCCAGCCAGCAGCAAGGATACCAGGATTGATAACAGTTGTTTCTTCATGAAATTTAAATTTGTTGTCAATTAATTAAATTGATGATTTTGAATTAATTCGTCACCGTAAACTCACCGTAATACTCGTCCCCGTTAGGAAGGGTGAAGGTGACGATGTAGTCGCCCGTGTTGGGGATGTAGATTTGCAGGCCGTTCGGTTTTTTTCCACGCAAGTGTCTATTCTAAGTGTCTATTCTTTCACCACCTTGTCCGAATAAGTCTTCCCGTCCTCCAAGGTGACCTTCATCAGGTATTGCCCTGGCGCGAGGCCTTGCAGGTTGATGCTTTCCAGGCCATCGCTTTGCGTGCGCACCAAGCGCCCTTGCATGTCGTAGAGTTCGACTTTGGCGGGCTTCACGTCGGGCGAGTATTGCAGGTGGAGCCGGTCTTGGGCGGGGTTGGGATAGAAGAGGTAGGGGCGGATTTCTATTTCTCCTTCTTCTACCTGATCCAAACCTTCATCGGTTAGGAAGAAAAAGAAAATGCCGCTATGGGGTTCCAGTTGGTTGTGACTATATCCTGCAACGTATACCCCTTTCTCATTCCCGTTCTCGTCTTTTAGCAAATCAGAATAGCAACTCCATTGAGGATCCACCTTAAGTGAATGGGGCTCATAGCAGTAACGTTTCCAAATAACATTCAGGTTACGATCCATCTTCACAGCGGTCATGGTGGGGTTAGACTCCACGTCAGGTTCCCTGTAGACAAGATAAACGTTGCCATCAGAAGATATCTGGAAACACATGATGCGCACATTGGTTGTGGGGCCGGGTTGGTCGTTGAAATGTACCAAGGCTTTCCTCTGCATGGTGCGCATTTCATAGCATGCCACTGAGGCGCCGCATTCACGGAAGTCATAATACCAGGCCGAATCACGAATAACAGGTGCGGCCATATACACATCTTCACCATCGGGAACGACAAACGTGGTATTGGCGGAGCCAAACTGAAACTCTTTCACCACTTGGATGCTGATTGTATCATTAATTTCATATATGGTATCCTGCAGCAATTTGTTGATTACATGATAGTTTTTCACTTGGAAAGTGGAATCTATAACATAGATGAAAAGATTTCCTCCAGAGCTTTCTTTCCATTGGTAATATTGTTTCGGTGTCGACTTAAACTCATTCATCGTACGGATGTAATTATGGCTTTCGGGCAGCACGGCCTCATGCTTCAGCGTTCCATCGACACCGCAACGAGCTATGTGGCAAACATCCCCTCCATTGGCTCTTTCGGTATAATATTTCAAAATCAAATCACCTTGGCTGTCAATCATATAGCTATCGATATAATCGAAGGCGATTGTGTCGCAAAGGTGAGCCACCACGTCATCGTCAGGGTTGGTGTTGAGATCATCGTCAGAGAAGTGCGAGATTCGCAATGCGGTGCCACCGTTGCCGTCTGGTTCGATGTTGACACGAAGGTTGCCCTCACCACGTGGGTCTTGAGCGAACAGGTACCATGCCGGAGGAGTGGTGTCGGCCACAAACAAAGAATCGGTGATTTGCAAAGAGGTGGGAGACACCTTATAAAAACAAAGACCTGCAATAATTGGGGGAATGTTGTTGTCTCCACTGGGACTCATCATCAATACATTGGCAACAAGGTCACCGTTGCGTTGCTGCAAAAGCTTGTTTTCAAACTGAGGAATATCGTAGCCTGAGTAATGGAACGGGATGAAATCCATCTGGACTTCCTGAGCATGGGCAAGAATGGCCACAAGGGCAAAAGCCATGGATAAAAGTATTTTTTTCATGATATTGTGATTTTTTGCAAAGATAAGAATTGTCATAAAACGAGAAAACCAAAAGCCAGGTTTTTTTTATTTAATTTAATCCGTCACCGTAAACTCACCATAGTACTCGTCCCCGTTAGGAAGGGTGAAGGTAACGATGTAGTCGCCCGTGTTGGGGATGTAAATTTGCAGGCCATTCGGCGTAGTTATCGAAAGGCATTCTACCGCGCCACCTAAAGCTGTGGTCACTTCCACAGCCACTTGGCCAAGGTTTTCGGTGAAAGTCACCATTAAATAATGACCATTGATGGAAGCATGGATGGAGGAACCTCTGGGGGATCCTTGTACTTTTGCTTCCTTTTCTGTAATACCACTATAACCATCAGCTACGCCAAGGTTATTAGCTGCACACCATACTGATGCCATCATCAGGCTCAACAGCATGAAAGTTTTTTTGATTTTGTTGAACTTTTGCATATCGTGTTAGTTTGAAATTACTTTGCAAAAGTATTCCTAGAAAAATTCCTGTCAACAAAATGATGGTTCGGAAAGGTTCGGTGTTTTTAATTAACGTATTGCAAATCAAATAGATGAATAATGCTGAGCTATATCCATCAAGAAGACGTGAAGCGGTTTCTCAGTATCAAATACCTTCTGTATCTTGCTGTCACGCTCAACTACGGTGTTGTAGGCACGCTGCATCAACGCGGAAATATCGGCATGGGTCAGGTTGAGCAAATTGAGGCAGCAATAGTCAATGTCGATACTGGTAAGTCTTGGATAGGCATTCCTGAGACGAATGGTGAACTGGGTAAAATGACGGTCGGCAGCCACACGCAAGTCCAACAGCTGCTGCTTGTCTAAAGCATATTGCTTATAAATCTCACAATCTATCTTCGCCTTGAACTGCCCATCGTTCACCCGCTCCATGATGAGTCGGCAGATGGGCTCGTCGTTGAACGATAGGGCTTGTGCCTCTTGCTTCGTGTTCATGCTGTCCGCCTGCTGCCTGATCTGGCCTTTCAGCTCGCGCAACTCCTCGTTGCTCCGCTTCAGGCGGTTGGAAAGGGCGGATTGCTGCATCTTATGGGTGTGCCGCTCGGTTTCAATCAAGGATTCAAGATCTTGCTTGTGTCTTCTATTCTTATGGTTCAATAGACTTATTGTCAGTATCATGAAAAGCATCCCTGCGACGACTGCCAATGTCCGATTGACATGTTTGCTTGTCTCTTTATGGTGCTGTTGTCCCAGTTCTTGCTGCTTATGTGTATTATATAGCTCTGCCAATTGTGACTTTATCATGCCATTGTTTTCATCTTGTGTGGCGAATGGTACTAAAAAACCTGCATATTCAATAATATTGTCTTCACTGCCTTGTGCCTTGCAAATCTCAACCAACCATTCGGCTGCTTGTTTTTTTGCGCCAACGCTTTGGCTGTTGAGAAATACCGCATTTAGATAGACCTGTGCAGAATCATATTGCTTTTCAGAGTAGAAAATTTCGCCAACTACCAAATAACGAGCCAGTTTCTCTTGTTCATCCTTCGAATTCCGTATCAGGTTTTGTAACGTCGTTAATGAAGTCTTGCTTCCTTTTCCTGTTTTATAATCAATCATGGCTTTGTGTGTGTGGATGTCCCTATACATTAGTGAACAAGTGTCCATTATGGCAGATGCCGCTTTTTCATAATAACTATATGCATTATCATAACTACTTTTCATTTCGTAATGTGAACCGATTTCATCTAAAATCCAAGCTATGTGCCAAGGAGTAGCATCGTATTTCCGATAATACTCCAATGCGTATTTTCCCAAAAGGATGGCTTGCTCACTCAAATAGTAGTCTGAGAATAATCCTGTCAAACGTGTAAATGTTAGAGCCATGAACCTCGCTCTTTCCCCTACCAGTTCCTTTCCCTCGAAATGCCCTTCCATCACCTCCAAAGCCTTCAGGTATTCCTTGCAGGCATCCACAACGCTGTCGCGCTCGTAGTATCCCACACCATTAATATAATGGGCGCGGGCTGTGAGGAAATGGATGTTGTCGTTTCGTGTCAGGGATAGCGGGTCTGTGCCCGCTATGAGGCGTTTAAGCGTGGGTGTGTCTTTTAGGGTGAGTATAAGCCTGTCGAA
>JAEEGJ010012932.1_pt1 | contig 20465 bp, 15 predicted proteins | sample 8958761 | NCBI WGS metagenome assembly JAEEGJ01 (sample SAMN16246546, study PRJNA631951) | gut metagenome | biome: gut microbiome; feature: rumen; material: RS-attached | host: Bos | place: Iran: Karaj | collected 2018-10
GTTATCTCCACGCCGATGCCCGTACCCTTGTCCGCATCCGTCATTCTCTCTATTCTTGATACCTTGCCGGCATAATCCACACCTCTGATCTTGACTGTGGCAGGCTGATCCTCGGCAATGATATCTATGTCATATTTGTTCACATTGGCTTTTACTACAATGTCCTCTGTTGATTCAAGTATTACGAGTTCGGTTCCTTTTGTAACCGTATTGCCTTCAACAGCACCTATCTTGGTTACAACACCGTCAAAATCAGCCTTTATTCCGCCTTTGGCATAGTTAAGATCTTCCAATTTCTGTGCGTTGGCCAAATCATTGGCTTCTTTAACGGCTTCTATTCTTTCTTTTCCGCCTTTGGTTAAAACACCTGAATATGTTGCCATTTTCTGAGAGGTCATCTCTGATTTTTTCGCCTGATAATTGCCAAGCATTATATTAAGGCAGTTAAGTTCTTCCTGCATCTGTACTATGTCGCTTGCGTACTGCTGCTCATAAGCATTGGTCTGAACCAGCTTCTGAAGATTCTCATACTCATCCGAATCGGGTTCATCGGCCCAGTCAATAAGTGAAACCTGAAGTTTGGCTCCTTCATCAGCCAATGCGGCTTTTCTTTCAAGCAGTTCATTTTCTTTTTGCGCTATTGTTACCTGGGTGAGAGCTATCTGCTGCTCAAGTGCAGGGAGACTGTTTGCCGCTTCCGCATACAAACCTGCCGTTCTTCCGCTTGACTGTATTGCCTCATCATAACTTCCCTGATCTGTCTTGGAACTTAGATCCGCCATTGAGATCTGATACTCGATATCGGCTGCATCATAACTTACCAACAGGTCGCCCTTTTTAACATAGTCACCTTCTTTTACCGCTATCGTACCGACTTTTCCGTCTATCGGAGAATAGTACTTTCTGGTATTGTTGGTCTGCACCGTACTGTTAAGCTCTGAGATGCTTGATAAGCTGCCTCTTGCTACGGTATATGAATCAACTCTGAGTGCTGCATTGGCACTGATTGATACCACTCCGATGATTACCGCTACGGCTGCCGCTCCAATCGCTATCATCTTCTTCTTGCTTTTAAGTAATTCCATTTTATCCATCCTCTCTTTCCGGTTGGTGGTCTCAATTAATCGTCCCCCGAGACCTTTTGCTCTTTCCCGTAATAAACTTTTTGTTTGTTACTGATACCAATATAACTTAATCGATTTCGTAAGTCTTAACGTGTCTCTTGCATAATCCTTAACTGTTTCTTAAATGGTCCGTTTTCCTGTTTTTCCCTTACATTTTTACAATTATCAGCGTATGTGTGATAGAATAGTAGGGCTTGATAAACTATAAGATAAGGAACGGAGAATCATTTAATGAACAAAAAAGATGTTCTTGAACTTAAGAAAAGATACAAAAAGGAGTCATGCACAATAAGACGTATGGCGGGCTGTTACGTGGATGCAAACAAGCATCAGGTTCTTAAGCTCAATGAAGACTTTCTTAATATGAAGGAAGAAGAATTCTTCAAATTCATGGAGATAGCCAAGAAAACCCTTACGGGTACGATCGGTAATAACATTTTGGAGCTGGAGTTCCCGACCGAGGAAGAGAACCCCGGCGGAAAGCAGCAGTTCTTATACGGATTAAGAGCTTCAGCACTTGATAATGAAGAGCTTCTTGACAGGTTATATGAGCTTATTATCGACGGATATAATTACGTAGGCAATTATCTTATCCTCGTATTCCATGATGTATACGACATAATGAACAGGACATCAGACAATTTAAAGACCGGAGAGTCTGATGAAGTATATGACTATATACTCGTATCCATCTGTCCTGTTGCTTTATCAAAAGCCGGCTTGGGTTATAAGCCTGATGAGAACAGGATAGGTGCAAGAATAAGAGATTGGGTTGTCGGAGTTCCGGACTTGGGATTCCTCTTCCCCGCCTTCGATGACAGAAGCGCAGATATTCACAAGGTTGATTATTTCATAAGGGATGCCAAGGATTCGCATGCTGAATTCATAGAGGACGTTTTAGGATGCGGCCCCAGACGCACTGCTTTTGAACAAAGGAAGGTATTCTCTTCAATAGTCAAGCGAGCATACGGCGCCGCAGATGAAGAAGGTGAAGAAGCACTTATCGGTATTCAGGAATCACTGAATAACAGGATAGAGACCGAAGAAGCAATAGGCGGTGTGGGTATAAGTGTCACTCTTGATGCCGCAACAATAGACGAAGTGCTTGATGAGAACGGAATAGAAGGAGAACCCGCAAGGATAATCAAGGAAGTGGTACTTGAAGAATTTGCGGATGAACTTCCCGAGGTTGCCAATCTTATAGACGGAAAAGCTTTGGAGAAAAACGCCAAGGAGCGAGAGAAGAAAGAGCTTGTTAAAGAAGTGGCATCTCTTAAGTCGGAGATTAAGCGTATGGAGACCGAGAACATCTCAGGCGATGATGTAAAGACATATGACGTTGTCGTAAGAGTTAAGCCCGAGAAAGCAACGCAGATACGTTCTCAGATGATAGGCGATAAGAAATGCCTCGTTATTCCGATGGAGGATAACGAGAATGTCAATGTAAACGGAATCAATACCAAGGTATGACCATATAAGCAAAGGAGATAAAAGTATGAACACCAACCCCATAGTAACCATTACAATGAAAAACGGTGACGTGATAAAGGCGGAGCTGTATCCGGATATCGCGCCTCAATCCGTGTATAACTACATCAGTCTTATTAAGAAGGGTTTTTATGACGGTCTTATTTTCCACAGAGTCATCAAGGGCTTTATGATCCAGGGAGGATGTCCCGATGGTACAGGAATGGGTGGTCCCGGTTACTCAATAAAAGGCGAGTTTAAAAGCAACGGTTTTGAGAATAACCTTAAGCATACCGAGGGTGTACTGTCCATGGCTCGTTCAATGTTCCCTGACAGTGCGGGTTCTCAGTTCTTTATAATGCATAAGAACAGTCCTCATCTTGACGGAGATTATGCCGCTTTCGGAAAAGTTATCGAAGGAATGGAGAATGTCAATAAAATAGCCGAGACGCAGACCGACTGGAACGACAAGCCTACAGAGCCTCAGGTCATCGCTTCCATAACCGTAGATACTTTCGGAGTTGACTATCCTGAACCGGATAAGATATAGGAAAAAGCAGAGCAGAGAATAAAGGCAAAAGCCGCAGGTTAAAAACCTGCGGCTTCGTTATTGGCCTTATTAAGGTCATCGCGTATCCTTTGAGGAAGCTTTCCTTTGGGAATACGAACGCAATAATTGTTCACAAATCCCTTATCCGTCTGATAGTAAAGATTGATATCGACATTGTCTTCATAAGGCTTGAAGATATCATTAACATATGCAAAGTGATCAAGAACCGCCACATCAGCAATCTCTTCTATAAGTCCGCTGTCAGTCTCCGAATCGTACGTAATCTGTGCAGGCTCCTGCATATATGACTCCTGATACATCATATCTTTTCCGTAATATGTCCGGTTTTGAGAGTAGTCAGTCACCTCTATGTGTTCTATTCTGTTTGCATCGAGTTTCACACCCTCAAGGTCTATTTCGGCACCTTTACTTCTTAAGAAGTCGATTGAGTTTACATAACATGGATAGACATAGTATCCGTATGTAAGATCCATATATGTCATAGCGTCATCTGCAGCTACCGAACCTATCTGATAAAGCGGATATATCTCTGCTATATCTTTAAGTTTTGCGGACTTAATATCCTTGGCATAAGCCTCTAAGAACGCATCCGCATCTTCGCTTGAAAGAGAAAACGCCGTATTATATGTCGCATCCGTAAAATCAAGTTTCTTAAAGTAATTCTTCCCTTTTATATCATCTATCTGATATGCTGCTTCTTTGTATTCCGCGCTGTTATATACCGCCTCTATAGGAGCATATGTTTCAGAAAGATCCGCCTGATAAGAACGGTAAATTTTTCTTCCGCTCTTAAGAGTATATCCCACGGTATAATATGCTTTGACTGCATTGGGATCAAGACCGTACTTTTCAGCCCATTCTTCGTATGACATATTGTTAAGTTCACGCTCCCTGTCCAATCTCTTGAATACCGAACGTTCTTTATCTACCGCAGCAACTCCTACTGATGCAAGCTGCATGATCGCACCGTTGTCGGATGACTTCATCTTGCCGAGAATATATTCATCTCTGTCAAGGTATGTTATCTCATCATTATCGTTAAATTCAAAGAAACTTATATCAGCATCAATATTTTCCAAAGCAATGGCATAATTCTCGACCTTCTCACTGTTAGGAATATATCTGTCATAACCGCTTAGATCATAAAGGAAGAAACTTGCTATCAGTGCAGCCGCAACAAGAGAGATTATCATCTCAGGCCAATGCTTAAGTCCTTTCTTAAAGTCAAGCTGTAATATCATCTCCATTATTACATGTGTGACTACTCCCACGATTATGAATATCATCCAATACCATCCCGCGGTCATAAAATCTCCCGATACAAATACGAGATAGATTCCTCCTGCAAGAGCTGCAACCATTACTACCGGAATCCTGACAATCGGCTGCAATACCTTATAGCATAATGCCTTGCCTGCACTTTCTGACGGTCTGATCTTATACAGATACATTGCAACGATTGTTATAACTGCGGCTTCCGCAACAAGCATCGCAAATCTTCCGGGATATAAATCTATAGTGGTTCCGAGTCTGTCTCCTAACTCACTCGGAGCAAGTATAAATCTCCACCATGAGAACTTTGCTTCACTGCATGCAGTATATGTCTGAAAACAATAGCTCTTATACCATCTGATGATCATGGTAATGAACTCTTCCCCTATCATAAGACCGGCCCCCAGCATGAGCGCAACCAGAAGATTACCGGTTACGGACAATGCTATCGTTATGATTCCGAAGCAGACTGTGAATATAAACAGACTGTATATTCCGGTATTGATAACGATCTTTTCAAGCCCAAAGCCCTGATATCCCTTTATGCTTAACACAAGGATGTTGAGTATCACGGTAATAATCTCGATCAGTGCATAAGGTACAAGCCCCGATAAAAACCGTACAACAAACTGGCTTTCCCTCTTTATCGGCAGGCTGTGATACATATCCACCTTAGAGCGTGAGAACATGTATCCGAATATTATGAAACCGTAGAATACACCGACTACCAAAAACATCTCTCCGAGATTGCTTATGGACAGTGAAAATCTGATGTTTCCGGCAATCTGTGCAGGCTTCAGCCCCCACATCATATATCTGTCAATATCCATGAGCAGTTTGCCGGGCTGCAATGCAATAAACGCAAACAAAGTCAGTGCATACATCCATATCTTGCGCTTAAGTTCCCCCTTAAGCAAATTAAGCGATAATGTTCTTGATGTCATATCCGACCACCTCCGTCTCACTTATGAATATCTCCTCGAGTGATAATGGCAATACTTCCTCGAAAACGGTATCAGCCTTTTTAAGTGCATCTTCCATTTCCTCTTTGGTTCCGCGAACGGTAAACGTATGGAGCGAACCTCTTTCTTCATGGGTCATAATATCAAGACCGCTAACAAACTTTTCCTTATCCTCATCGGTCTTAAACACACACTGAAGTCTGTGTATACCAAGCTTCATCTCATCCAAATCCCTCGAGAACAGGATTCCGCCCTGGTGAAGCAGACCCACATGATCACATATATCCTCAAGTTCTCTTAAATTATGCGATGCTATTATAGGAGTCATTGCTCTGTCTTCCAGTTCCGCTATGAATATCTTCTTCACGGCCTGTCTCATCACCGGATCCAAACCGTCAAAGGTCTCATCGCACAAAAGGTACTTTGTGTTTGCACAGACTCCGAGAATAACCGACAGTTGTTTCTTCATTCCCTTTGAAAAAGTATTGACTCTGCGATTTGCGCCGAGTCCGAACTTACTCATAAGCTCAGCGAACCTTTTCTCATCAAAGTTTTCGTATATTCCCTTATAGAAGTTCTTCATATCGTCCGGCGTGGAGTTGGCGAAATAGTACTGTTCATCCGAAATATAGAATATATCTTTTTTTACATCGGGATCTTCATATACATCTTTGCCGTCTACCAGTATCTTACCGCCTGCAGGCTTAAGTACTCCGGCTATCATTCGTAAAAGGGTACTCTTGCCGGCACCGTTGGTTCCTACCAGACCAAATACATGTCCGTCTTCGATATTTGCCGATATGTCGTTAACGGCATAGAAATCATCGAACTTCTTGGACAGGTTTTTAATCTCTATCATATCGTTTCCTCCCCTGAATCCTTGTTTTTCCTCTCTTTACTTAATGCTTCATCAATGTGCCTGTGCAGTGAATCCGCAGATGCTCCTAGTTGACATAACTCTACGGCCAGCTCCTCAAATCTTACAAGGCCGTCTGTCAGTCTGTCTTCCTTCCATTGTGCCGACGGTGAGACAAAATTGCCTCTGCCTTTGACCGTATATATATATCCGTCCCGCTCAAGTTCCTGATATGCTCTCTGGATGGTATTGGGATTTATGGACAGTTCTATCGCCAGATTCCTGACTGACGGTATCTTGTCATTCTCAGTCAATACACCCACCACTATCAGGTTCTTGAGCTTTTCGGTTATCTGCTCATATATCGGTCGCTTGTCCTGATAATCGATCGTGATCAGCATCAGATACTTCTCCTTTCCTTGTGTATGCCGCCGGATTTAATTTTATAACCCGGTATGGCACGACAAACAATTAAGTGTACTAATACATCTAGTACACTTAATATACTCCCACCCAAACAAACTGTCAACATATTTTTTTTAATAAAAATCCGCTAAAGCAGTGTGCCTTAGCGGATCTGATTGCAAGCATATGTCGGGTTATCGATCACTATAGGAAATCAACGTCCCTCTTTGCTCCCATATCAAGTTTCTTCTTAAGAACGAAATGTATGCTGCCAACCTCTATTCCGGTCTGTGCAAAATAGATGGCAAGATAATTGTCCGTCTGATAGCTTGCATCTATCTGCACACGGTGCTCAACCCATTCTCCGTTCGTTCCGTTAACGGTAATCGAGCCGCGTAACATGCTGTTCTCGGATACCGTCATCGTAGTCTGTGACAGTTCGCCCGCGTCGGACTTAAGTCTGAATACCAGATCATAGAGTCCCTGATTTTTTATATGAAGAGTATAGACATTCTTAGACTTAGCCTCTGTCTTAAGACCGGTAATGTCAAGTTCCGTGTCATTCTGCTCTATCTCCGTATACGGCATGTAATAAGTCTTTTGATCTGCACCCTTGGGCGCATTCTTAACCTCTATCTCATCCTCTCCGTCTACAAGACGCCTGCTGACAGCCAGTCTCTTAAGTACATTACAGATGTTGGCGGCATTACGAAGAAGTTCTCCTCTGGTGATAAGACCGGCCTTAAGGCCTTCCTCCGCATTATCCAGATTGGCATTGCCGGCAGAATCTGCAGTAACCATATATACATCATTCTGAGCACTTATCATGGCTGTAGTATTCTTAATACTTGCTTCACCCTCAAGAATCTTTGCCATCTTGGGATCCGTTATTGCTGCCGCGCTTCCTGCCGGACCTGCCTTAGCCCACCAGTCAGTCATGACCATACCGTCAAATCCCCATTCATCTCTTAAGATTGTCGTATCAAGATCATAATTGCTTGCCGTGTATAATCCGTTAAGCGGTCCGTAAGTGGTCATGATAAGGAAAGCTCCTCCCTCCTTAACCGCCATCTCGTAGGCCTTTAAATAAATCTCACGAAGCGCTCTGGGAGAGATTACCGCATCAACGAAATGCCTCTTGAATTCCTGATTGTTGGTGGCAAAATGCTTACAGGTACCCGTCACCTCATACTTATGCAGGCCTTTAAGCTCTGCCACGGCACAGGCTCCCGTAAGATACGGATCCTCCGAATAATATTCAAAGTTACGTCCGTTGATGGGATTACGATGTATATTGATTCCGGGTCCTAAAAGAGAATCAATCTTATTGCGCCTTAATTCCTTACCCTCATATTCGTAGAGACGCTCTATGAGCGGAAGATTGAACGAACATGCCTGAAGCGTTGCATTGGGAAGAGAGAAAGCCTCCGTACCGCAATCCATTCTGATTCCCGAAGGGCCATCGGAACATGCAGCGATGGGCATTCCGAATTCCTTATTAAGTCTCTCTGTCACACCGCCGAAGCAAGATGCCACACCGGGTGTAACCTTGGGTGAACACATACCCTCTCCTCTTGACATATGTATCAGGTCAAGATCCGTCAGCTGATCCAGATAATCATCCAAAGATACTTCGCCGCGCATCATCTCAACAAACTTATAACCCTTGTCTCCTGTGCATGGTCTGCCCTCAGGTCTTCTGTCCGTTATTCGATCCCACAGATCATAACTCCTGACGGCAACAGGTTCATATTCCATCTCATTACCGTTGTCGGTAATTCTAAGATGCATTCTCTTAAGCTCTTCTATGGGAGAGCATGCTTCTTCACATTCACTTGTGACAACAGTGTCAGCCAATGTGAAACTGCCTATCAGCTCGGCATTACGCACATCGGTACCGGCGAAGATTATGTACTCACCGGCCTCAAGCACGTAACAGTTCTTATGTCCCGTCACTCCGGAATCATCAAAGCTTGCCATCTCTTCCATGGTAAAACCAAGAGTTACTGTCTCTGATGCTCCCGGAGGCAGTACATCTGTCTTGCCGAACCGTATAAGATTCCTTAACGGCTTACCGAGTCTTCCCTGCGGAGCTTCATAATATACCTGGACAACTTCCTTACCGGCAGTATCTCCGGTATTGGTCACAGTGGTAGTTACACGGATATCGGTATCGCTGCCCTGACTCATGCCCGATTCCATGGCAAAGGTGGTATATGACAGACCGAATCCGAACGGGTACATAACTTTATCCTTGGCAACGGATTCGAAATATCTGTAACCTACATATATATCTTCTTCATAATGGTTCTTATCAGGTGCCCCGAAATTAGCGGTGGAAGGATAATCCTCTATATCGTATGCGATGGTATCTGACAATCTTCCCGACGGGCATACCCTACCCATGAGAACATCAGCAATACCGTGTCCGCCTTCCATACCGCCCTGCCAGGTGTACATCACTGCCTGAGGCTTGTACTTATCCACCCACTTCATATCGATGATGCTTCCTACATTAAGTATAACCGCAACTCTCTTAAATGCCCCTGTCACCGCGGAGAGCATCTGTTCCTCTTCATCGGAAAGATTGTAAGCACCCTTATCTGCCGAACTGTCCCTGTCTTCACCGGCACTTCTTCCGATAATCACCAGTGCGATATCTGATCTTGATGCGGCGCCTGCTGCCACTTCTTCAGATACCGTCATCTCCAACTGACTCCAAGGTTCTTTCGCCCAGCCTTCTCCCTTATCAAAAGGATGAGTCTCAGTCCACTTCTCATATACGGATAAGAGTTCCTCATCTATCTCTATATCCTTTTCTTCTTTAAGCGCATCAAGGATCGATACGACATAAGGAGCATTGACCATACCGCCGGAACCGGTACCGCTTTTTATATAATCGAACTGGATTCTTCCGAAGATTGCCACCTTCTCTCCCGTTTTTATCGGCAGAGCAGCGTTATCGTTCTTTAACAGAACACAGCCCTCAGAAACCATGGCTCTGGCTATTCTCGCGTATTCTTTCCAATCAAATGTATACTTCATGGTAACCCTCCATACGAGCTCTGATTTGAATAAATCCTTAATGGCAAAAATCCTATGTAAAAGGCAATCTATAAGATTATCCTCCGAGTGCGGCCCAGGCACCCTCACGGCACATGGGAATTTCTTCTTATGGCTGCTGCATTCCTGCCCTGACCAGATTCGTAGAGTCCCATTGCGTAAGACCCAGACCCTCAGAGGGAAGCTATAAGCTCCCTTTCACATAGGATTTCGTACATTCATTATGCCACAATAATCTTTGATGTGGTATAGTTTTTTATTATTTTTCTTCTACGCCCGGATTGGTCAGACCAATCATCAATAATTTATTACAGGATACCTATATTTGTCCAATATGATATATAATGAAAACGGTAGGTTAAGTATTGCGTATGACAGGGGGATTCATCTATGAGACTTGGAAAAACGGAGATAGTTACTATACAGAATGCATTCGGTGCGTTACCGATACAAAGGGTTAACGACGACGAAGCTGTGAAGATACTTAAAAGGGCATATAACGGCGGTATGACATATTTTGATACCGCCAGATATTACAGTGACAGCGAGCATAAGCTCGGTCTGGCCTTCAGTGATATCAGGGACAAGGTATTCATTGCAACGAAGACGGGTGCAGTGACTGCAGCCGACTTTTGGAAAGATCTCGAAACATCACTTAAAGAACTAAGGACCGATTACATAGACGTATATCAGTTCCATAATCCGGATTTCTGTCCAAGACCGGGCGATGAGAGCGGTATATACGATGCGATGCTTGAAGCCAAAAAGCAGGGCAAAGTTCGACATATCGGAATCACCAATCACAGACTAAAGATTGCAAAGGAAGCGATAGAGAGCGGACTTTATGAGACACTACAATTCCCTTTTTCATATCTTGCATCATATAAGGATATTGAACTTGTAAATATGTGCAAAGAAGCCGATATGGGGTTTGTGGCTATGAAAGCCCTTTCAGGCGGGCTCATTACGGATTCCAAGGCTGCTTATGCATATATCTCACAATATGATAATGTTCTGCCCATATGGGGAATCCAGAGAGAGTCGGAACTGGAAGAATGGCTGTCATATATAGACAATCCGCCTGTTATGGATAACGAGACAAAGGCCTTGATAGATAAAGACATAAGTGAACTTTCGGGTGAATTCTGCAGAGGATGCGGTTATTGTATGCCTTGCCCTGTCGGCATACAGATTAATAACTGCGCACGTATGTCACTCATGCTGCGCCGTGCTCCGTCTGCCGCCTGGTTAAATGAAACCTGGCAGGCAAATATGTTGCAAATTGAAAACTGCTTAAACTGCGGAAGTTGCAAGAGCAAGTGTCCTTACGGGCTCGAAACTCCGACACTTCTTCAAAAGAATCTTGAAGATTATAAAAAAGTATTATCGGGTGAAGTTTCGGTTAATAGCCTTGTCCTTTGAAGCTGCTTTGGCACTCTTTTTGTATTCTCTCTGCTGTACGGAAGATCTTGATCTTCCCGCTCTGTCTTCAAGGTCCTTAACGGATATTTCTTTTGAACCCCTGAGATTTCTATAGTAGTTATGATCTCTCATTTTCTCTTTGGCTCTTCCATGGCTTGTAACATGAAGGGCGGAGAAAGCGATATCATAACGTTCTTTACCAAGTTCTGTCTTTCTGTCCTTTAATTCCTTACCGGAAAGATACTTATCAGCCGAAGAAGCTACTTTGTCAAATAGAGGTACCAGTTCCTTCTTTTCCGCTTCCGTTAATTCACGTCCGAATAATTTGCACTCCTCATATTTATCATGAGCTTCCTTTAGAGCGGCTTTGAATTGCCGGTACTCTTTACTGTCTCTGTGATACCAATGATCGGCATCTTTATGCTGTGCATATAAATTATCCAGTTTTTGAAGTGCATCAATTGATATATTTTCTTCAGGATAAAGCCATACTTTATTAGCACGTACAGCCTCTGCAACATCGGCTTTGGCTATGCCGGCTATAGGAATGATCTTTTCTTTTTCCGCCGCTGAACCGATCGAAACAATCGCATCATCTTCATTATCACCTGCGACCTCAAAAGCTTCCTTCCATTTGGGATGGATATTAGAGGCTTCCCTTTCCTCCACTTCCTCTAAAGCTTCTCTCAACGCATCATGCTCATATTCCGAAAAATCATCAACGTCGAGGTGAAACTGTCGCGCTTTTCTGTCACAGTAATCATATATAAATCTGTCGTCTATGCTTCCGTTTTTATCCTGAAACAATGATATAAGAGCTTTTCTCTGTATTGCAGGGGGATAAATATCATATGAAGCTTCTCTTTTACTCTCTACATCAGATTGATAAATATCCATGCTGCTGAAATCGGTACTGTTAATAAACAGACCCTGTTCAACGCGAAGCGTAGCCATCTTTTTGGCATAAGCATCCATGTTTTTTTCAAATTCATCAAAGTCAGGGCTTCCGTCGGCTTTATACGGGTTAAAAAAATCAGCGGAGCATTTCATGAATGCTTTTTTTTCCGAAGGAGTAAAGACATCAATACCATACCTTACCACTCTTTTTGTATCTGTTCCCTCGATGGATTCTCCGGTCGCTGTTTTATCAAATGCTCCGTCGAGAATAAGCTCCAACTTATCTTCTGCACCCTCAAGTGCCAAATAGTGATGCCACAATCTGTCATTTTTATCTGCATCCGCCTGTCGAGCATCATATTCCTGCGCATCATTTAGTATTTGATCATTCAACTTCGGTCCCGGCATATATAATCTCCCTCATGAAATATACCTGTTTATCTGCATTTTATCATCATTGAATTGTTCATTCAACAACAATGCCCATCCGTATATACATACAGATGAGCATTAATTATTCCACGTCGATCAATTTTTCCGCAATCACTAAATCTCAACTGTTTTTACATTATCTGCGTGGAATTGTATGTACATCTCTGTATATATATGCAGAAAGCATTATTGTTGAACGCAAAAATCAATAATGATAAAATACAAATATATAGTGTTTCTTTAGAGAAGGGAGTAAATATGGCAAATCCAAATCAACCTTGGTTAGACGAACAATCCGTAAACGATCCGCGTCAGGTCGACGCAGATCAGAATAACAGATTAAGACATCATTATATGTCACTGGATGACATAGGGGAACAACTTTTCTTTCTTACGGGTGGTGCTTTCGATGCATATGTACATGTAAACGGTGAGTTCGTAAATGAGAAAAAGGATATCTATACACCGGCAGAAAAGAACGCATTCAGGCAATGTGCCATTGATTTCTTTAATCCGCATAAGCCGGACGGTTCGCTTGATTTTGATGAATTTGAAAGAAGAGTTGATGAATATGCGGCTTCCATCGCAGAACTTCATAAGGGTCAGATGGAGTTTTTTAATAATGATGAAAACTTCACCGGAATTATGGATAGCGGGAAGCCCGTTACGAATTTTGAAAAAGAGCACTTAACTCAGTTAATGTCTCCCGATTCGATGGTAAGACATGCTATGCAGTCTCTTTATGACAGTATTTCGGACTACATGAATGACGAATTAATGGGAGATTATGTAAGCAGAAAAACAGAGAAGGGCATTATTGGCGAAGAAGAACACCATTCTGTTACAATAGATGGTGTCTTTAACAAAAGTATTGCTACAATGGTTCGAAATGCGGCAGGTATTACCGATGTTAACGATGAGTACTTTAAAAAATTCTACAGATATGACGCCAAAGCAGAGAAATCTTTTACTAAAAATCTGAGCGACGATGAAAAGAAAAGGATCAACGACAAAGCCAATCCCGAAAAAATCCGTATAGGAGAACTGGCAAAAAACAATAAGATATGGATGGAGCCGGAAATAGATATCTCTCTTAAGGCACTTGAAAATCTTGATAATCTAAGCGGTCAGCTTAAAGATGCCGATCACTGGTATCACAGAGACAGTAAGGAATTCAAGCAGTTCAAGGCAGCTTTAAAAGAAGCACATGACAAGTATGAACAGTACAAAGGTCTTGGACGCGAGCTCACCGATGCAGAAAAGAAGGAATTGATTCCTCTGTTTGACAAAGTAGCCGACACAGCCGACAGATACCTGACAGGAAAGGAAAACAGAGACAGAGTAACCGGGTTAGGCGCGGAACGTTATGATATTGCCTTTTCTGCGCTTCATGTCACAAGCTACGGAAAGGCCAGAGAAAAGATGATGATTCACAATTTCTTTAAAGCAAAGCGCGGATCGAAGGAATTGACCATTAAAGATCTTGAAGATAGGGCAGGCAGAACTTCAGAGCAGCAGCAAGCTCATAAAAAGGCGCAAAAGGAAGCAGCAAAGCAAAAAAGCAGTACGGTAAAAAATGATCCTCCGGCAATGACCAGATAATTACATTTGTATATAAGGAAGGGAGAGTAAATATGCCAATTTCTGATTCATTATGGTTTGACGAACAATCAGTAAACGATCCGAGACAGATTGAATCGGATCAGAATACCAGATTATTTCATCATTTTATTTCTTTAGAAACTAACGAAGAAAAAATCGACTTTATTCTTGGCGGTACTTTTGAAAAAAATGCAGAATTGTGGATTCAGAATTCAAACGGTCATTTAGAACGTAAAGATGCTAATCTTTTTTCTCCACAGGAAAAAAATGATTTCAAACTGGCCGTGGACAGTTTCTTTTATCCGTCCACATATGACGGAGAGCCTGATTTTGATGAGTTCGAAAGACGTATGGATGCCCTGGCTGAGAGAATTGCGAAATTTCATGAAGAGCAATGTAAATTCATGGAAGCTGCGGATGTTTCCGCTATAACCGACAATCCGAATTATACTGAGTTTAATAAGGAATACGTGACAAAGACAGCATGCCCTGCTTCAATACAAAGATATGCTCTTATGGATTATTTGGAAGGGAAGCAGAACAGTGTTGATGTTGCTTTAAAGCATGACTATCTGCAAAGAAAAGGAGCTGTCGGTATTTCCGGAGATGGGCTTATAGATACTTTAAATGGTGTGGCAAAAAGCATGGTTAAGGACTATAATCCCGCAAGCGAAAAATTCTTTAACAGAACTTGTTTTACAGCACTGTCCAGAGAGGCAGAAAAAAAGATTAAATTAGAGGCAACCGAGGCCACGAATACTATTGCCACCAAATACAAAGATATACGAGTATGGATGCATCCTGAGAAAAGTATTACAATCGAATCGCTCGGAAAGCTTGATAATCTTAACGGACAACTCAAGGATGCCGACCACTGGTATCACAGGGACAGTAAAGAGTTTAAACAGTTTAAGGCAGCTTTAAATGAAGTTCATGAAAAGTATGAACAATATAAAAATCTCGGGCGTGAGCTGACCGATGCAGAAAAGCAGAGTATGATACCTCTGTTTGACAAAGTCGCCAATGCCGCCGATAGCTACTTAGACGGAAAAGAAACCAGAGCGCGAAAGACGGATTTAGGTCGGGATCGATACGATATCGCCTTTTCAGCACTTCATATTACGAGTCGAGGACTTGCCGGCGGAATAATCAAGCATCACAATTCGTTCAATGAAAAACGCGGATCAAAGAAAATATCCGTTAAGGAGCTTGAAGAGAGGGCAGGCAGAACTGCAAAGCAGCAGAAAGAATATCAGAAGGCACAGAAAGAAGCAGCAAAGCAAAAAAGCAGTACGGCAAAAAGTGATCCTCCGTCAATAACCAGATAATTGCTCTTGTATATAAAGAAGGGAGATTTTAAATGCCAGGTTATGATTTGTTTGATTCATTATGGTTTGACGAACAGTCAGTAAACGATCCGAAACAGATTGAATCTGACCAGAATAACAGATTATTGCATCATTACAATTCATTGGGAACTAATGAAGAAAGAATCGACTTTCTTCTTGCCGGCACTTTTGATGCAAAAGTTTTTTTGATGGAACCCGATGAAGGCGGGGATTTCGTACAAAAGAAGAAAAATCTTTTTTCGCCACAGGAAAAACAAGATTTTGGACTTTGTGTAGGAAACTACTTACATCCGTACAGATTTGAAGGAACTCCCGATTATGATGAGTTTGAAAGACGTATGGATGAGTTGGCGTCAAGGATAGCAGAATTTCATGAGGAACAGTGGGATTTCCAACAAAATGCCGATCTGTCCGCTATATTTGATGCTCCATATATGGAAAAAGTAAATAGGGAATATATAACAAAGCAAATGTGTCCTGCATCAATACAAAGATATGCCCTTACTGAGTGTTTGAGGCGGGAGATGCGAAATGTTGACCCCACTTTTGTTAATGATTATCTGCAAAGAAAAAGAGATGCCGGAATTAACGGAGGAAGTCTTTACGGAACTATGAATGAGATGGTCAAGCGCTACGTAAAGAACTATGATCCTGCAAGTGAAGGTTTCTTTATAGAAGAAAGTTATTCTAATCTGTCCAAAAATGAGAGCTTAAAGGTAAATTTACAGGCAAATCAGACCAAGGTCGAATTTGCTGCCGGTTATTCGGATTTGAGAGTATGGATGCTGCCTGAAAAAAACATTACAATTGAATCACTCGAAAAACTCAGTAATCTGAACGATCAGCTTAAGGATGCCGACCATTGGTATCACAGAGACAGTAAAGCTTTTAAGCAATTTAAAGCTGCTTTACAAGAAGCTCAGGAAAAATTTGATCAGTATAAAGGGCGTGAATTGACTGATGCGGAAAAGCAGAGTCTGACACCTCTGTATGATAAAGTTGCCAAAGCAGCAGATGACTATCTTACAGGAAAAGAGAAAAGAACGCGAAAGACAGACATGGGTCAGGAAAGATATGATATCGCATTTTCAGCTCTTCATATTACCAGTCGCGGACGGGCCAGCGAAACGATTCAGCGGCACAATATGTCAAATGAAGAGCGCGGATCAAAGAAAATATCCGTTAAAGACCTTGAAAAAAGAGCGGGAAGAACTTCAAAGCAGCAGAAAGAATACAAGAAGGCACAGAAAGAAGCAGCTAAGCAAAAAGGGAATTCAAAAGACAGTGTAGCACCTATGTCACCCAGATAGAAAAAAACGGAGCACATGAAAATGTCGCTCCGTTTTATATTCATAATCTATAAATCTTCCTTCTCCTGCTTAAGCCTGAGGCGCAGGGATTTAAAGAAATCAGTAAGTATCTTGGAACACTCTTCCTCCAATACACCGTATGTTATGTTAACCTGGTGATTAAAACGGGGCTCCTGCAAAATGTTAAGGATAGAACCTGCACATCCGGCCTTGGGATTCATACAGCCTATTACGACCCTTGGAATCCTGGCCTGAACTATGGCACCCGAACACATCTGACACGGTTCTAAAGTAATATACATCGTGCATTCTTCAAGGCGCCAGTCACCCATCTTCTTGGAGGCCTTACGTATAGCATTAAGCTCGGCATGCGATAACGTATTCTTATCTGTCTTGCGTCTGTTATATCCGCGACCGATTATCTTACCCTCGTATTCTATTACACAACCTATGGGTACTTCACCCAAGGCTGCTGCCTTACGCGCCTGCCTTAAGGCCTCACGCATATACTTTTCTTCATTCATAGATTCTATAGTCAATCCATTCCTCTGATACTCACATTCTCTGCTATCGGACTTATTATATCTGCAAAGCGCTCTAACTCTTCCTTATCGAAAGAATCGTATTCGCCGGAAGTATCAAGTATTGTATCACGATATACATACGACTGAAGATAATAATTCTTTATCCTGCTGCCTTTACCGACTTCATCCGTCAACTGTCTTAACCAGTCTCTTATATCTTCAAAATCCTCGGATGAATGCAATCCCTTAACAACGGTTGTACGAAACTCATAAACTGTGTTGGAAGCAATTATCTTTTTGATCGATTCGGTAACATTATCAACCGCATCCGGACCTGTTCCAGCCACCTTCGGATAATTGACTCTTCCCGCCTTAATATCCATTGCAACATAGTCAAGCATTCCATCATCAATCAGTTCAGATAGTGTGTCCGGCTTAAGACCGTTGGTATCCAGCTTTATCCTGTATCCCAGAGCTCTGACTTTTGCAATAAAAGACTTAAGGTCCGGCTGAAGTGTGGGCTCACCGCCCGTTATGCAAAGACCGGTAAGTACGTTGCTTCGCTTCTTAAGATGTGCCATTACTTCATCCTCAGCAATCTTAAGTTCCACGGGGGGATTTAAGACAAGTTCTCCGTTGTGACAATATGGGCAGCGCATATTACAGCCACCTGTAAAAATCGTGGCCGCTACGTGTTCCGGATAATTAAGTAAAGAAGTCTTATCAAAACCGTATATGTTCATATGATCATTGCCCAAAAATGCCATAAGGAAACACGGAATGCTCTGTGTCTCCTTATGGATTATGCATTATATATATCTGATTGTGAATTATTCCTGTACAGTCTGAGAGCTCTGTCCGCCCTTGGCAACCTCAGCAAGTGCGCTTACCGTACCGGCAAGATTGGCAATATCGGAAGGAACGACAATCTTCGTTGCCTGACCGTCAGCCATCTGAGCAGCTGCTTCATACTTCTTAAGTGTCAGATACTGGTTCGAAGGATTAGCCTCGTTGATGAGTCTGATAGATTCTGCCTGAGCACGCTGCACTGCAAGAAGAGCCTGAGCCTCACCTTCTGCCTCACGGATACGCTGTTCCTTAACCGCATCGGCACGAAGGATTGCTGCTTCCTTCTCACCTTCTGCAAGAGTGATTGCCGACTGCTTCTTACCTTCTGCGGTAAGGATAGCCTCTCTCTTCTCTCGCTCTGCTCTCATCTGCTTCTCCATCGCATCCTGGATGGATCTCGGCGGCTGAATGTTCTTAACTTCCACTCTGTTAACCTTGATTCCCCACTTATCTGTTGCATCATCAAGGATAGTTGTTATCTGTCCGTTAATCGAATCACGGCTTGTAAGTGTCTCATCAAGTGTCATCGAACCGATGATATTACGAAGTGTTGTTGCCGAAAGATTCTCTATGGCAGCAATCGGTCTCTCTACACCGTATGAGAACATCTTGGCATCAAATACCTCGAAGAATACAACCGAATCAACCATCATCGTAACGTTATCTTTGGTGATAACGGGCTGGGGCTCGAAGTCTGCCACCTGTTCCTTTAAAGATACTTTCTTAACCACTCTGTAGAAGAACGGGATCTTGATATGAAGTCCTGCCTCCCAGGTCGCCTTATACTGACCTAAAAACTCAACAACCCAGGCACTGGCCTGAGGAACGATGCAGATGCATCTTATGAGTCCGATAATGAGTAGTAATAGAATTACCAAAGCTACTACGCCTTCCATGATTTACCTCCCTTTATTAGCTTATTATGTTCGTTTCGGGCTTGCCCGAATACTGCTTAATTATACAACCAGACCAAGATATAATCAAATTTTTTCAGATTTCCTTATTATGCAGATATTCCACATAATCCACTACCATCATAGCTATCTTGAATGTAAGAGCATCCTCAAATACTCTCATATCAAGACCGATGGTTTCTTTAAGCTTCTCCATTCTGTACACCAATGTATTGCGGTGAATATATAACTGTCTGGAAGTCTCAGAAATGTTGAGGTTGTTCTCAAAGAACTTATATACGGTATTAAGTGTCTCTTCATCAAGCTCCGCAGGCATCGAATCTCCGAATACTTCATGAACAAACATCTCACAAAGACTGAGCGGAAGCTGATATATGAGTCTGCCTATACCGAGAGTCTCATAATCCAGGATATTCCTTCCCAAATAGAAAATGCTTCCCACATCAAGCGCCATCCTGGCTTCTTTATATGACTTCGATATATCTTTAAGTTCCTGAACGGGAAGACCGTATGATACCCTTACGTTGATCATCGCCTCGGTATTAAAGGTATCAACAATTCCTTCGGCTATTTCACGAAGATCGTCTCTGTCGGCATCTTTCTCAATATCTTTTATCAGTATCACGCTCTGTTCATCAACAGATATTATCTGATTGCCGGCCTGTTCAACATACAGACTCTTCATAAGTTCCAAAGCGACATTATCTCTGTCATTGATTGTCTCCACAACATAGACCACTCTTCTGACATCATTGTCTATATGAAGCTTAACCGCTCTGTTGTGTATGTCCACAAGAAGCATATTATCAAGCAGAAGATTCTGGTAAAAGCTTCCCTTATCAGACCTCTCCTTATATGCCGTAATAAGATTCTGAAGCTGGCATACCGCAACTCTTCCCAAGGTATGAGGATCTCCGGACGGAGAAGCCGTAATAAGGATATATGCGCACTCATCCTCATCCATTACCTTTAGATAGCATTCGCCGGATATGTTCTGTGAATCCGCTCCGGATTCTATAAAACTGCCAAGCAGCCCGGGATCAATCTCTTTACTTTCACCGGTAGATACTACAAGCCTGCCTGAATCATCATACAGTCTGTACTCCGCTCCGGTTATAGCCGCAAGTTCCTCTGTTGTCTTCTGAATGATTGCATTGGATATCATAATCTGTAATCCTCGTAATAATTCTTATTAAAAACCTCTTGATGGCATTTTACACCATGAAGAGGCTATTTTCAATCTTACGGCTATTGGCGGAGTTTACGGAATTGCCCAACAAAAAGGAGCGTTGCCTAAGCAACGCTCCAAATAAATCTCTGTTATACGAATACAGACTAGTTGGTGATAACCTGCTCTGTCTCCTTGTCGAATACGTGAACCTTCTCAACGTCGAATGCAAGCTTAACCTTATCGCCGGGACGAGCTGTTGTACGAGGATTAACTCT
>JAEEGJ010012934.1_pt1 | contig 20464 bp, 16 predicted proteins | sample 8958761 | NCBI WGS metagenome assembly JAEEGJ01 (sample SAMN16246546, study PRJNA631951) | gut metagenome | biome: gut microbiome; feature: rumen; material: RS-attached | host: Bos | place: Iran: Karaj | collected 2018-10
CTGTTCAACGATACGATATTCAACAACATAGCTTTCGGAGTCGGGAACGCTACCATGGAGCAGGTGGTGGAAGCGGCTAAGATCGCCAACGCGCACGACTTCATCATGGAGAAGGAAGGCGGTTACCAGTTCAACATCGGTGACCGCGGTGTCAAGCTCTCAGGTGGCCAGAGACAGAGGATAAGCATTGCCAGGGCCATCCTGAAGAACCCCCCGATCCTTATCCTCGACGAAGCTACCGCCTCCCTTGACACCGAGTCTGAAAAGACCGTGCAGGAGGCTCTGGACAGGCTTATGTCCACCAGGACAACCATTGCGATCGCCCACCGCCTCTCTACCATCCGGAATGCCGACGAGATCGTGGTCCTGGACGAAGGAAGGATCGTAGAGCGAGGAAAGCACGAAGAGCTCCTGGCCCTCAACGGCCATTACCGCAAGCTGAATGATATGCAGGCACTATAAGGATATGAAAACTAAAAAGAAGATAAACGTTTCCCTGATCGAGGGACTTGAAGGAATGAGTCTCCAGGAGCTTGACCTTGTGATGGGAGGCAAGGCCTCGAAATTCCCCGTGGCCGAGAACAACTGGCCGAAAATGGCCCCCTACTCCCCCGATTGCAACGGTGCTATAGCCCGCAGCAAAACCCACCTTGCAGTAGTTTTCCATGTAAGGGGGCTCGACCTCAGGGCTACCGCTCTCGAGGACAACGGAAGGAGCTGGGAAGACAGCTGCTGCGAATTCTTCGTAGCCGATCCCTTCGATGGGACCTACTACAATTTCGAGTTGACCTGCATCGGTTCCCTGCTGGCCTCCAAGAGACAAAGCAGGCTGGAAAGCACCCTGATACCCGCTGAAGAACTCAAACGGGTCATACGCCACAGCAGCCTGGAACACAGGGAGTGGGATGCGAGCGGAGAGATATTCAGCTGGACCGTGGCGATGCTGATCCCTTTCGACCTGATCGGAATCGACTCCAATGACCTTCCCGTAAGCGTCCGCGGCAATTTCTACAAATGCGGCGACCTGACTGCCCATCCCCATTTCCTCAGCTGGAATCCGATCGATACCCCGAAGCCGGACTTCCACAGGCCTGAATTCTTCGGTGAACTGATCTTCGGCTAGGATGAAGAAGCGCAACTTCATATACCTGATACTCCTGCTGGTCTACCTCGGACTGGTAACCTGGCTCTGTTTCGGGCATTTCGACGGTCTTCCCAAGGTCCAGAAGGACTTTTTCGGGATACCGGTCGACAAGGTTGTCCACTTCCTCATGTTCCTCCCTTTCCCATTCCTCAGTTTCAAGACCTTCGATTACCTTGCGAAGAAACCCTGGCAGGCTGTGCTTGCATCCTTGGTCATCTTCGCAGTCGGCTGCGCGATCGCTGCCGGCACAGAGATCGGCCAATCCAAGACTGCTTACAGGAGTGGTGATCCCAACGATTTCCTGGCCGATATCCTGGCCCTCGGAATCGCATCCGTCGTCACTCTGGCTATATCTCTGGCATGTTCAAGAAAACACTGACATCCATCCTGCTGCTTTTGCTCGTTTGCTCAGGCGCAGGCGCCCAGCAAGCGAGGGAATTCAGGCAGACCCTGGACTCCATACAGGTCCTGATGAAGGAAAGGACCACGGTCAAGGTCGCCCTCAAGGTCAACAGGGTCTTGTCCCGTGGGGATAACCTCGACTTCACGTTCACATCGACCCTGGGGGATTATCCGTGGAGACAGGAAGACGTCAGATGGTTCCGCAGGAACCTGAAGAACCTCCTTCCAAGTCAATACAGGAACCGGCAGATCGGCAATATCATGGTCGGGAAGAACAAACTCGAGACATACGCCATGCCGACGGTCGGTTCCGATGGGAAACCGGGCACTACGATGTTCAGGACAAAGGACAGGCGGGGCCAGAATCATTTCATCCGTGAGATCGGAGGGCAGGATTTCGGCAAGGGACTGACCGGACGTACGATCGCACTGTGGCAGAGTCACGGAAGGTACTACGAAGAGAAGACCGAAAGGTGGGAATGGCAGAGGGCTCCCCTGCTGCAGACCGTCGAGGACATGTATACCCAGAGTTACGTCCTGCCTTTCCTGATTCCGATGCTGGAGAATGCCGGTGCCTACGTGATGACTCCACGTGAAAGGGATACACAGACAAATGAGATCATAGCCGACAACGACCCTTCCTTCGAAGATGGCCGTACCGAAGGGGTAAGGATGAGGGGAAACTATTATGAATCAGGCACATGGTCGGATGCCGGGACCGGATTCGCCGACTTCAAGTCCACATATGTTACCGATGAGAATCCCTTCCTGGCAGGCACCGCCAGACAGGCTTCCTGCCGTGCCCCCGAAAACGGCGGCAAAGCCGAAGCGGTATGGACCCCTGAAATCCCCCGGAGGGGACGCTATTCTGTCTACATCTCCTACAAGTCGCTGCCGAACAGCACCGAATGCGCCCACTATACTGTGAAGCACCTTGGCGGAAGCACGGAGTTCATAGTGAACCAGAAGATGGGAGGCGGGACCTGGATCTATCTGGGGACCTTCGAGTTCGGGGAAGGTTCCGAAGGCAGCGTCATCCTCGACAACGGCATCCCTGAAGGCTGCACGCACGTCAGGAATTCCGTTATTACAGCCGATGCTGTCAGGTTCGGCGGCGGAATGGGAAAGATAGCCCGGGGACTTAAGGACCATGATTTCTCGGAATATACGGTCTCCGGGATGCCCTCCTTCGCAGAAGGCGCCCTCTACTGGATGCAATGGGCCGGTGCCGATACCACGCTCCTGCACCTGCACGAAGACGATTATACTTCCGACTATGCAGACAGGGGCGCCTGGGTAAGCTGGATGTCCGGCGGTTCGCGGACGAACCCTCAGGAAAAAGGCCTGGGAATACCGGTCGACCTGTCGTTCGCCATGCATACCGATGCAGGGACCTCCCAGAATGATTCCATCATTGGCACACTTTCCATATACACCCTGCTCTGTGAAGGCAGCGACAAGCTTCCCAACGGAGAATCGAGGCAACAGGGCCGGCTGTATGCAGATTATGTCCAGACGCAGATCGTCAGTGACCTCCGCAAGCAATGGAATCCTCTCTGGAGCCGGAGGGGCCTTTGGGACCGTTCATACAGCGAATCAAGGACCACCACCGTACCGGGAATGCTGCTCGAGCTGCTTTCCCACCAGAATTTCGGGGACATGAAATTCGGTCTGGACCCTTCCTTCAGGTTTGCGGTCAGCAGGGCGGTCTACAAGGGAATCCTTAAATTCCTCAGCGCCAGGTACGGCTGTGAATATGCCGTCCAGCCGCTACCTATAAACTCTTTCTCCACTTCTTTCAGGTCCGCTCCGGTTGCCGGAAACGCCTCCCAGATACGCCTTACCTGGAAGCCTACGGCAGATTCACTTGAGGTCACTGCGGTCCCTGCCGGTTATATCCTGCAGACCAGGATCGATGACGGAGCCTTCGACAAAGGTGAGATCATAGATGCCAAGGAGGTCGGAGGCAAGCTGTACTACGACCTGACCATCAAACCCGGCAGGATATACAGCTTCAGGGTAATCGCTTTCAACCAGGGAGGAAAGAGTTTCCCTTCGGAAGTACTTAGCATCGGTATCCCGTCCAAGGGCAAGGGCAAAGGCGTGGTGGTGGTGAACAATTTCACCAGGGTATCACCACCTGCCTGGTTTGACACTCCTGAATATGCCGGATTCAACAATGTCCTTGACTCCGGTGTACCATATGTCGAGGAAATAAATTTCATCGGCGACCAGTACGAATTCAGGCGTGAACTGCCCTGGGTGGACGATGACAATCCCGGATTCGGAGCTTCGTTCACCGATCAGGCCGGAAAGGTCATTCCCGGGAATACCTTCGACTTCACGGCGATACACGGCAAGGCGATCCTGGACTCCGGCCGCCCGTTCCATTCGGTCAGCGCCGCCGCGTTCATATCCGACCCCGTCCCTTCCAAGGGAGACTCTGCAGCAGACCTGATCTGCGGTAAACAGGTCACGACCCCTGTCGGGAACGGAATGCTCGGCAACCGCTACCAGGTCTTCCCAGATGAACTGCAGGAGGCTGTCAGGCAGTTCACAGGAGCCGGAGGCAGCATTATCGTTTCCGGTGCCAATATAGGTACCGACATATGGGACAAGGTATTCCCCGTCGACACGGATCCCGATTATTCCGCAAGGACGAAGGATTTCGCACAGACTGTCCTGGGATACAGGTGGATGACCAATTATTCGACCAACAACAACGATGTATGGCCGATGAAGAACGGCTTCCTTGACCTGGCCGGCAAGTTGGGCAAGACTGAGTTCTGGAGGGAGAGGAATGACAGGATATACAATGTCGAGACCCCTGACGGAATCGTTCCGGCTTCGGAAAAGTCCCACACATTCCTCAGGTATTCCGATACCAATATTTCAGCTGCTACCTGTTTCGAAGGTGAAGGCTACAAATCCGCCTGCCTTGGTTTCCCTCTGGAGGTAATCAAGAAACAGGAGGATATCAATACCCTTGTTGCTGAGATCCTTTCATATTTCGAGAACCAGCCATGACAGAACGCGAATCCGAAATCATTGAACTGCTTCACAAGGAGGTCAAGCCGGCGCTTGGCTGCACCGAACCAATTGCCGTGGCACTTGCCGCCGCCAAAGCGACAGAAATTCACAACTGTATTTCATCCGATGGCGGCAATGAGGCAGGGCGACCATTTACCCGGACAGGGCGCGAAGCGCAGGGAGCCCTGTCGCCTTTTGCCGCCATCGGCACCTGCATTACCGTTGAAGTATCCGGGAACATCCTGAAGAACGGGATGGGAGTCGGAATACCTGGGACGGACATGATCGGACTGCACATCGCCGCCGCCCTCGGTGCGATATGCGGACGCAGCTGCTACGGACTGGAAGTCCTGAAAGACCTTACCGACGAGGATGTGACAGCGGCAAAGAAGATGGTCGCTGAAGACCGGGTCCATGTAGGGCTGGCGGATACCGACAAACTCCTGTACGTAAAGGTTACCGTCAAGGACAATGACGACACTTCCTGGGCAGTCATTGAAGACGACCACGACAGGATTGTCGAAACAGGTCACAACGGAGATATCCAGGACTTCAGGAAGGGATGCGACGGAGAGCCGGTATCGGATAAAACCATACGGGATTACAACCTCAGTGTCAAGGAGATATATTCATTCACCCAAAGCGTGGCTTTCGATGACATCAAGTTCATCCTGGGCGACCGCGACCTGAACCTGGCACTCGCCCGCGAAGGGCTTGAAGGCTCCTATGGGCTGGGAGTAGGAAAGGCGATCCGTGAGAACCAGTTCGAGATATTCGGAGACGACTTCATGAGCTTCGCAATGGGCATGACCGCCGCCGCTTCCGACGCCAGGATGGCAGGATGCAAGCTGCCCGCGATGAGCAATTCCGGAAGCGGAAACCAGGGAATCACCGTCAGCATGCCGGTCATCACATATGCCATCAAATACAAGGTCGGAGACGAGGACCTTGCAAGAGCCCTTATTCTGAGCAATCTCGTCGCCATCCATATCAAGGGCTACCTTGGAAAACTGTCAGCCCTGTGCGGCTGTGTCATCGCCTCGACAGGTTCGGCCTGCGGGATCGTATACCTTCAGAAAGGGACCTATGAACAGATCTGTGCTGCGATCAAGAACATGATCGGCAACATCACCGGCATGGTATGCGACGGAGCCAAGGTCGGATGCGCGATGAAGGTGGCCTCGGGTGTGTCCTGCGCCATCCAGTCCGCCGTCCTAGCCCTGAGGGGAACCTGTGTTACCGAAACGGACGGAATAATCGACAGGGACATAGAAAAGACGATCCGGAATCTCGGAGAGATCGGATCGTCTGGAATGAAATCCACGGATCAGCTGATCCAGAGGATAATGGTCTGTAAATAAAACCCTTACTTGTCGATCAGGAGGGCTTTGATCCTGTGGAAAATATCGGTATTCTCCATCACCTGGCCGAACTTCCAGGCCGATGCTCCGTAAGAGAAGATCGGAACCGGGCTTCCGGAATGACCCGTAGTGGAGAACTTGACATCGATGCCGGTGTCTCCCTTGGTGAAATCCTTGCTTCCTGAAAGGAGTGTGATTCCTCCGGTCTCGTGGTCTGCCGTAACCACAACCAGGGTTCCCTTGTGCGTGTCGGCATAGTCGAAAGCGGCATTGAGCAGTTTGTCGAATTCCTCCATCTCCCAGGTGAGCTGCTCGGCATTGTTGGCATGGGCTGCATGGTCGATGTGGGAACCTTCGATCATGACGAAGAATCCCTTCTTGTTGTCGTCAAGTATATCGATGGCGTGCATAGCGGCGTCTGCCAGGAAATCGGTGTCCCTTTCAATTGCCATGGGATAGCTGGTATCGGCAAACAGTCCGAGGACGGGAGTATTGCGGGTTGCATAGAATTCCTCAGGCGTGGAGACGAAGGTGATGCCTTCAAGCTTCGCCTTGTCGATCATATTCTCGGGAACATACTCGGGGTCAGTGAAATACTTCTTGCCGCCACCCACGAGGATGTCAGGGCGTTCCTTAAGGTAGTCGTCGATGATTTCCTTCCTCATACCTCTCTTCGGTACGTGCGCGAAGAATGCACCGGGAGTAGCGTCCAGTACATAGGACGAGACAACGATGCCGGTGGACAGGCCCTTCTTCTTGGCCAATGCCGCGATGCTTGGAACGGCGACCGTGTCAGCAGTCATTCCGAGCATGCTGTTGTTGGTCTTCACTCCGCAGGCTATGGCTGTACCGCCGGCTGCCGAGTCAGTGACACGGTTGTTGGCAGAATATGTCTTGCTCATTCCTACGAACTGTGCACGGTCGAAACTGGTCGGAGCGTAATGGCAGTCGATCATCCAGGAAGAAGTAGCAGCGAAGCCCATTCCGTCACCGATGATAAGGATGACATTCTTCACTTTTTCATTCTTCGGAGCCTTCTCGGCTGAGAATACCGGGGAAAATGATACAACCGCCACAAGGATGGATAAAAACAATCTCTTCATTATAGCTCAATTTATTCATACAAATATACAAAAAATAGGGGTTTTTCGTATATTGTGGGAAATTGACATCATCATGAGACTGAAAGCATTACTCCTGTTGTCGTTGCTGGTCAGTTTCAATTTGTTTGCGCAAACTGACCACGAGACGCTCCCCTATTCAGTGAGCGGAACTGTTGTGGAATCGGAAAACGGACATCCCCTCCAATATGTAACCGTAACCCTTTCCGGACTCAAATATGCCACCGTAACCAACTCGGAAGGTGGGTTTATAATCAAGTCTGCCACCAAGCCACAATCCGTGGAATTCAATCTCCTGGGTTTCAAGACTGCAAGCATTCCTTTCCCGGAAGACGGTTCTCCGGTGACGGTCAGGATGGAGAGGAACAAGCTGACCCTCAACGAGGCGATAGTCATATCCGGCGATCCATACACCATCCTCTATGAAGCGATGAAGAAGATCAAGGTCAACTACCCGGCACAGGCCGAACTCTTCGACTGCTTCTATCGGGAAACCGTCCAGAAGAGGAACAGGTACATCTATATCTCTGAAGCGGTCGCACAGATGCTCAAGACGTCGTATTCCAGGGGAAGCGTGATCGCCGACAGGATCGCCATCCGTAAAAGCAGGGTGCTGACAAGTCCCAGCAAGAGGGACACCCTCTCGGTAAAGGTAGTAGGCGGTCCGGCCCAGGCTGTGGAGTTCGACATCGTCAAGAACAACGAGTTGCTCAACGTCCAGGAACTCAGCAAGTACACATTCGCGATGGATATCCCCGAGCTCATCGGAGACCGGATGCAGTTCGCCATCAGGCTCATCCCCAATGTCGTGGAGACCTACCCCCTCTATGAAGGTGTGATTTACGTCGACAGGGAGACCCTTGCCTTCACCCGTTTCGACCTCAGCCTGGATATGCGCGACAAGGACAAGGTCACCGGGGCGATCCTGCTGAAGAAGCCGGCCGGCCTCAGGTTCACTCCAACCGAAGTATCATTCAGGTACGATTATACCCTGTCCGAAGGAGTGTCAAGGGTCAGCTACGTCGGGACGAAGTTAAGATTCAAATGCGACTGGAAGAGACGTTTCATCAGGACTGACTTCACGGCGATAAGCGAACTTGTCACCACTGACAGGCACAGCGACAGTATCGAGCTGATTCCGAGGAAAGAGTCTTTCAACAGCCGTGAAGCCCTTTCCGACGTGGCCGCACAGCTCGATTACGACTCGGAGTTCTGGAAAGACTACAACATTATCGAACCGACAGAGAGTCTTGACCGTGCAATCACCAAGATAGTTAGGCAGAACGCCGGAAATTGAGTATATTTGCCTGATATGGCAAACGGCAGACTATTCCTCATCCCTTCACCCCTGGGAGAGTACGCTCCCGAACAAGTCATTCCGGCTCCGGTGTTGGAAAAGCTTCGTGGCATCCGGCGGTACGTAGTCGAAGAAACACGTACCGTCAGGCGCTATCTCTCCGCTGCCGGACTCAAAGGGCATATAGGCGGACTCGAATTCAGGGAGCTTAATGAACATACTGCTCCCGATGAGGTCGAGTCCCTGCTGGATATGTTCTCTGAAAACGGCGAGCCCGTGGATGTCGGCCTCATCTCAGAAGCCGGTCTTCCTGCCGTTGCCGACCCCGGCGCCCAGCTTGTAGCCCTCTGTCATCAGCGTGGTATCCGGGTGGTTCCGCTGGTAGGTCCGTCCTCCCTCATGCTCGCCCTGATGGCCTCGGGGCTGAACGGACAGAGCTTCGCTTTCGTGGGTTACCTTCCCGCCAAGACTGACGAACGGAGAAAGGCAATCAGGGATATTGAGAAAAGGTCGGCTCAGCTCAGGCAGACGGAGATATTCATAGAGACTCCGTACCGTAATGATTCACTCATGTCGGATTTGCTGGCTACGCTCCAGCCGGGTACGAAGCTCTGCATCGCGGCGGATATCACCCTGGACGGTGAAACTATCATCACCAGGACTGTCAAAGGCTGGCGGACTTCACCGGTCTCCATCGGTAAGAGACCTTGTGTATTCCTGATATTGGCGAAATGATGGAAAAGAAACTCAAAATAGACAGTGAAGGAATCATCGAACTCCTCGGGATGGAGTTCCATGCTTTCCATGGATGCCTGGAACAGGAACGTAAGGAGGGCAACACCTTCATCGTGGATTTCCTGGGCAGGAGGAACGTCCGCAAGGCCGCCAAGAGCGACATGCTGGAAGACACGGCCGATTACGGAGCGATCTACCGCCTGGTGGCGTCCGAGATGGAAAAGCCATCCAACCTGCTGGAGAATCTGGCCGGAAGGATTGCCACAGCCATAGACAGCGCCAGGCTGGGTTTCTGGTACATCCAGGTAAGGGTATCCAAGAAGAATCCTCCGGTCGGAGGAACGTGTTCCTGGTCAAGGGTAACCGTGACGAACGGTTCCGACCTTATTTCAGTCGGTGACCCCCATAGTTTTTAAAAGATGAAGATAGCATTCCTGACACTCGGCTGCAAGCTCAACTACGCGGAGACCTCCACATATGAAAGGGGGTTCGTTTCCGCCGGGCTCGAGGTGGTCGGATGGGAGGAAAAGGCTGACGTATATCTTGTCAACACCTGCTCGGTGACCGAGAGGGCCGAGAAGAAGTGCCGGAACGTCATCCGCAAGGTACACCGGATTTCCCCTGAGGCAAGGATCGTTGTCACCGGGTGTTATGCGGAGCTCAGGAGGGCGGAGCTGGAAGCCATAGAAGGTGTCGCCCTTGTCTTCGGCGCAGCCGAGAAGACCCGTGTCGTCCCACGGACCCTTGAATTGTTGGGCGAATGCCCTCCAGCGGCAGATGAGCAGGACATCCTCAGAGCATATTCTTCGGAGGAGCGGACCAGGTCATTCCTGAAAGTGCAGGACGGTTGCAACAACTTCTGCGCATACTGCACGGTCCCCTACGCCCGAGGAGTCTCCAGGAATATCCCTATAGCCGATGCGGTCTCCCAAGCCCGGGAGATAGCCGCCAAGGGCATCAAGGAAATAGTCATCACGGGCGTCAATACGGGAGACTTCGGGCGGACCACCGGGGAGACTTTCCTTGATCTTCTGAAGCGCCTCAACGACGTGGAAGGTATTGAACGTTACCGTATTTCGTCGATCGAGCCCAACCTCATAACTGAAGATATCGTGGACTGGATAGCGTCAGGGACGAAATTCCAGCCTCATTTCCATATTCCCCTGCAGTCCGGTTCGGACGAGATGCTCAGCCGTGTCAGGCGCCGCTACACCACAGGGCTTTTTGCCGACAGGATCGATTATATCCGTTCCAGGATGGATCCGGTCCCCGGGACACCTCAGGGCAACCTCAAGCCATACGTATTCTTCGGGATCGATGTCATAGCCGGTCTCCCCGGCGAGACCGAGGATTTTTTCGAGGAGACATATTCCTTCCTCAAGGACCGCATAAAACCTGCTTTCATACATGTGTTCCCCTATTCCAGGAGACCGGGTACAGTGGCGGCGGGATGGAAGGACCAGGTCAGGGATTCCGTCAAGACTGAAAGGGTCGCAAGGCTCGAGGCTCTCTGCGGAGAGCTGCATTCCGCCTTCGTGGCAAAGAACAAGGGACGCCTTTCCCGGGTCCTGTGGGAATCCGATGTCAAGGACGGTATGATGGGAGGATATTCAGGCAATTACATCAGGGTTGAGAGGCCGTATGATCCTGCCAGGGTCAACGAAATCGAAGATATCATATTATGACGACAGGAAAGGCCAGGCTTACTTTTTTGGGGACTGGGACTTCGCAGGGAGTGCCGATCATCGGGTGCAGATGCCCGGTCTGCCGGTCGGAAGACAGCCATGACAAGCGGTTCCGGGCCTCGGTTTTCGTCGAATACGGAGGCTTGAACATACTGGTGGACGCCGGCCCTGATTTCCGGATGCAGATGCTGGCCCATGGTCTGTGCCATCTCGATGCGATCCTCATCACCCACAACCATAAGGACCATACCGGCGGCCTGGACGACGTCCGTTCGCTGAACTATATCGACCGCAGGGCCAGCGAGATCTTCTGCGAGAGGAATGTCCTTGAAGACCTGATCAGGGAATATCCATATGTCTTCCGCTTCCCCAAGTATCCCGGGGCACCGGAATGGCATATCCACGTAATCGACGACAGGCCTTTCCTGATCCGGAAGGACACGGCGGAAAAGGAACTGGTATGGGTCCATGATGTCGGCTACCATTACCGCCTCCCCGACGGCCGGCTGATACCGACGGCCAAGTGCCTGGACGACATGATCGAAGATGCCTATGCTTCCGGTCAGGAACCGGACGGCGAAGGAAGTGTGAGCGTCATCCCGATCAGGGGCCTGCACGACAAGCTGCCTGTCCTGGGATTCAGGTTCGGGGACATAGCCTATATCACCGACATGAGTTCAATCCCCGAAAGTGAATTCAGCAAGCTGACTGGTCTTGAACACGTGACGCTCAACACCGTCGGATATAACAAGCACCACTCCCACTTCAGCCTTGAGGAAACCCTGGACCTTGCCCGCAAGATCGGTGCAAGGCACACCTGGCTGACACACCTGTCCCACACCTTCCCTCCCCACGGCCAGTTCTGTCTCGAGCTGGAGCGCATGTGTAGGGAAAGGAACATGGAACAAATTGTACAACCCGCCTATGACGGACTAGTAATTGAATGATAATCAGATAATTCCACTTAGATATGCCCCCTAGCTTCCTCCTCATCATCGCAGTAGTCATGCTCGCCTGCATACTGCTCAATATCGTATCTTCCAAGATAGGAGTCCCCACCCTCCTGGCATTCATGCTGCTGGGAATCCTGTTTGCCAACAACGGCATCTGGGCGGTACGGTTCGACGACTACGAAATCGCGAAGGAAACCTGTACCGTCGCCCTGATATTCATAATGTTCTACGGAGGTTTCGGAACCAGGTGGGAAGGGGTCAAATCCGTGGCTTTGGAATCGGCGCTGCTGGCTTCCGTAGGTGTAGTGGCCACGGCCGGACTGGTCGGGGTCTTCTGCCATTTCGCCCTGGGTTGGAAATGGCTGGAGAGCCTTCTGTTCGGTTCGGTGATGGCGTCGACGGATGCAGCCTCGGTATTCTCGATACTTAGGGGGAAACGCCTCGGACTGAAAAACAATACCGCAGGTGTCCTCGAGATCGAAAGCGGAAGTAACGACCCCGCCGCCTACATGCTAACCGCAATCATCCTCTCCATCATGAACGGTTCGGCTAACGGCGGGATGATCGCATGGACCGTCTTCGCCCAGCTGGCATTCGGAGCCGGCTGCGGACTGCTTATAGCCAAGCTGGCCAGCCTGTTCTTCCAGAGGATGGATTTCAGTACGGACGGATTCGATTCGATATTCATTTTCGCAATCGCCATAGTGGCATATGCCATTCCTACCATGATCGGCGGCAACGGATACCTGAGCGCATATCTGGTCGGAATCATTCTCGGAAACGAGGAACTTAAGGACAAGAAGGCCCTGGTCAGTTTCTTCGACGGAGTCACGGGTCTCATGCAGATGGTCATATTCTTCCTGCTGGGTCTGCTCGCCAGGCCGGCGATGCTGCACAAGGCCGTCCTCCCCGCCATAGCCATCTTCGCCTTCATGTTCCTGGTGGCACGTCCGCTGTCGATTTTCGGAGTCCTGACCCCTTTCAGGAAATACGGAATGAAGCAGCAGGCCCTTATCTCTTTCGCAGGACTACGCGGGGCGGCGTCCATCGTGTTCGCCATCATGGCGATGGTCGATCCAGCATTCCTTCAGAATGACATTTTCAACATAGTGTTCGTGGTCGTTCTCCTGTCCATATCGCTGCAAGGTTCGCTCATTCCGTGGGCCGCGAAGAAACTGGACATGATCGATCCGGGGACCAACGTGATGAAGACCTTCAACGATTATTCGGAAGGCTCGGACATGAACTTCGGGAAGATCAGCATTGCCCCCGGAAGCAGTTGGGCCGGGAAGGAGATCCGCGACCTGAACCTGCCCAGTGATGTCAGGATCGCCCTAATCCTCCGTGGAAAAGAGCGTATCCAGCCACGCGGCCATACCCGCATCCTCCCCGGAGACGAGGTCATAACCCTTACCAAGGGCTTCGATGACAACATGGCCTCCCTTTACGAAAAGACCATCAAGAAAGGCAGCCGCCGTGTCGGCCAGCCTATCTCTGAATATCCCGGAAAGGGTCTCATCCTCATGGTGCGCAGGGGTGATGAGAATATCGTCGCATCCGGACATACCATCCTGCATGAAGGTGACAGGATCGTCATCCTGAACATGAACGACGAACAATAGGAACCATGGACCTCCTGGACATTCTCAGAAGCGGTAATCATTCCCTAGTAGTCCGTAGTTCGGCCGGTGAGATCACGACCTATTCCAAGAAAGGGGTACGCGACCTGATCTGGCTCCTCGACAATGAACCTGAAAGGCTGAAGGGTGCAGTAATTGCCGACAAGGTCACCGGCAAGGCCGCCGCCGGCCTGTGTGCGGTCGGGGGCGTCGTCGGGATCCACACCGAAGTGATGAGCGAGCTCGCTGTCCCGGTCCTAGAGTCATCGGGGATAAAGTATGATTATGAACAGCTTGTGCCCAGGATCGTCATCCCTGAAGGTGATGACAGATGTCCCCTGGAAGAGATAGTCCAGGATGCGGAATCACCTGAAGAGATCGAATCCCTGCTCAGGAAGCATTTCGAAGAGATGAAGGACAGGAAACGCTTCGGTTTCGGATGCATGCGCCTGCCGATGAAGGGCGGCGAGGTCGATCTCGAGGAAACCACCAGGATGGTGGACTGCTTCATCGAAAACGGCTTCAACTACTTCGACACTGCCCATGGATACCTGGGAGGAAAGAGCGAGACCGCCCTCAAAGCCTGCCTTACCAGCAGATACCCTAGGGAAAGCTATCTTCTGGTTGACAAACTGACCCACGGGATGTTCGAGAAGAGTCCCGAAGGTATCAGGAAGTTCTTCGCTTCCCAGCTTGAAGCCTGCGGGGTGGAGTATTTCGACTATTATCTCATGCACGCCCAGAACAATGAGTTCTTCAACGAATTCAAGGCATGCAGGGCGTATGAGACGGCTTTCGAGCTGAAAGCCGAAGGGAAGGTCAGGCATGTCGGATTATCCTTCCACGACAAGGCGGAAGTCCTTGACAGGATCCTGACGGAATATCCCGGAATCGAACTGGTACAGATCCAGTTCAACTACCTGGACTACGAGGATCCGGTAATCCAGAGCAGGCTCTGCTATGAGGTCTGCAGGAAGCACGGCAAACCCGTGGTGGTGATGGAACCGGTGAAGGGTGGGACGCTCGCCCACCTTCCGGAGGATGCAGCCAGGATTCTTTCAGGTCTCGGTACCGGGGAAAGCCAGGCCAGCTATGCCATCCGCTACGTCGCTTCATTCCCCGGAATAATGATGACCCTGAGCGGAATGAGCAGCTTGGAACAGATGCAGGACAACATCTCTTTCATGAAGGACTTAAGGCCGTTCACAGAGGAAGAGATGGAAGCCGTCGCCAAGGTAAGGGGCATATTCGAGTCAAAGAAGATGATCGCTTGCACCGGCTGCCGGTACTGCACGGACGGCTGTCCGATGGACATCCCCATCCCCGACTTGTTCGCCGATCTCAACGCCAAGAAGATCCACAGGAACTGGAACAGCGACTGGTACTTCATGGTGCATACCCGAAGCCACGGGAAGCCGTCGGACTGCATTGAATGCGGCCAGTGCGAGGGAGTATGTCCCCAGCACCTTCCTATAACCGACCTCATGAAGGAAGCCTCCAGGCAGTTCGAGAAGAAGAGATAGCCTGTCAGTCGTTGTAGACGGGAACGGTGCCGTCGTCTATCATCAAGCGGAGAATAGCCAGATAGTCTGCGGAATAGGGTTTCGAAGGATTCCCGAATTCTGCAACGACCTCACTTATCGAATAGTCTCCCCCTTTACCCTCGATGAACTCAAGGAGCTTTGTCCGGGTATACTGCCTTGCGGTACTTTCCGACTGCCGGGACACGGAGGATTCCGACGCCTTCCGGCGGCAGACATCGCAGGTGCCGCAGTCTGAAGTTTCAGTCTGGCCGAAATACCTGAGCAGGAAACGGGACCGGCATTCGTCCTTTTCTGAAGCATATTCAAGCATCGCCTGAGAACGGGTATGGAAGGTTTCCTTCAGCATCGCATACCGTTCCGGCATAAGGTCCAGGTTCCCGGGGTGCAGCCTGTCGTGATGCAGGAAGACCACGTCAGAGTGGGCAGCCGGGACGTATGATATCACGTGCTCAAGCGACAACGAATACATAAGCTGCCGCAGCTGAGGGACCGACATCCCGAGCCGGCCGGAAACATATTCCTCATCGATTGCCTGAAGGAAGGAGAATATCCCAGAATAGGAGCGCATCAGGACCTCCAGAAGGTCCGCCATCTTCGGGTCGGGCAGGTCTATGTCGTACAGGGCCCTCCTGTCCACCGAAATCCTCACCTTGGCATCGATGTCGACCTCTTCCGAATATGTAAGGTGCTCCGTACGCTCCAGGTATTTCAGCGCGTGGAATACCGGAGCCCTCTGGAGACCGGAATGCCTGCAGAATTCCTCGAGTGAGAATTTCAGCTGCCGCCCGATTCCTGCATCGTAGGGGATCTCGAAGAATACATGCAGTTTCTGGTATATGTCCTCGATGTAATCAAGGGACGGGAAGGATACGCTCTCGATCTGGGCGGCCCTCCGGATATCGACCCCGTTCCACAGCAGGAGCGCATATGCCCTGGCTCCGTCGCGGCCGGCCCTTCCGGCCTCCTGGAAATAGGCCTCCGGACTGTCAGGAAGGTCATAATGGGCCACGAAACGCACATCGGGTTTGTCTATTCCCATTCCGAAAGCGTTTGTACAGACCATAACGGCTATACTCCCCTCTTTCCATCTGGCCTGGCGTTCCGACCTGGTCTGTGATGCCAGTCCGGCGTGGTAGAATGAAGCGCTTATTCCTTCGGACCGGAGGAATGAGGACAGTTCCTCGCATTTGCTCCTGTTCCTCGCATAGATGATCCCGCTTCCCGGGACCCCTTTGCAGATATTCAGGATCTGGGAGTTCTTGTCCTCGACGTTCCTTACTATGTAACTGAGGTTCGGACGTTCGAAGCCGCTCTTCATGACAAGCCTTCCTGAGAATGACAGTTTGTCCATGATGTCCTCAGCCACGGAAGGTGTCGCAGTGGCGGTAAGGGCGATGACAGGCGCGTGGACGACCTCCCGCAACTCCCCTATCCTAAGGTAGTCCGGTCTGAAATCATACCCCCACTGGGATATGCAGTGGGCCTCGTCAACCACGATATAGCTGATGTCCATCACCTCCAGATAGGAACGGAAAAGGCCCGTCCCTATACGTTCCGGCGACACATAGAGGAACTTGTAGTCACCATAGGCGGCATTGTTCAGCGCAAGGTCGACCTCGTGGCGGGAAAGCCCGGCATGGACTGCGATCGCCCGGATACCCTTTCCCGTCAGGTTCTGGACCTGGTCCTTCATAAGGGCCACAAGGGGTGTGATGACCAGGGTGATCCCTTCGGCCATCAGTCCAGGGACCTGGAAACAGATGGATTTGCCGCCGCCGGTAGGCATTATCGCAAGCACGTCCCTGCCCTCGAGGGCGGCGCCGATGATCTCCTCCTGCATGGGTCGGAAAGCATCGTAGCCCCAATATTCCTTCAAGACATCGGCCGGCGACATATTAAACAATTTTAAATCGTTTTATCACAACACTTTAGGAACCTGAATGGCAAACAATTTGCAGCAGACAGGAATGCTATAACAAATATACGCAATTATTAATTTTTTCAGTAAATTTGCATGATTGCTAGGAAAGAATAGTTCAACACAATAAAAGTTTTTAATTATGCCAAAGATGGATTTACGCAAGTACGGTATCAAGAGAGTGAAGGAAGTCCTTTACAATCCTACCTATGAAGTTCTCTACAACGAAGAAACCAAGCCCGAGCTCACCGGATACGAGAAGGGACAGGTTACCGAACTTGGCGCAATCAACGTTATGACTGGTGTTTTCACCGGCCGCTCCCCCAAGGACAAGTACATCGTCATGGACAAGAGGTCCAAGGACACAGTCTGGTGGAACACTCCCGAGTATCCCAACGACAACCACGAGATGTCTGAGGGCGTGTGGAAGCAAGTTAAGAAGCTTGCCCAGGAGCAGCTCTCCGGCAAGAGACTCTTTGTCGTCGATGGCTTCTGCGGCACCCATAAGGACACCAGGATGAAGGTCCGCTTCATCGTGGAGGTTGCATGGCAGGCCCACTTTGTCACCAACATGTTCATCCGCCCGAAGAACCAGGAGGAATTCGACCAGGCTCCCGATTTCGTAGTTTACTGCGCTTCCAAGGCCAAGGTTGATAACTATCAGGAACTCGGTCTCCGCAGCGACACCTGCGTGGCTTTCAACGTTTCTTCCCGCGAGCAAGTCATCCTCAACACCTGGTACGGTGGTGAGATGAAGAAGGGTATGTTCTCCATGATGAACTACTATCTTCCTCTGAAGGGCATCGCAGCAATGCACTGCTCCGCCAACACCGATATGAACGGCGAGAACACAGCCATCTTCTTCGGTCTCTCCGGAACCGGCAAGACCACTCTTTCCACCGATCCTAAGCGCAAGCTCATCGGCGACGACGAGCACGGATGGGACAACAAGGGTGTCTTCAACTTCGAAGGCGGTTGCTACGCAAAGGTCATCAAGCTGGACAAGGAGTCCGAGCCTGATATCTACAACGCTATCCGTCGCGACGCCCTCCTCGAGAATGTGACTGTTGACGAGAACGGCAAGATCGACTTCAACGACAAGAGCGTCACCGAGAACACCCGCGTCAGCTACCCGATCTACCACATCAACAACATCGTACGTCCTGACAGCCACGGACCCGCAGCAAAGCAGGTTATTTTCCTGTCTGCCGACGCTTTCGGTGTCCTTCCTCCGGTTTCCATCCTTGATTCCGAGCAGACGAAGTACTACTTCCTCTCCGGCTTCACAGCCAAGCTTGCTGGAACTGAGCGCGGAATCACCGAGCCCACCCCGACCTTCTCCGCCTGCTTCGGCCAGGCCTTCCTCGAGTTGCATCCTACCAAGTATGCTGAGGAACTCGTCAAGAGGATGAAGAGGAGTGGTGCAAAGGCTTATCTCGTGAACACCGGATGGAACGGTACCGGCAAGAGGATCTCGATCCGCGACACTCGTGGAATCATCGACGCCATCCTCAACCACAGTATCGACAAGGCTCCTACCAAGGTCATTCCTTTCTTCAACTTCACTGTTCCTACAGTCCTCGAAGGAGTTGACACCGGTATCCTCGATCCTCGAGACACCTATGCTGATCCCGCACAGTGGGAGGAGAAGGCAAAGGATCTCGCCGGAAGGTTCATCAAGAACTTCCACAAGTACGAGTCCAACAAGGCCGGAAAGGCTCTTGTCAAGGCCGGCCCCCAGCTTTAGGAAATCATGAGATCAACAATGCTTTATGTCATCGTCGCTCTTGCGACGATGACTTTTATTTCCTGCGGCAGGAAGAATACTCCGATCCGCTTCGCCAACTACAACATGAGGGTGATTACTGCTGCAGACACTGCGGAACGGGCATTCACCCAAAGGGAACCGTTTATTCTCAAAAGAATATCCGACCATGATTTTGACATCATAGGTGCCCAGGAAGTCAATGACCAGATGAAGGCTTCCCTGATGGAAAACCTGGCCGGAACATATTCCGTTGTCGGCGAAGGCCGCAGGGCTGACCGCAAAGGGGAAGGTGCTCCCATCTTCTACAAAACCTCCAGGTTCGAGCTTCTTGATTGGGGAAGTTTCTGGCTGTCAGAGACTCCCGAGATTCCAGGAAGCAAGAGTTGGGACGCATCGGTCGAAAGGATCGCCACATGGACAAAGTTCCTCGATAAGACTACCGGGAAGAAGTTCTTCTACATCAACACCCATTTCGACCACCGCGGGCCTATTTCCAGGACCATGGCTGCCAATATCCTACTGGAGAAGGCACGTGAACTTCATGATGGGCTTCCTGTATTCTTCACTGGAGACCTCAACACCGGCTCTACCACTGAAGCGATAGCGATCCTCTCCGACAATGAACTCGTAAAGGACAGCTACACTTCCAGTGAGACTGCGCCGACAGGGCGCAAGAGCCCATACTACGCTTACGACTTCGACAGGAGTGACAGTGACAGAGGTGACTACATCTTCGTACCAAAGGATGCCACCGTCCTTTCATATGCATGTATCGATGATGACATCAAGGACAGGCAATACTCTTCAGACCACTGCCCGGTCCTGGTTGAAGTCACTATTAATTAACATTTTAACAACTACAGAATCATGACACTGGAACAGCAGATACAGGAAGACATCAAGGTCGCGATGAAGGCAAAGGATCCGGTCGCAACTGCAGCCACAAGGGCCATCAAGGGCGAAATCCTGATTTACAAGACCTCTGAATGCGGATCCAAGGACGTCACTGACGGTGACATCCTCAAGATGATCCAGAAACTCGTCAAACAGCGCAAGGAAGCCGCTGAGCAATTCGTTGCAGCCGGACGTCAGGATCTGGCCGACAATGAACTGGCTGAAGCAGCTGTGATGGAGAAGTATCTCCCAAAGCAACTCAGTGAAGCGGAAGTGGAAGAAAAGGTCAAGGCAATCATAGGCGAAGTCGGAGCCACCTCCATAAAGGACATGGGCAAGGTCATGGGTGCAGCAAACAAGGCCCTCGCCGGTCTGTCCGACGGCAGGACTATCTCCACCATAGTCAAAAGGCTGCTAAGCTAGTCTTCCTTCCTTTGATAAACCTTAATCCAGTCTATCCGGAGTTCCGAAGGGAGCTGTTCCGGAGAGACCGGTCCTACCCAGCCCCCGCCGATCTGGTTTGAGAGGATGAAATAGAAAGGATGGTCGCTCCACGGGAACTGGTTCTCAACCCCTTCCATCCTTGAATATGCCATAGTCTTCACACCATTGGTGTACATGCATATGCTGTCCTTATAAACCTCGGCGGAGTAAATGTTCCATTCACCCGGATCAATCCTGGCTGTTGAGCCGTGCGGGCTTTGGGGATCCACGTGCAGGGTGTAATCCGAATGGACTGTCTGGTAGATAAGGGAATCCGCATTCAAATGCTCCATTATGTCTATCTCGCCTCCATGTGGCCAGCCCAATTCAGAATCGGGCATGAGCCATAAAGCCGGCCAGAATCCTTTGACACAATTGAACTTGGCCCTGATCTCGAACCTTGCCAGGGAAAAGGATTTCTTTCCGCGGCTCTGTACTCCACCAGTAACAAATGCGGTCGTATCAGGTGAAGAGCCATCATTGTTTTTCCCGAGAAGCACCAATTGGCCA
>JAEEGJ010012936.1_pt1 | contig 20460 bp, 14 predicted proteins | sample 8958761 | NCBI WGS metagenome assembly JAEEGJ01 (sample SAMN16246546, study PRJNA631951) | gut metagenome | biome: gut microbiome; feature: rumen; material: RS-attached | host: Bos | place: Iran: Karaj | collected 2018-10
GACACTCATGACACATCGCACCCTGTGTCCAATTTCAAAATTTATAAATTCAAAATTCAAAATCGGGTGTGAAGAGCTTAAGATGAAGTGTGAAATATATTTACACAATGAAATTTCTCTGTTTACAAGAATAGACAGTAATGCAAGGTTTGCAGTGTGCCAAAATCGCGATTTTGCGCAAAGACTGACTTTTTGGCACAAGATTGAAGCGGTCAGGAGAGATATTCTATAATACGACCAAGCAGGAAGATTAGTGAAGTTATTTTACATAGAGAAGACAATAGGCACGAACTGACCCCGCAAAAATCGCGCTCCACTATTTCAGCCATCCGTTCTCCTTGTACCAGCGAACTGACTGGCGGACACCCTCCTCGAGCGTCCATTGCGGGTCGTAGCCGAAGTCGCGGCGGGCGGGCTCGATGTCGCATTGCCAGTTACGCTGCTTCAGAATGTGGTACTTATCGTCGTTCAAGGCGTTCAACCGGCCGGAAATTCGGCTGGTTTGCCCGCTCAGCCAGCAGACGATGCGCAGGAACCAGAGGGGAGCCTTGACGTGGAGCACCCAGGGGTTGCCCAGCTCCTGTTGCAAGAGGTCGCTGAATCGGCGGCTGTTGTATACCTGCCCGTCGGAGAGGAAGTAGGCGCGTCCCAGGGCTGCGGGGGCATCGAGGCAGCGGTAAACGGCCTGCACTACGTCCATCATGTAGACGAAGGTTATCTCCTGCGGCTTGTATCCGACGGCAAAGTCGATATGCCCGGCTATGCTCTGAGCCATCAGGAAGTAGTCGCGTTCGCGGGGGCCGTAGACGCCGGTAGGACGCAGGATGGTGTAGGGGAAGTCCTGCTGGGCCTGCAGGTACCGCTCGGCCTGGAGCTTGCTGCGCCCGTAGGCGGTATTGGGCCGCGGCTGGTCGGTGAGCAGGATGGGGCTGTAGATCCAGGGGTTGTCGGGCGTGGCTTTCCTGACGGGCTCCTCCCTCACGGCGCCGAAGATGCTCAGGCTGCTCAGGAAGACGAAGCGGCGGGGCACCATTCCAGCCTGTCGCAGGCCGTCGATGAGGTTGCGCGTGCCATCGGTGTTGGTGCGGAAGAAATCCTCGGGGTGCAGGCACTTGGTGGCGCCTGCCGCATGTACCACATAGTCCCATCCGCGGTCTCCCAGCCGGCTCTTGTAGCCCTGCAGCTGCCCGGCAAGGCGGGCGGGGTTGGAGAGGTCAAGCTCGGCAAAGCGGATGCGCTCGTCCTGCAGGTAGGAGCGGCTGCTGGTGCCCCGCATACCTGCCCATACTTCGTAACCGAGGCGAAGACCCTCTGAAACAATGAAACTGCCAATAAAACCGCTGGCTCCGGTGACCAAAATAGTGCTCATAGACGTTCGTTTTGTGATATTCTGCATACAAAGGTAGGTTTTTTCTAATAAAAAGAGGTATTTCAGCGGGAACTATTTCAGTTTTTTCATAAATTTGCAAAGTGAAAGCTGTAAATTTGTATTTAAATACGATGCGAAAGGAGTTAATCATACTTGCCGTCTGCTGTGCCCTGCTCCCGGGATGCCGACCTGGAAGCGCGTTCCGCTGGACGCAGAGGGACGGGGCGCTGTGCCTGGCAAAGGGAGACAGCGTAGTAGGCCGGCTGGACATTGCGGAGACGGAGGGCATCAGTCATTCTGAACGGACGGAGAGGCTGGACGGGCAGACCTTCAGCATAACCTGCGTGTTCAAGGCCGCGAGAGACGTGGAGGACGCCCGTCTGCAGGTGGGGTTCACGCACCTCTCGCCCAGCAGCTACTGGATGATTCCGGCCGTCTCGTACAACGGCAACCACTGGGGCAAGGGAAGGGAGCCGAAGGGAGCCGACGAGAACGGCCAGTGGCGCACAGTGTCGTACCGGCGCACACCCATCCCCGGCGCAATGTACTCCGAGGGCAGATCGTATGCCTTTGCCACCTGGAGCGAGGCTCCGCAGGGCGAGAGGGAGGACTTCTCCGTCTCCATCCAGCCCGACGGGGAGCAGACGCGCCACTGCTATCTGTGGCCCGACGAGGAGATGCCCGTGACCTACTCCGGCCGCGACCGGTTCGACAAGGGCTACCGCAAGACCTGTTCGCTCAGGAAGGGCGAGGAGGTGACGATGAAGGTCTATGTGCATGTCGCTCCCGTCCAGGCGGAACATGCGGCGATGCGCTCCTTCCTCAGGAAAGCTTGGGAAATGGCCCGCAAGCCGAGGGTGGAAGTGGCCTCTCCCCAGCGCCTCTGGGAACTGGGCACCCGGTATGCAAGGGAATCGCTCTGGGCCGAGGAGGGCGACTACAGGGGCTTCAGCATCGGTCTCCTGCTTGACTCCGACGGCAACTGGCAGCAGCGGCTGGGCGGCAAGTACGAGATCGGGTGGTGCGGGCAGAATGCCTCATACGCCATCTCGCTGCTCCACGACTACCTGAAGAACGGCAGCCAGGAGTCGCTGGAGAAGGGAATGGCCACGCTGGACACCTGGAGCCGCTGCGCCCTGCCCAACGGACTGTTTGTGTGCCACTACGACAATATCCTCTACGGCGGTCAGGGAGCCATCGACGCCTGCAACCTGGGCACGGCCGCCGTCAACTACTTCGAGGCTTGCGACGTGGCCCGCCAGTGCGGCTTCGAACGGCCCGGATACGAGAACCTTGCCTATGCGATATGCGATTTCGTGATGAACGACCAGCAGGCAAGCGGCTGCTACGCCAAGGGCTGGAAGCCGGACGGCGAGGCACTCTACCGCGAGGGAACGGTGGGCTGCTTCATGGTGCCGGCCATGATAGAGGCCTACAGGAGAAGCCGGAACGAGGCATACCTGGCATCGGCCCGCAAAGCATACGATTTCTATATCCGCGAGCTGCACGAGAACGGGTTCACTACAGCCGGCGCACTGGACACCTGGTGCATCGACAAGGAATCCAGCATCTCCCTGCTCCGCTCGGCCCTGAGATTCTACGGGCTTACCGGCGAGCAGGCCTTCGTGGAGGATGCAGTAAGCATCTCGTACTACCTCTCCACCTGGCTCTGGCATTACGACGAGGTCTATCCCGAGGGCGACAACTTTGCCGACTACGGCTATCATACGTTCGGCGCCACCTCCGTCTCCGTCCAGCACAACCACCTGGATCCCTACGCCCTCTACTGGGTGCCGGAATGGATCGAGCTGGCGGACATCACGGGCGACAGGCAGTGGCTGGAAAAGGCGCGGGCCATCTGGCGGAACGGCAACCAGTTCGTCTCGGACGGCACGCTGGAGATCAACGGGCACCTGCGGCCCGCCGGCTCGCAGAACGAGGCCTACTTCGAATGCCAGTGGGGATTCACGGGCAATGCCGACATCAAGCGCATCAACGACTGGCTGGTGGCGTGGCCGGGGGCATTCCGACTGGAGACCCTGCGCCGCCTGTGGGACAAGATGGAAGTGCTTGAGGATTACTAACTTACAACACAAATTTGAAAAGAAGAACCTTCATACAATGCTTGTCGGGCGGCGCCCTCTGGGTGTTCTCCCTGCCGTTGCATTCCCTGCAGTCCTCTCCCCTGCGCTTCGGCGTAGTCACGGACCTGCATTATGCCGAGCGCGAGACGAACATCAACCGCTACTACCGGCAGTCGAAGCGGAAACTTCAGGACGCAATTGATGTCTTCAACCGTTCGAAGCTGGACTTCGTGATCGAGCTGGGCGACTTCAAGGACATGGACGAGAGGCAGGATCCCGTCACGGCCCTGAAGTTCCTGGACGACATAGAATCGGTGATGCAGGGGTTCCGCGGAAAGGTGTATCACGTGCTGGGCAATCACGACATGGACTGCATCTCGAAGGAGGAGTTCCTGCAGCATACGCACAATCCGGGCAAGGCCGACGGACGCAGCTACTACTCCTTTACGGCACGGGGCATTCAGTTCATCGTGCTGGACGGTAACTTCAACGAGGACAGGACACCCTATTGCAAAGGCAACTTCCAGTGGCAGAAGGCCTGGCTGCACGAGGAAGAGATCGCGTGGCTGCGCCGTGAGTTGGAGCGCAGCAAGAGGCCTGCCATCGTGTTCTGCCACCAGCTTCTGGACCGTTTCTCGGGCGTGGATCCCAGCGTGTGCCTGAGCAATGCAGACGAAGTGGTGAGCCTGCTGGAGCAGAGTCACCGCGTGCTGGCCGTCATCCAGGGTCACCACCACATCGGCCACTACAGCCAGCGGAACGGCATCCACTACTGCACAATGCGGGCCATGATAGAAAGCGAGTACCCTGCACACAACAGCTTTGCCATCGTGACCGTATCCCGCAGCGGGGATATCACGATGGAAGAATTCAAAATGCAAAATTCAAAATTGACAAATTCAAAATTGAACCTTGAACCTTAAACTTTTGAACCTTTGAACCTTTACAGATATGAGCAAGAAGAAGACCGGAGGCCGAGGCCTCAAGAAAAAGGATCTGGAAAAGATGGTGGTAAACCTGTTCCAGGAGAATCCTACCGAAGAATATGAGTTGAAGACCATCTACCGGCTGCTGGGCCTGACTACGCACCCCACCAAGATGCTCTGCCTGGACATCCTGGAGAACCTGATGATGGACGACTACATCAAGGAAACGAACAAGTATACCTACGTCCTGAACGCTCCCACCCAGGTGATGGAGGGCATTTTCCACCGCAAGGCCAACGGCAAGAACACCTTCGAGCCCGCTGAGGGCGGCGAACCCATCCTGGTGGCCGAGCGAAACAGCATGCACGCTATGGACGGCGACCTGGTGCGCGTCACGATGCTGGCCCGCAGGAAGCACCACGTTCGCGAAGCGGCCGTCACAGACATCCTGAAGCGCAAGGACAAGACATTCGTAGGTACACTGCAGGTGCGCAAGGACTTCGCCTATCTCCTCACAGAGGACCGCACACTGGCCACCGATATCTTCATCCCGAAGAGTAACCTGAAGAAGGGACAGACGGGCGACAAGGCCGTAGTGAAGATTGTGGAATGGCCCGAAAACGCGAAGAACCCCATCGGAAAGGTTATGGACATCCTGGGCAAGACGGGCGAGAACAATGCCGAGATGCACGCCATACTGGCCGAATACGGGCTGCCCTACGTCTATCCGCAACAGGTGGAGAAGGCTGCCGAGAAGCTGACACCAGGCATTACGCCCGACGAGATAGCACGCCGCGAGGATATGCGCGATGTGCTCACCTTCACCATCGACCCATACGATGCGAAGGACTTCGACGATGCCCTGAGCATACGCCCGCTCAAGGCCGGATTATACGAAGTAGGCGTCCACATAGCCGATGTCTCGCACTACGTCACCGAGGGCTCCATCATAGACAAGGAGGCACAGAAGCGCGGCACCAGCGTCTATCTGGTGGACAGGACGGTTCCCATGCTGCCCGAGCGGCTCTGCAACTTCATCTGCTCCCTGCGACCGGACGAGGACAAGCTGACGTACAGCGTCATCTTCCGCATGAACGAGAAGGGCGAGGTAAAGAAGTGGCACCTGGCCCATACCGTCACGCGCAGCAACCGGCGCTTCACCTACGAGGAAGTGCAGCAAATACTGGAAGAGGAACACGAGGCCAGTCCTGAAGACTACGATGCACCCGGCGATGCCGTTCGACAGGCTGAGGGAGCCGTTACGCCTACCACCTCTTTTGCACCTGGCACAGAGGAGCGCAGCCTGCTGATTGTGCTAAACCGCATGGCCAAGGAACTGCGCCGGCGCCGCTTTGCCGCCGGGGCTGTGGACTTCGACCGTCAGGAAGTGCGCTTCAACCTGGATGAAGAGGGCAAGCCGACAGGCGTCTATTTCAAGGTGGCAAAGGATGCCAACAAGCTGGTGGAGGAGTTCATGCTGCTGGCTAACCGTACTGTTGCCGAGAGCATCGGCAACGTTCCCAAGAACCAGAAGCCGAAGGTGCTGCCATACCGTATTCACGATACGCCCGACCCCCAGAAGATGATGAATCTGGCCGAGTTTGTCAGCAAGTTCGGCTACAAGCTAAGGGCCGTCGGCTCGAAGGAGGAAACGGTGAAAGGACTTAACAAGCTGCTGAATGACGTCCGGGGGAAGAAAGAGCAGAACGTAGTGGAAATGGTTACCCTGAAGGCCATGATGAAGGCACGCTACAGCACGCACAACATCGGGCACTACGGCCTGGCCTTCCGCTACTACACGCACTTCACCAGTCCCATCCGCCGCTATCCCGACCTGATGGTGCACCGCCTCCTCACCAAGTATGCCGAGGGCGGGCGCTCTGCCAACCAGGAAAAGTACGAAGGGCTCTGCGACCAGTGCTCAGACACAGAACAGGTGGCAGCTCAGGCCGAACGCGCCAGCATCAAGTACAAGCAGGTGGAGTTCATGCAGGATCATCTGGGCGAGACGTTCCAGGGAACCATCAGCGGCGTGACGGAGTTCGGACTCTACGTGGAAGTCAACGAAAACAAATGCGAGGGAATGGTTCCGCTGCGCGACTTGGACGACGATTACTACGAGTTCGACGAGAAGAACTATCGCCTCATCGGTCGCCGCCGCCATCACTGCTACAACCTGGGCGACAGCGTCAAGGTACAGGTGGCACGCGCCGACCTCTACCGCAAACAATTAGACTTTAAATTAGTTCGATAACAGAAAGAAATATACATTTTAGTATCATAATAAAGATGGAAAAGAACTTCAAGAGAACAACCGTGACCTCGGCACTTCCCTATGCCAACGGTCCCGTTCATATCGGTCATCTGGCCGGCGTCTATGTACCGGCAGATATCTACGTGCGCTACCTCCGGCTGAAGGGGCGCCCCGTCATCTTCATCGGCGGGAGCGACGAACACGGCGTGCCTGTTACCATTCGTGCCCGCAAGGAGGGCATCACTGTTCAGCAAGTGGTGGACCGCTACCATAAGCTCATCAAGGACTCGTTCGAGCGCTTCGGCATTTCGTTCGACATCTACAGCCGTACCACCTCACCGACTCACCACAAGTTGGCAAGCGACTTCTTCCGCAAGCTCTATGACGAAGGCAAGTTCGTGGAGCAGACGACCGAGCAGTTCTACGACGAGCAGACAGGCCATTTCCTGACTGACCGTAATATCCGCGGCGAGTGCCCCCGCTGCCACGCTCCAGAAGCTTACGGCGACCAGTGCGAGAAGTGCGGAGCCACGCTCTCGCCCGAGGAACTCATCAATCCCTACAATGCCGAAACGGGAAATCCTCTGGTGAAGAAGGCCACCAAGCATTGGTACCTGCCCCTCGACAAGGATCAGCCCTGGCTGGAAAAATGGATTCTGGAAGAGCACAAGGAATGGCGCTCGAACGTCTATGGCCAGTGTAAGAGCTGGCTCGACGGCGGCCTGCGTCCGCGTGCCGTAACCCGCGACCTCGACTGGGGCATCCCCGTTCCCATCGAAGGAGCAGAGGGCAAAGTGCTCTATGTCTGGTTCGATGCCCCGATAGGCTACATTTCAAACACGAAGGAGCTCTGCGATGCCCATCCCGAGTGGGGCTCGTGGGAGACTTGGTGGAAGGATCCCGAAACACGCCTGATTCATTTTATCGGCAAGGACAACATCGTGTTCCACTGCATCGTCTTCCCCGCTATGCTCAAGGCTCACGGCGACTACATCCTGCCTGACAACGTGCCAGGCAATGAGTTCCTGAACCTGGAGGGCAACAAGATCAGCACCAGCAAGAACTATGCCGTCTGGCTAAACGAGTACCTCGACGAGATGCCGGATCGCCAGGACGAGTTGCGCTATGTGCTGACGGCGAATGCGCCTGAGACCAAGGACAACGACTTCACCTGGGATGACTATCAGGCTCGCTGCAACAACGAGCTGGTGGCCGTCTATGGCAACTTCGTGAACCGTGCCCTGCAGCTCACCCAGAAGTATTACGAAGGCCGCGTGCCCGAGTGCGGAGAGCTCAACGACTATGACCGCCAGACACTGGCTGAGTTCTGCGACGTCAAGGAACGGCTGGAGCAACTGCTCGAGGGATTCAAGTTCCGCGAAGCACAGAAAGAGGCTATGAACCTGGCCCGAATCGGCAACAAATACATCGCCGACTGCGAACCTTGGAAGGTTGTGAAGACCGACCCTGAGCGCGTGAAGACCATCATCAACCTCAGCCTTCAGATAACGGCCAACCTTGCCATCGCTTTCGAGCCCTTCCTGCCCTTCAGCAGCAAACGGCTCAGGGAGATGATTGCTATGGACAGCTTCTCGTGGGAGGACCTGGGCAGCACGACGCTCCTGCCTGCCGGCAAGCAGTTGCCCAAGCCCGAACTGCTCTTCACGAAGATAGAAGACGACGTGATTGCCGCCCAGAAGAAAAAGCTCGAGGATATCATTAAAAATAATGAGGCAGCTAATTACAAGGCCGAGCCGGTGAAGGACACCATCCCCTTCGAGGACTTCGAGAAGCTGGATATCCGAGTGGGTCTCGTTAAGGCTTGCGAGAGGATTAAGAAGTCGAAGAAACTGCTGAAGTTCACTCTCGATGACGGAAGCGGGCAGGACCGAACCATCCTGAGCGGCATCGCCCAGTGGTATGAGCCTGAGACACTTGTCGGAAAGCGCGTGCTCTTCATCGCCAACCTGGCTCCGCGCCAGATGATGGGCGAAACGAGCTGCGGCATGATTCTGAGCGCCGTAAACTTCGACGGTAACCTAAGTCTCACAACAACGATGGAAGAAGTAAAAGGCGGAAGCAGGATTTCTTAGTCCAGGACTATGGACTCTGAACTATGGACTCTTAAGTCTCGCGCTGCCCGCGGTTTCCTTTGGGGCCTGCTGAATAACGGGACGGTGCAGGTGTTGGGTGCCCTCTTCGGCATCCTCATCCTGCAGCGGCTCGACCCTTCTGCCCAGGGCAAGATAACCAAGCTGATGGTCTTTGCCGGCCTGGCCAGCGTCCTGCAGGAGAGTGGTTTCACAGCCGCCCTATGCAACCTCAAGGAACGCACTCATCGCGACTATAATGCCGTCTTCTGGTGTCAGGCCGGCATCGGGACGGCCCTTTACCTCCTCCTCTTCTTCTGTGCCCCCTTTATCGTAAACTACTATCACGACCCCGATCTCCTGTGGTTGAGCCGTTTCCTCTTCCTAGGTTTCTTCTTCAGTAGCCTGGGCACGGTTCAGCGCGCCTATCTCTTCATCCATCTGATGAATCGCCAGAGCTGCATCATCGCCATCGTCTCGCAAGTCATTTCCAGCTGCGTGGCAGTTGCGATGGCCTGGACGGGCTTTGGCTACTGGAGCCTGGCCGTACAGTATGTGCTGTTCGTCCTTGTGGTGGCTCTGATGAACTGGTTCTATTCGCCCTGGCGGCCTTCGCTGCATATCGACCTTCGTCCCGCCTGGCACATGTTCGGATTCAGCAGCAAGCTGTTGCTTACGAATATCGTGAACAGTCTCAGCAGCAACGCTTTCGGACTGCTGCTCGGCAAGTATTACGGCGATTATCAGGCTGGCGTTTACGGCGCAGCCCGCAAATGGACCGATATGTCGTCCAATACCATCAACGGTATGCTGATAGGCGTGGCCCAGCCCGTTTTGTCGCGCGTAGTTGATGAAGAGGAGCGTTATCGGCGCACCTTCCGCAAGATGCTACGCTTTGTCTCCTTCATCTCATTCCCCTGCCTGCTGGGTATGGGCCTCATTGCCCGAGAGTTTCTGCTGCTGGTGGTGGGAGAGAAATGGAGCGAGAGTGCCACGCTGCTCTCGATGCTAAGTCTCTATGGCGCCATCTTCCCCCTGCTCACACTCTACAGCCAGTTGGCTATCAGTCGCGGACGGAGTAATATCAATATGTGGAGCACGCTCTGCCTGAGTCTGCTCATCCTTGTAGGGCTGGTGGCTTTGAAACGATTCGGATTGTATGTGATGGTGGTCTATTTCATCGGCATAAACGTGCTGTGGCTTTTTGTATGGCAGTCCATAGCCCGCCGGCTGATAGGCCTTCGCTGGCTCGATGCCCTGTGCGATGTGCTCCCCTTCCTCCTGACCAGCCTTGCCGTTATGGCCTTTACCTGGTGGGCTACGCGCCCCATCCAGAACCTCCTGCTCCTTTTGCTGGCAAAAGTCGTTATGGCCGCTTCCTTATATATATTAATAATGTGGATTGCCGGTGCCCACATCATGAAGGAGTCAATAGCATACCTGTTGAAAAAGCGAACCCATAACTATGAACTATAGACTATGAACTCTGAACTAAGCCTCGCCTACCTGATATCAGCCCATACCGATGCGCCTCAGTTGAAGCGTCTTGTCGAAGCCCTCCAGCCCGAGGCAGAATACTTTGTGCATATCGACCTGAAGGCGGACATCGCGCCCTTCCTCAATGAACTCAACCAGCCCAACGTCCACTTCATTCCCGAGCGGGTGAATGTGCAATGGGGCACTATGCTTGAGGTGGAATACCAGATGAACCTGATTCGTGCGGCAGTACACTTTCCGCGCCATTTCGACCATATCTTCTTCCTGAGCGGGATGGACTATCCGCTGTGGAGTCCTTCGCATATCAACCAGTTCCTTCGGGAGAATGCTGGGCGCGAGTTCCTGCAGGGCATTTGCCTCGATACACCTGACATCGGTGAGCGGCAGCGGAAGATGTACACCATATCGCGCCCCTACTTCCGGAACCGCAAGCTTGCCATCCTTGCCCGCAAGGCCCTTCAGCTGACGGGCTACCGCAAGAAGCGTCACTTCCAAGTGGATGGCAGGGAGTGGAAACTCTACAAGGGCAGTGCCTGGTGGTGCATCTCGGAGGAACTGGCCGCCTACGTCCTGGAGCAGTACGAGACGAAGCCGCAGATATCCCGCTACTTCCGCGACAGCTTCTGCCCGGCCGAAACACTCATCCAGACCATCGCCTTCAACTCGACTCAGTGGGCTGGGCGCTGTATCCTCAGCGAGGGACCCTACCAGAGTCTGGCGGCCCTGACGCCCCTGCACTTCATCGAGTACGACCCCGTCATCAAGATTATGGACGAGACGGACCTGGACCGCCTCCTCGCCAGCGGAAAGATGTTCTGCCGCAAGGTGGTCAGCGGCCGCAGCGACAAGTTGGTCGAAGAATTGAGAAAGTCCAGAGTTATGAGTCCATAGCCCAGAGTTATGAGTCCATAGTTAAGAGAAAATAAATTATGAATTAAAATAAGAAAAGTTATGAAGAATGTTTATTTGAAAGTTGTTTTGGCCCTCGTCATTTTCCTGGTGATGCAGGGCTTGGGTGGAATCCTTGTGGCTGTAGTGAACGGAGTCATTAACCACTATTCAGCACAGGAAATGGCATCCGAGGCTCAGGTCTCGCCCACTCTGTTGGCCTTGGCCGTCATCATTTCCGGTTTGCTCTCGTGTCTTATCCTTTGGGGCATGAAGATGATTCGCCTTCCGAAGGCGCTGGACTGCAGCGTGGTGCGCTGGTGTCCCGCCCTGCTGGGCATACTGGCTGCCGTGGTGGGAATCTTCTCGACCGATATGGCCAGCGAGATGCTGAACCTGCCCGATATGATGGAAGATGTCTTTATGGACCTGGCAAAGAATGTCTGGGGCATCCTGGGCATCGCCATTATAGGTCCGATCGTGGAGGAACTGGTGTTCCGCGAGGGTATCCAGGGCAGCCTGGAGCGCAGCGGAAAACCCTTCTGGCTGGCTGCTGTGGTGAACGCCCTCTGCTTCGGCCTTATCCACCTGAACCCGGCACAGATTCCCTTCGCCTTTGTGATGGGACTCATCCTCTCTGTCATCTATCATAAGACGGGCAATGCAGTGGTGACCAGCATCATACACATCCTGAACAACAGCATAGCCGTCCTGCAGATGAATCTCCTGGGCGAGAAGGCAGCCGACTTCAAGATGGGCGAGTGGATGGGGCTGACTCCCGTTTGCGAATGGGCGCTTGTTGCCGTAATGGCCGTTCTGTGTGTATACATTCTGTATCGTTACTGGCAGCTCGAAACCGTCAAGACGAAGAACGATGAGGCTGCTGAGTAGTATCCTGACCGTTCTCCTCCTCTTTCCGCTTACCCTCAGCGCCCAAAGGAATACAGGCTACCTCGAGCTGAAGGGGCGCCAGATTACGCTGCGCCAGGACCTCTCCCGTGGCGGAGCCATCTGCTATCTGGGACGAGGCCGGGCGGAGCGTAACTATGTGAACATCAGCGACGAGGGGCGCTACGTTCAACAGTCCTACTATGCCGGGCGGAGCTTGAACCGACAGGCCGACGGGCAGAGCGATTTCTGGTCGCCCTGGCCCTGGAACCCCATTCAGGTGGGCGACTACAAGCGTAATCGGGCCCAGATACTGGAGAGCCGGCAGGACCGTCGCTCCACTTATGTGAAGTGCATTCCCATGCTCTGGGATATGGACAACTGCCCGGCCGAGGCCGAGATGGAGCAGTGGACTGAGCTGCGCGGCAACGTCGTCTATGTGCGCTGCCGCCTGACCTGCCATCGCACCGATACCATCTACGGCACCGTCCCCGGCAACGACCAGGAGATTCCGGCCGTCTATCCCATCTCGTCCCTGAACCATCTCTACGCCTATCGCGGCGACCGTCCATTTGAGAAGCTGCCTGCGGACAGCGTCGAGGTGGAAGAGCTTCGCTTCGGCGAGAATGCGCACGGTTGGGGGCACTACGAGGACGTCAGCGAGCAATGGATGGCGTTCGTAGGCGACGACGGTTGGGGTTTCGGCGTCTATAGCCCATCGGCCGAGTCGTTCCTGGCCGGCCGTTTCACCCCCTTTCGAAACGGAGAGGCCGAGGACGGCGCTACGTCCTATATCGCTCCGGTACGAAAGCAGCACCTCGAACCGAACTCGGTAGTCGAATACGAGTACTACCTGATAGCCGGAACGGTCGAAGAGATCCGCCGCGCCGTCTATCGGATAAGGAAGAAGAAGTAAGGGGAAGTTTTGCAAGACCCGGGTTCCGCAATTGCTAGACCCGGGTCTAGCAATTATCAGACCCGGGTCTTGCAGAAAAACACCCGCTCCACTTCTTAGGGTTTTCCCTATCACATGGTAGGGATTCTCCCATGCTTAAAACGTAAAAATAAGCGTACCTTTGTAGCGGCTTAAGCACTCACGACTTATGAGAAAGACTCTCTTCGCCCTCCTTCTCGCCCTGCTATGCCCTCAGCTGATGCCGGCGCAGCAGACCTATACCGCCCGCGTAATCGATGCCGAGACGGGCGAGCCCTTGCCTTGCGTAAGTATCTACGTATCAGAAGGCCGCGGTACGCTGACCAACGACGAGGGCGACTTCACCCTGAAGATGGAGCCCGAAGAGGTGATGCAGATAAGATGCGTGGGCTACTACTCGCAGACGTTGAAGGCTGCCGACCTGGCAAGCCCCATAAGATTGAAGCCCCTGACCATCGACCTGCGCGAAGTTACGGTAAGGCCAACTGACGATAACAAGTTGCTCAGCAAGGTTGTAGACCGCTTGAGGAAGGACTACAAAAAGGCGAAGAAACGTAGCAGGCGATACTTCTCGCGCAGCGTTGTCGTGAATAAGGACAGCACTAATGCCGAGATGCTGGAGGCAATTATGGACATCGGCTCGGCCGTAAACCTGCACAATTTCATGATGCTGAACGGCAAGCTGTCGCAAGACCAGGCCGACGAATGGGAGGAGATGGACATCAGCACCACAAACATACATCATCTGATGGAGGTGGCTCCGATGGTCTGTGCCACCACTTTCTGGAACCAGGCCATCTTCCCCCTGAACGACCTGAAGGCGAACAGCCAGTACTACGACATCTCCTCTGTCTACATTACGGGCGAGAACGGGGAGAAGATATGCCGAATCAATATGTTCTACAACGGACAGAAGCTGAAGAACCGGGCCCCAGGGACGCCCGTGCTGTCCGGCTGCCTCTATGTTGACGCAGCTACATATCGCCTGCTACGCTTCGACGGTCACTTCGAAACACTCTATATGAAAATATTGGGAGACATCCAGGCATTGGCCGAGGGAGATAATCACATACACATAGAGTTCCAGCACAAGAACGGCTACACCGAGGTGGCGCATAGCGCACAACACATGAAAACTCAGAAACTGACGATACGCAGCATCGTCTTCAACGTGGACGAGATGGAGTTCCCGCAGCTGAAGAGCAGGAAGAAGAGACAAAGAAAGATTGTGGGCGAGGACTTCAAGGAAGCTATAAGCACAGCCGGCTTCGACTCTATCATGTGGGAGCATTCCGGCATCGTGAAACGTACGGCTCACGAAGAGCAGCTCGTTTTCGGTACGAAGGGCGGTGTGCCCGCCATCAAGAAGCGCCTGCTCCCCACACCAGACACCGTCTGCGTAGCCGATGCCAAACTGAAGGCCCTTCGCGACAACCTTTGGGCATTCGCCCAAAAGAGGCCTCAGGAGAAAGTCTACCTCCACATGGACAACACCTCATACTTCCAGGGCGACACCATCTGGTTTGCCGCCTACACGCAACGGACAGACTTCTGCACTCCCTCGAACATCAGCAACGTGCTCTACGCAGAACTGTACGACAACGACGGCTATCTGGTGGAACGCAAGATAATCGACATGAAACAGGGATGGGGACGCGGCCACTTCGTGCTGGAACGCCCCATTCAGCACAGCGGCTTCTACGAGCTGAGGGCCTATACGCGCTGGCAGCTCAACTGGGGCTGCTTCGAGCACAAGCACGGATGGGCGGCGAGCGAATGGTTCCTCAGTAAAGAGCTGGAGAAGAACTACTACCGCGACTACGAGAAACTCTACAGTCGCGTTTTCCCCGTCTACGACCGTCCCAAGGTGAAGGGCGACTATTCCCGCAACATGACGCTTCGGCCGATGCTGCGCTACTACCACCGCGACCCTAACCGCCGCAAGATGACCCTCTCGCTCTTCCCCGAAGGAGGCAATCTGGTGGCAGGCATCCCGAACAACGTGGCCTTTGAAGCGGCATGGAGCGATGGAGAGCAGTTAGAGGGAAGCCTAAAGGCGGGCTCGGAAGAGATTCCGGCCGTCAATCGCGGACGCGGTATTTTCACCATTACGCCCGAACGTAATATGGAGAGGGAAGTCACCTTTACCACAAAGGATGGGAAGAAGGTGTCTGCAAAACTGCCGAAGCCAGTGGAACAAGGCGTTGCTCTAAGCGTAAAGCAGGCAGGCGGCGACTGGATTATCAAGGTACAGGCCATCGGCCTCAACCCTGACAGCCTCGCTCTGACGGTAATGCACGAAGGAGTGATGGAGAAGTTCGCCGAACTCAATTCACAATTCATAATTCATGACTCACAGTTAGAGGCCGGTATCCATCAGGTAACGGTGTTCGATACTCAGGGACGCGTATATGCCGACCGCCTCTTCTTCGTCACGAAACCCGAGCTGTCCAAGCCTACGCTTACCATCTCCGGGCTAAAGAACGAATACATTCCATACGAGAAGATTGAGCTGCAAGTGACGGCCGCAAATCCTCTCCCCTCACGGGAGGGGCTTGGTCTTTCCCTTTCCGTCCGCGACGGTTACCAGCAGGACCAACTCTTCGATAACGGCAATATCATGACGGAAATGCTGCTTTCCAGCGAATTGAAGGGCTTTATCCCCAATCCCGGATGGTACTTCGAAAAGGACGACGAAGAGCACCGCCAGGCCCTGGACCTGCTGATGATGACGCAGGGTTGGCGCCGGTTCGACTGGCATGAAATGGCCGTCAAGGGAGAGTGGAAACAGACGCAACCCCGGGAGAGGGCCCAGATACTGCGAGGAATCATCCTCAACTTCGACCCCAACAGCCTGCGCGAAGAGGAAAGGGAACTCAAGCGGGCACGCAAATACAGCTTTGCTGAGGGAGAATTATCTTTGGGAAACGAGCATACCGAGCCCCTGCAAATAGAGGAGGACAAAGACCTGCCCCGTATTGATATACAGTCACAAGAAGACCGGATGAAGACGCTCCGGGCTACTGCGGCAAGCAAGAAACGCAGGGAATACGTCCTTACCTCGCAGATGATGACGCCCAGCGGCAACCAAAGGTATAACTTCCCCGAACTTCGGGTCAGCGATCAGCACTTCGAGATTCAACTGCCGCGTTTCTATGGCGAGTATATCTTCCGGGCTATGGCAAAGAAATACAGGCCCTACGAAGCAAACAACGACAAGGGAGACTGGTTCCGGAATAATCAATGGACGAAACTGGACATCCTGAATGAGCGTAACGACCTGAAGACAAAGCGAGTCATAAAGAAGAAAAACAGGCTGGGCCTGGAGATAGACAACAATAACAACTTGGTCCTCCTGGACCGTCCCTGGCCCCGTTTCGTAAAACCATACACCTTCTATCAGACACATCTCAGCGACTCACCCGACAGGGCGCTGATGGAACCCGCACTATTAGCCGACAGCATCCACCAGTTGCGCGAAGTTCCCATTTCGGCCCGCTTTGGCGGACTGAGGCGTTTCGACGATTCACAGCCGGCCTTCAAACTCAGCAGCGACGAGGCAGAAACCATGATGACCGATGCCGGCATCATCCTCTTTATGCCCGACCGCCTGGGGCGCACCCTCTTCGGAGACATGGGCCTCGCGTATCCTTATGTATATGCCATCACCGGGAGCTCGCAAGTCTACAAGACCTCGAAGATGAAGAAGCGCTATGCACTTACCGAGGAGCAGAGCATCATCAGGCAACTGGACTCCATACCACGCGACTCCATGTACTACCCCAAATATCTGCGGTCCTTCCCCGAGAGCCATCCGGCAGTCCGGGATATGCATTACCACAAGCCCGAAAGCTATGTCGTCTATACCGACTACAGCCCGCGCCTGGAGGGCGACCGCCGCTACTGGGGCTCAAACCTGCCCGAGGTCTTTGTTGCCTACTATCCGTACGAAGACAGTCATACCCCTGACAGGTTTACCTATCGCAAGGGCAACCTTCCGGGTTTTGCACGACCTGCACAGTTCTACAGCCCCGACTACTCGAAGCAGACGCCGCCCGAGCCCTCCGACTATCGCCGCACCCTCTACTGGAACCCCAGCCTGCAACTGGACGAGAAGGGCGAATCCCACGTCACTCTCTGGAACAACAGTCGCACCACTCATCCCGTTGTGGAGGCCGCCGGGCAGGCCGGAGACGGTACCCTCCTGTGGAACAAATGAGCGGGGCTTCTTAGTGCCAGGAAAAAACAACGCCGTTGTTTCGCCAATTCTACACCGATGTTTTGCCCAAACAACGGCGTTGTTTTTGCCTTCCTGCGCCGACGTTCTTTTCCGCTCATTCCCCTCTCGTCAAAAAAAGTTTCCTCCGCACCGTTAACATTTTGCCTTTCATGCGTTATATAGACAGAACGGACAGAAAGAAACGATGACAGTTCAGGACTTCAACATCCACGTTTCGCGTCTGCGGCCCATCCTCCGGCAAGTAGGCTTTGCCTTCTTTCGCAACGGGGAAGAGGCCGAGGATGTGGCCCAGGAGGCGCTGATGCGGCTCTGGCTGCTGCGCGACTCGCTGCCCGAGGACGGCTCGCTGCAGGCCCTGGCAGTCCGTATCGCCAAGAACGTCTGCGTCAGTCAATGGCGACGACAAAAGCTGCGAACCACGATTCCGCTGGAGGCCGTAGGCGCCTCGGCCGACAGCGCGCAGGCCGACACCCCGCTTGAGGAGCAGGAAGGCGAGCATCTGCTGGCCGAAGCCATCGAACAGCTCACACCATCGCAACGCCGCCTCTTCCAGCTGAAGCAGTCGCCCGAGATGGACATCAACCAGATGGCCCTGCTCACAGGAATGAAGCCCCGCAGCGTCAGCGCCAAGTTGTCGGAAGCCAGAAGGCGCCTGCATGAATATATCAAAAGGAATCTGTAAAAGAAAAGATATGAAGACAAGACTCAAAGACAAATATCTGAGGGGAGAGACCTCGCCCCGGGAAGAGCAACAGCTGCTCGGCCTGCTGGAGGCGGAGATGCAGCCGACAGCTGACGACCTGGCCCTGAAGGCTATGCTGATGGCGGCTCCCCCTCAGGCAGAAAGCGGCTGGCTGGCGGAGGACGAGAGCGCCCTCTACGACCAGCTGCTGCTGGAGCATCAGGCAGAACGGCGCATCCGTCCGCTCTGGACTCGGGTAGGGATAGGCATCGCAGCCGTAGCGGTCCTTGCCATCGGACTGACCTTTAGCCTGTTCCGCAGCAGCAGGGAACCCCTGGAGGCGGTGGCCTACGTCTATGGACAGGAAGTGACGGACGAAAAGGAGGTGGTTGCCCTGATGGAAGGCACGATGCAGGGCCTGCTGACTGCCGCCTCCGAGAACGAGGTGGAGAGCCAGCTCAGCGATATCTTCGGGCATTAGATGAAGGGTTCAAGAGTTCAAGAGGTTCAAGAGTTCAAGACGATAATATATATATAAGAACAAGAAAGATGAAACGGAAACTGATAATCATACTATGCCTCTGCGCTCCGTTCGTAGCCGTCCGGGCACAGAAGGGACTGGGCGTAGAGCCCGTCTTCGAGGGAAAAGTCATCCCGGCGAAGCGGATGGTGAAGGCAGTCGTAAAGGGCGAGCAGGCCAAGCGCTACAGGCTCAGCCTCTTCCAAAGCCTGAAGATGACGGCGGACAGCACAGAGTGCCAGCAGATAGAGAAACTGGTTAGGCAGGACTGCCGGGGGCTCGACTCGCCCCGGGTGCAGGAGTACGGCATGAAGGAGGGGCGCCTCAGCTACCTCATCGCCCAGCTGCCCAACCGGCAGGACGAGCAGGTCTTCCTCTGCTATCAATGCTATGAGGAGCCGCGCGACAGCTTCCACCTCACCCTCGTCTATATGGAAGGGCCGGCCACGATGAAGGACTTGTACAAGATGTTCAAGACGGAGAATAAGAAATGAAGCACGATAATAATATAAGGAGAACCAGCAAATGAGAACCAACTTAATGCGCCTGGTAGCCGGCGCCATCCTGGCTACCCTCTTCCTGCCCCTGGGCGCACAGGAGAGAACGGGTTCTGCAATGCGGCATCCCGGGGGCTTCGATTTCGACCTGCAGCACGTCAGAACGGATATACCCAAAGAGTCTTTCTCCGAAGCGGGCCTGACGTTCGAGACCAACAAGAGGTATAAGGAAGACAATATGGTGGAGGTCTCCGTACCTGACGATTCGTTCGTGAAGGACAGCACACTCTACATTCCCTCTACGGTAATGCACAACGGAAGGCAATACCGCGTCGCAGCCATCAGAGATTGGGGCCTGGCCGGCTGTATGGGTATCCGCCGCATCATCATCGGCGAGGGCGTGAGAGCAATACACGAGCGGGCGTTCCTGATGTGTACCAACCTGGAGAGTGTAAGCATTCCCAAGAGCATGGAATTCCTTGACGAGGCACTTTTCTATGGTTGCGAGCGGTTGCGGCACATTACTGTAGAGGAGGGAAACGAACACTTCGATTCGAGGAACGGCTGCAATGCCGTCATTGATAAAGACAACTTGTTGATAGCCGGTTGTAGTGCCACCGTCATTCCCTCCGATGTAGAAGGCATCTTTAACGGTGCCTTTGCCGGCTGTTCCGCCTTGGAGCACATCGATATCCCGGACGGAGTGAGGGACATCGGCCAATGGGCTTTCGGCAACTGCTATAGGTTGAAGTCCATCTCGCTGCCCCCTTCGCTGGATAACATTGGCGACTTTGCCTTCGAGGACTGTACGTCGCTGGAGCGCATCCGCATTCCGCGCGGGGTCAGCGATGTGGGAAACTTCGCCTTTGCCCGATGCACCGCACTCTGCAGCATCGAGGTGGACCGCCGCAACAAGCACTTCGACTCGCGCCGTAACTGCAATGCCCTCATCATGAAGGAGGACAGCTGCCTGGTGGCCGGATGCCGCAACTCCGTCATCCCCGAGGGCGTAAAGTCGGTAAGCCGCGGAGCATTCTGCGGCATACCCGTCAGCCACATCCGCATTCCGCGCAGCTTAGAGCATATTGAGCGTGAAGCCTTCTCGGGCCTGAAGTCCTGCGTCAGCATCACCGTTGCTCCGGGAAACCCCGTCTTCTCTTCTCCCGAGGGCAGCAACGCCCTTATGGAAACCGCTTCGATGACACTCCGGCTGGGGTGCCAGAATACGGTCATTCCTGCCGGGACGAAGCGGATTGGCGACTTTGCCTTCCACGAGGGAGTGCTGCCTGTCGGCTTGAATATTCCGGAGGGTGTCACGGAGATAGGGGAAGAAGCCTTCTGCCGTAGTGAAGGATTGTGGTACCTCCTTCTGCCACGTTCGTTAAAAAAGATTGGCGATGCAGCCTTCGCCTCCTGCCATACTCTGGAGGGCATCGTGGTTCAAGGCAATACCGACGACATCGAATTGGGATGGAGGGTATTCAGAGGGACACCCTGCGCAGAACATGACTTCATAAAGAAGTGGGAAGAGAAGAAAGCCCCTCGAATGTGGTATGAGAAGACCGAGTGATAACGACAAACATTATAAAAG
>JAEEGJ010012938.1_pt1 | contig 20458 bp, 24 predicted proteins | sample 8958761 | NCBI WGS metagenome assembly JAEEGJ01 (sample SAMN16246546, study PRJNA631951) | gut metagenome | biome: gut microbiome; feature: rumen; material: RS-attached | host: Bos | place: Iran: Karaj | collected 2018-10
AGATGGGCGAGAAATACCTGAAGAGATATCTCAAGTATTTCCGTGATCCGGACATCAGGGAGTTCGACATGCAGCATGAGCAGTGGCTTTTCGGTGAGAGAAAGTACGCTGAACCAGTTCTTAAAGCAATCGATGAATTCATGGAGATATAAGACTTATGAACGATAAGGAATACAAGGAAATATCGATAAAGGAATTCACCAAGGCAGCAAGTGTCTATGAGACTGACCAGGCCGGCGTCTACAAGATGTGCAAGAAGGATTATCCTGATGTGCTCGCCGAACTGGAGAAAGAACCTTTTGAAAGTCTTCTTGACTGCGGATGCGGAACTGCTCCGATGATCTCGCTTCTTTATGAGAAATATCCCGAAAAGCATTATACCGGGATCGACCTGACGCCGAAGATGATCGAGATGGCAAAAGCCAAGAACATACCAGGCGCTGAGTTTGTCGTAGGTGACTGTGAGAACCTTCCTTTTGAAGAGAACTCATTTGATGCGGTCATCTGCTGCGAGAGTTTCCATCACTATCCGAATGTGCAGGATTTCTTCAACAGCGTATACAGGGTGCTGAAGCCGGGCGGAAGACTGATCCTTCGAGACATGACGATGAACGGCAAGGGAACCAGGTGGTTCTGCAATCACATTGAGATCCCGCTCATCAATCTTACAGGTCACGGCGACGTAAGGATCTACGGAAAAGAAGACGTGGATATGCTTTGCAGGAATGCGGGTCTTAAGATGGAGCTTTTCGAAAAACGCGGATTCTGCAGGCTTCACAGCGTGGCAAGAAAACCCCGTTAAGGAGTATATCTATGTCATCAAATAACAGGAAGATGGCTTTAGCCGGAATTATCGGAACCATTGTATATGCGGTTGCTGATGCATTTCTTTATCTCGGAACTGACATAGCTTCTGATAATAAGATATCGCTGTGGCAGGTGCCTGAGTGGCGCCTCATGACATCGATGTGGATCGGTGTCATCGGAAGTTTGCTTTTGCTTCTTGGATTCATGAGCCTTGCAAGGATGTTCTGTAAGGTGTTCGGAAAGACAGGCAAATTCCTTATCCTTCCTGCGTTTCTTTGCATCGGCGGCGTGCTCTATATGCATTTTACTTTGGGCGTTTACGCTCCGCTTACATATAATTCAGCTGTCAAAGCAGGCATTACGGCTGAGCAGTTTTCCGTTCTCCTGGCGAATGCTGAAAACTATCTGAATCCGCTTACGATCGTATTGGTCATCCTTGGTTACTCAACTGAGATAGTGCTTATCTTCGGCATCTTAAGCGGAAAATTCGGTCTTAAGAAAAGGCTTGTCTCTTTCATGTTCGGCGGTTACGCGCTTGTCGTACTGGTGTTTGCTTTAATAGCAAGACTTACCGGTGAGTATGGGATCTTAGGTTCTGTCGAGAGCCTTCTGGAAATGACTTTCTTCATTCCGGCTTACATCTATTGGCGCAAGGAAGAAAAGAAATGATTGTTACTGTTGTTCTTTCACTGATAGGGTGCATCGCTTTCTTCCTGCTGATATTAGGTGTTACGGTAACTTTGCCGTCGCCAAGACTTATCAGCTTTTTCCCTGAAGATGTGCAGGAAAGATTAAGACCCCGTGTCGAAAACCAGCCGATGACTTTTAAGAGGTTCATGGGCTGGGTGATCCTTTTGGCGTTTTGTGTTCTTTATATTGGTTTATTCGTTTATGGTGCATCAGACGGAATAAAGAACGGATATTCATTCTGGCAGTTCTTCCTGCGTTTCCTTATCATCGGCGCGTCGATGAAAGTCTTTGACATAGTATTTTTTGATTATTTCATATTGACCAGAACAAGATTCTTCCAGCACTTCTTTCCTGAGACGGAAGGATGCAAAGGATGGAAAGACTTCGGCTTTAACCGTAAGCAGCAGATAAGGCAGTGCATCTTGATACCTGTATGCTGTCTGATTACTGCTCTAATATGCACATTTTTGTGAGGTGATATTATGCAGATCCTTATCTCGGTTTTATTAGGCGTGATGATGATGGCAGGACTCTTCCTGCTTCTTCTGGGAGGCGTCGGATTCGTGCAGAATAAGAGCTTTTTCTCTTCTGCTCCGAAGGAAGTAAGAGACGCGGTTCCTGACACAAAACCTGAGCGTTTCAAAGGTCAGCATATAGTCGGATGGATAATCATCGTTCTGGCTTTTGCCATGATGATAGGCGCAGTCGTGATCGGGGCTGTCCTGGGTATCCGCGATGATCTTACATTCGGCCAGCTCTTTGGAAGGTTCCTTATAATGCTTCTGCTTCTTAAGGCCTACGATATCGGATTCTTTGACTGGGTGTTGCTTTGCAATGCGGGATTTTATTTTTTCCCGAGTTTTTATCCTGAGTGCAAGCCGGTTTTGGGACATTATCTTTTCGGATATAACTGGAAAACGCATCTTGCACACGTTATCGCATTCTTTCCGATATCAGCTGTTATCGCCTGGATCTGCACATTGTTCTGAGGTATACCATGGGACATATTCAATTAGAGAAACTGTCTTACAGAAAGGATGTTAAGAAGTGGCTCCATTCACGTTATGGAGATGAAGCGGAGAACATCTGGAAAAAAGTCGAAGATAACTACAATGAATATTTGAAGACCTGTCCTGATTACGGTGGCTCGAAAAACGGACACAGCAGAGCGATCTATGGCGGTCTTCTTGTTTTCGCATTATATCCGGCTTTGCCGGATCACCCGCCGGTCTCTGAACTTCAGGACATGGTCTATGAGATGTTCATGTCACCATTTAAAAAGCTCGGAAAGATCTTCGATCTGAACCGTCCGCGCGATATGTGGCTAATAGATAAAGTCTTCCGCAAGAGCGGGAACAGAGACAGGAAAGATGCTGTCAAATATCCGGCCGGATTCATTAATGTGGATGCTCCTTACGACAAAGTGAACCATGCGGCAAGATACAGCTTTACGCAGTGCCCCAATGCTGAGTTCGCGAAATCACACGGACTTCTTCATGTGCTTCCTCTCCTTTGCAACAGTGACTACTGGGGAATAAGTCAGATCCATGGCTCGCTCGTCAGGAAAGGTACATGTGGGAACAGTTCTGTCTGCGATTATCTTGTCGTGGGGGACAAGAATCCGATAGCAGATAAGTACAGGACTTTGACAGACGAAAAAGGCTTTATCGTCAGCAGGGAAAAGTGAAAGGATGAATGAAAATGATAGATGACAATAAAAAGAAAAAACTAGAAGCGGTATTTATCTTCGGATTTATCTCGCTGCTTTTGTGCGGCGTCGGTGACTGGCTTATAGGCTACGAACCTGAAGGCGGGCTGCCGGTCGTTTTTGGTATTACCACTACTGCAATCGCAGATGATCCGGTATGGTTTTATGTTCTGTCATTCTTCTTCGGGATCCTGTCGGGATTCGGATGTCTTTATTACGCACCTGCGATAATGGAATTTCTTGATATCAAGGGCATTTCTAAAGAATCGAAAATGTATAAGCTCATGAGATTCGGCTTAAAGTCCGCGCCCATGATGTTCGTATCTTTTCATTGTGCATGCTGCATCTTTCTTCTGATGCTGCAGGCGGCTCTTCGTGCAGGACTTGATGTCAGCAAGGCTGATCCGGTATTTATACTTCCTGCTGCCATTTCTATGGTGCCGTTCCTGATCTGGTGTTACCTGTGTGATATACCCGTAACGGTCGCTTATATGTATTTCGCATTGAAAGGAAAGCTGGGGATCAATAAAACAGCTTTCATATTATGTCCGATGGGCCTGAGCATCGTCGCAAAGATCATCGCAGCCGTAATGGCCGCTTTGGGAAGCAAGCTTGCGTTCCTCTCTGCGTGCGGCGAATCGTGGGGATGGGCATTTATGTGCCTGGCGTTATATTTTGCTGTTAAGAGGACTGCTGTTAAACGGAGCTGAAAAATGAGCCTGATATATAAGATAGCTGAGAAAGGATGTTTCCTTCTGAACAGACTCCCCGGAGGTCCCAAGGGGAGCATGTCTGATCTTATTTCCGGCAGTGATGAGATAATACTTCCAAGGTGCTTGAATTCAGGCCTTGATATAAAAGAATTATCTTTTGAAGGCTTTACTGTCCACCGCATACGCGCGTGCAAGCCAAAATGCGAGTCCAAGAAAGCCGTGCTCTTTCTACCGGGCGGCGGCGGAATGGCAAGAGCTGTTAAGGTTCACTACGATACGGCCAAAAGTCTTGCTGTGAGGACCGGTGCGGAAATAGTGATCGCTCATTATCCGCTGGCTCCAAAACATAATGTCAGGTATGCACTTGAATGGCTTGAGAAGTTGTATTACTACGAGCTGCTGAAAGATCATAAAGCGGAAGACATAGTGTTCATGGGTGACTCCGCCGGCGCGAATCTCATATTAAGTCTTGCATACAGGTTAAAGGATAGACCGGGAAGTCTGATAGTCATATCTCCTGCGTGCGGATTGGAGAACGGCAGAAACAGGGATATCAGATTGGCGATGGAGCCAAAAGACCCGATCCTTACCGTAGCCATGAATGACCTGATAGCTGAACACTGGTGCAGGAACGTGCCGCTGAACAGTCCGGATATTAGTCCTGAATATATTGATTACAACGGCTTTCCGCCTATGCTCATATTCTATGGAACACACGAGCTTTTCTATCCGCATGTCAGCAATTACATTAAGAGGCTGCAGAAGAATAACGTCAGGTTTACTTCTGTGGAACAGCCGATGTGCCACGACTGGGCGCTCGTGAAGTTTTTTCCGGAAGGAAGAGAAGCTTTAATCAGGATGATTGATTGGATCAAAAAATAAAAGGAGAATGCAGGATGGGACTTTACAGAAAATTTGTTAATCAGACGAGGAAACCTGAAGGAACTTTGGGGAAGGTGATGGTAAACGGCATGAACAGCGGTCATGCGAAAATGGCTGACTGGGGCATGTTACATCTGCCTAAAATGAATCCTTCAAAAATATTGGAAGTCGGATGCGGAGGCGGCAGAAATGCTGGCGAACTGGCTAAGAGATATCCGTCTTCAAAAGTTACTGCGATCGATTATTCCGAAGTATCAGTCAATAAAGCAGCTGAATACAACAAGGAACTTATCAGCAAAGGCAGGATGTACGTAAAGCAGGGAGATGCCTCAAATCTGAAACTTCCTGTTGATACCTATGATCTTGCCACAGCGTTTGAGACCATCTATTTCTGGCCAGGACTCGAAAAGTGCTTCAAGGAAGTATGCTCTGTTCTTAAGAACGGCGGTGTTTTCATGATCGTAAATGAGTCTGACGGAACAGATGATACAAGCCTTAAATATGAGAAGATCATCGACGGAATGAAGTGTTATACGATAGAGCAGATCACAACAGCGCTTAAGGCAGCAGGCTTTTCTTCTGTTACTTCAGATCACTTTGACGGCAAGCCGTGGATCTGTGTAATAGCCGTTAAGTAAAAGCTGATGAGCAGGATATTTTTCGAAGATACATATATAGCGGTCATTCCGTCGTATCTTAAAGCCTAAGAGCATAAGGAAATAACTGTTGACAACAAGACGGAATGAGTGTTATTTTATCTCCGTTAGCTAACGCTGTTAGCAAAAAACATGCAGCAGTTTGAACTATGCCAAGAGATAAGACCGAGAATCACATTAAGATAATGGCTGCCGCCAAGGAGGAATTCCTTGAGAAAGGGTATGAGAAAGCTTCCATGAGAAGTATCGCAGACCGCTGCGGTATGACTGCTGCAGGGATCTACCGCCATTGTAAGGACAAGGAAGATCTTTTCTATCAGCTGGTATCTCCTGCAGAAGAGAAGCTGATGGCATGGGCAAATAACCACATCAACAGATATGAGAAGGAAGTAAAGAAGACGAGAAAGATCGTCTGGCATGATTCCTATATCGATATGATGAAAGAGGTCATCTATCCCGATATGGAGGACTATCATCTGCTTATTGCAAAGTCAAAAGGCACTAAGTATGAGAATTTTCTCCATGACATGACTGAACTGGCACAGGCCAAGTTCATTTCTTATCTTAAAGAGCAGAAGAAGGCCGGAGTAAAAGTGCCTGACATACCTAAAAAGCAGCTGCATCTTTTGTTGTCAGCATATGTCACTGCTCTCTTCGAACCTGTTATTCACAACTATCCATATAAAGAAGCAGTCGGGGCGCTCGATACTCTTGAAGCATTCTTCCTGCCGGGATGGAAACAGCTGATGAATAGTTAAGTATAAAAACTATGTTCAAAATGACACTCACCGTTCGGTTCTTATGTGAACCGGGCGGTGAGACTCATTTTGGGGGTTAGTTAACGAAAAACGTTTGTTGTTAACAAAAGAAAAGGACGGAAATTAAAATGAACGGCGAAGCAGGTAATGCGGAAAAACGATGGTTTGGAACACTTCTCTCGTATGCAAAGGGAAGTGGAGGAAAACTTGGAATATCAGTGGTCTTCTCGATGATCAGTCTGATATCAGGTCTTATTCCATATTACTTCGTATATATGATGTTGGACCGCTATATCGCAGGGAATCTCGATAAGCCCTTTGTGTTGAACTACAGCCTCGCTGCGCTTCTGGCATATCTTTTGAAAGTGGTATGCTTCGGAGTATCGACAGCAATATCCCACTATGTTGCATTTAATGTGCTCGAAGGATTAAGGCTTAAAGTGGCAGATACATTCCTTAAGGCTCCTCTGGGTGAAGTTTACGCACATTCGATAGGAGAGATCAAAAGCGTCATCTTAGATAAGATCGAAGACATCGAGCCTCCGCTTGCACACGTGGTGCCGGAAGGTGCTGGACACATCCTGCTTCCGATCGTATGCTTTGTTGCTCTGGCATTGATCGATATACGCGTGGCGTTAGCAGCTCTGGCAGCATTTCCTTTGGGACTCATATTCATGATGCTCACATTTAAGCTGAGCGGAAAGAACATGGAAAAGTATCAGAAAGCGAATGCCGGCATGAGCAGCATGATAGTTGAATATGTTGAAGGCATAGAGGTCATCAAGGCGTTCGGAAAAACAGGCGTAAGCTATGAGAAATTTTCAAAGTCCATATGCAATTACAGAGACTTTGTCATCGAATGGTTGAAGTCAACATGGGTTACCATGAAGCTGGCATTTGCATTTATGCCTGCAACGCTGCTTGGAGTCGTTCCGGTCTCAATTCTTCTGATCAATAACGGAAGCATGACGGTATCGGAGATGGCATTGAGCGTAATGCTAGCCATGTCCATGGTAATCAGCATGGTAAAGATAGAGGTGTTCTCCAACGGCTTAAGACAGATGCAGTACACAGTTCTGGAGGTAAAGAAATTCCTTGATATCAAGAGCCTTCCGGAACCTGAAAAAGAGAGCCTCCCTGATGAATTCACGATCGAGATGAAAGATGTGCATTTTACTTATGATGAGAGTCAGGGTGAAGTGCTTCACGGCATCGATCTTACAATGGAAGAGGGAAGCTTTACCGCACTTGTAGGACCTTCCGGTGGAGGCAAATCCACAGTGGCAAAGCTGATCGCAAGATTCTGGGATGTGAGCAGCGGAAGCATAAAGATCGGCGGCATCGATATTAAAGATATGAAGGTCGAATCGCTGGCTAATATCGTCAGCTTTGTAACGCAGGATAACTTCCTCTTTTCGAGATCGATCATGGAAAATATCAGACTTGGAAATCCGGATGCGACAGATGAAGAAGTAAAGCGCGTGGCAAAGGCTGCATGCTGTGATGAGTTCATTCAAAAGCTTCCGGACGGATACGATACATCCGCAGGCGAGGCGGGAAAGAGGCTTTCCGGCGGTGAAAGACAGAGGATCGCCATCGCCAGGATGATGCTTAAAGATGCACCTATAGTAATACTCGATGAAGCAACGGCTTTTACAGATCCTGAGAATGAGACAAAGCTTCAGGAATCGATCGCGAATCTGACAAAAGGTAAAACGCTGCTGGTAATAGCACACAGACTTTCCACGATAAAGAATGCGGACCGCATAGTGGTGCTGAACGACGGACAGATCGAAGACATGGGAACGCAGGAAGAACTCATGGAAAGATCGCCGCTCTATAACAGGATGTGGCAGGCACACATAGGCGCCAGGAACTGGGCTGCAGGAAATCTGAAGGAGGCGTAAGAGATGTTTAAAACGATTAAAAGGATAATAGACTGGTGCGGCGGTTTTAAGAAGAATCTGTTCATAGGATTTGTATTTTCGTTCTTTTCCTCATGGGCTATTGCAGCGCCTGTAGGATATGCAGGATTCGTAATAGCAAAGATAATAGAGAGCATCAGGAACGGCGATGGCGTCGATCCTTCGCTCGCCTGGAAGAGCCTTATCATCATCACTTTAATGGTGTTCGCAAGATTCCTTTTTGATTATCTTAAGGCACGCTGCCATGAGAAGATCGGTTATGAACTCGTGGCAAGAGACCGTCTTAAGATCGGCGAAGCATTAAAGCGTGTATCGCTTGGCTACTTCCAGACGAATGATACCGGTACGATCTTAAATGCCATAACGACAGGACTGGCTACGTTGGAAAACATGGGAATCCGCATGGTTGATAATTTTGTCGGCGGATACCTGAATTTCCTTTGCATACTTTTGTTCCTTGCGTTTATCGTACCTGAGTGTGCATTGATCGCTTTAGGCGGCGTTCTTGTCTCATTCCTTTTCCTTCTTATGATATCGAAGCACAGCACAGATAATACAAAGGTCTTAAATGATGAGAATGAGAGGCTTACAAGAGCGACACTTGAGTATACAAGAGGTTTGCCGGTGGTAAAGTCATTCGGAATGTCAGGTGCTTCAGCAAAAGATTTAAATGATGCATGTGCCAGAGCGAAAAGAATAGCACTTAAGATAGAGTGCGGATTTATTCCTTATAACTGCCTGCATATCTTTGCGTTGAAAGCTGCAAGCGTATGGATAATCATTGCAGTCATGTGCGCGGGCCTCGCAGGAAGACTTGCTCTTCCCATGGTGCTGATAGTATCGTTCCTTTCAATGTCTATCTTTAATTCCGTAGAGCCTATTGCCGACAGCGCTCATGTACTGTCCGTCATTAATAATGCATTCGACAAGATGGAGATGTTCTCTGATACAAATCTTCTCGATGCAGAGGGGAAAGACATAAGTCCTGAGACATTTGATATCGGCTTCTTGAATGTTGATTTCTCCTATTACAATGCTCATTCCACGGAGGACAGAAAGGTTCTTAAGGACGTCTCATTTACGATCCCGCAGGGTTCAACTACTGCGATCGTAGGCCCTTCGGGCAGCGGCAAGACTACGATCTGCAATCTGATCGCGAGATTCTATGATGTATCAAGCGGCAGCATAACCGTAGGTGGCATCGATGTAAGAGAGTACAGCCTCGACAGTCTCCTCAGAAATATCTCCATGGTATTCCAGAATGTATATCTGTTTAATGATACGATCCGCGCAAATATCTGCTTCGGCAGGGAAAACGTTTCTGAAGAAGAGATGATAGAAGCGGCAAAGAAAGCACGCTGCCATGACTTCATCATGGAACTGCCGGACGGATACGATACCGTAATCGGCGAAGGCGGAGGAACACTCTCCGGCGGACAGAAGCAGAGAATATCGATAGCAAGAGCAATACTTAAAGATTCCCCTATCATTATCCTGGATGAATCAACGGCAAGCATCGATCCCGAGAATGAACATCTGATACAGGGTGCTCTCACGGAACTTTCAAAGGGCAAGACTGTCATCATAATCGCACACAGGCTTGCTACGATCGAAGCTGCTGATCAGATACTAGTCGTAGATGACGGCAGGATCGTCGAGAAGGGAAAGCATGAAGAGCTGCTGGCTCTTGACGGCAAATATGCAGGATTCGTTAAGATCAGACAGATGGCGGAAAACTGGCAGATTGCATAACAAATAACGTTATTGACTATGCATGACAAAGATGCTATTTTAGTTAGCGGTGGCTAACTAAAATAGCAGGCCTTGATATGCTTGTCACAGGAATAGTATTCTACAAGATACTTAAGACTGAATAACATAAAGAATTAAAAAGCCCGGAAACGTTGCCGCTTCCGGACTGATTAGTGAAGTTACTGACCGTAACTGGAGATCTTCCGCGTACCGTCCGCAGGGTACAGATTTGAGGAAGACACGTGACAACCTGCGGAGCTACAAAAAGGTGTTCGATACGCCAGATCATTTGGTTTTTTATGGCACGTTCATATAATACACCCAAAAACCTACCAAATCAATAGGAATATAATACATAATTGGCGGAAAATGCATGATTTCTTAGTTGACACGCCTTATATTACATTGTAATATTACAGAGTAATATATCGAAAGCGGAGATGATCTTTGAATCATGGGATATGACTTTGAGAAAACACATGAGCTGATACTTAAAAGTGCAATGTCCGGATTTACCGAGAACGGATTCTCCGGTATATCGATCCGTCAGATCTGCAAGGATGCAGGTGTCACGAACGGTGCTTTTTATTCTCACTTTGAAAGCAAGGAAGATCTTTTCGCAAAGCTTGTTGATCCTGCTTTGTCAGGCTTAATGAATAAGTATGAAGAAGACAGCAGCGGATATAAGAAGATAAGATCTGCAAAGGAATTTGAAGCCGTTCTCAAGCAGTCGTTTGAGTCTGACAGCATCATGATCCATTACATATATGAAAATGCCGATGCGTTCAGGCTGATCCTTACGGCTGGTGCCGGAACGGAATATGAGAACCTTCAGGATAAGATAGCTGCAAAGGAAAGTGAATGGACGGTGCAGTTTCTCGAAGGATGCAAGTCATTCATGAAAAAGCCTGAGAATATCTCAGAAGGCCTGATCAGGAATATAAGCAGATTTGTTGTTGATACTGTTTTTGACTGCTTCCTGGAAGGTAAGACAGAAGAGGAGACCATAAGGCAGGCACAGCTCTCATCTGAGTTCTGTATCACAGGACTTAAGAGAATACTGGGAATTTAATAAGGATAAAATTGGCCTGATCAATCAGGCTTTAATTTTACACAACGAGTTAGCAATGGCTAACCAGACAAATAGAAAGAGGTTTTTGTTATGAAGAAAAGAGCAATCTTAGGAATCATCGTCTCCGCAGTGATCTATCTCCTGCTGTTCGTCCTCGGATCGACGACAGGACTTATCCATCCTGCATGCTATGCGTATGTTGGCACATTGATGCCGGTACTTTTCGCGTTTATCTATCTGTACACTGCATCGAACATGAGATTTTTCGGAGCGGCTTGTGCTCTGAACGGATTTGCTTTGATAATCGCATGTATCGCAGGTGAGGGTAACGTACCTTTTGTGGTAATGATGTTAGGCCTTACGATAGCAGCAGAAGTTGTAAGAGCCATCTTCAAATACGATACGATAAGGGGCGTCATGTGGAGCTTTATTCCTTTCGCGTTCTCATTCTATGCATACACGATCCACTGGTGGACAGACACAGCCGATTCACTTGCTGAAGCAGTGGAGATAATGCCTGAGGGTTATGCGGAAAAAATGGAGATTGTAATAAGTAATACACCCGGACTTGTAATCGCATTGATCCTGGTTATCCCCGTGGCATTTTCTGGAATGAAATTAGCTCAGGCAATGATGAAGAGATCAGCAGCCAGACTTGCGTGACTGATATCTGACACACCAACTGTTCGCATTAGGAAGTGAAGCAGATCACACAAGGTTACCCTTAAAATTTCTGGCTGTATCGCTCTCATCTGCAACATACCAGTAATCGCAACTGTCACTTCCTAATGCACAGGTGTGTGTCCTGATAAGCTTGGCATGAACGAGCTTCGGAATTATATGGTCCGTAGCACAAAGATAGGGAAGAAGGTCCATATATCCGTTCGCTCTTGCGTAGTCAGCAAGAGGGCATCCGACAAGATCGAAGCACACTCCTTCTTCTGTATTACGCGGATTGATACGGACACGCCAGGTGTTGTTCCACAGACCCTGAGCGAGCTTATCTTCAACAAGTTTTGCATAGGGTACATAGCGCTTATACATCGACTTCTTAAGAAGCTTCATCTGCCACTTGCGGTTGACGTTTATGAGCTTGCCGATGAACTTATACTTCTCATAGAGACCCTGCGCGAGATCAGTGATCGCATTGCCGTCTATCCTGTGATCAGATGCTTCGTAAAAAGATATGGCAAGGATCATGAGATCAAGGTTGTGAGCCATGAGATTTTCCTTGCCGCCTATGTCAGGCGCTTTCGCGAATAAGACAGGGAAGAGCTCATCAGCTTTACTGATAATGGATCCTGCCTCGTCAGGATAATGTTTCTTTGTATATTTAATGAATGCCTTCTTAAAGCTCTTTGCCATGGATGCCATATTCGTCTGCCTCGTAAAACCAATGATTAGTAATTATATAACAATTGGTTAGTTATTGCTAACCGAGAAAATAGTAATCAACTTATAATCTCGGAATAAGAGAACAATGAGATGAACTATGGTAAAATAAAATATCTTTTACGGAGGTCTCATGACTATGCAGGAATCAGGGGAAATGTATCTCGAATCTATACTGGTGCTTTCCAAGAAAGGTGCGCCGGTACGCTCATTAGATGTAGCCAATTATCTCGGTGTATCAAAACCCAGTGTAAGCAGGGCTATGGGCATTCTTAAATCAGGTGATTATATTGCAGTAGACGGTCAGGGATACATCACTCTTAAAGAAGAGGGTGCAAAGATCGCGAAGAAGATCTATGAAAGACATGTCGTCATCAGCGAGATCTTAATGGAACTCGGCGTCGACATGAAGACTGCAGAAGAGGATGCATGCCGTATAGAGCACGTGATCAGCGATAAGACATTCAAGGCTCTTAAGAAGCACAGAAAAGGCAGCGGTAAATAATCTTTCCGCATTATTTTTTCGCATAAATAACAACAAATAACCCGGCTCGAAAAGGGGGACACGAGCCGGGCTATTTTTATGTTTAACAGAGGAGGGTTAGGTATACTTATTTCTTGATGTGGAATGCTTTCATCTGAGGATAGACTGCAGCATCACCAAGCTGCTCTTCGATTCTGAGGAGCTGGTTGTATTTTGCAACACGCTCACTTCTTGAAGGCGCACCGGTCTTGATCTGGCATGTATTAAGTGCGACTGCAAGATCTGCGATCGTTGTATCAGCTGTCTCGCCTGAGCGGTGGGATGCGATTGCTGTATAGCCTGCAGCATGAGCCATCTTGATAGCTTCAAGAGTCTCAGATACAGAACCGATCTGGTTAAGTTTGATGAGGATGGAGTTGCCTGCACCGAGTTCGATACCCTTGGAAAGTCTTTCTGTGTTTGTTACGAAAAGATCGTCGCCGACAAGCTGAACCTTATTGCCGATCTTAGCTGTCATCTTCTGCCAGCCTTCCCAGTCTTCCTCATCAAGACCGTCTTCGATCGAGATGATAGGATACTTATCAACGAGGGATTCCCAGTGAGCGATAAGTTCATCTGAAGTGAATTCCTTGCCTGACTTGGGCTGCTTGTAGAAGCCCTTGCCCTTCTCGCTCTTCCACTCGGAAGAAGCTGCATCCATAGCGATCATGAAATCCTTGCCGGGCTCATAGCCAGCTGCCTTGATAGCTTCGAGGATCTTCTCGATAGCTTCCTCATCACTCTTGAGGCTGTTGGGAGCAAAGCCGCCTTCGTCGCCTACAGCAGTAACATCTCCCATATCCTTAAGAAGCTTCTTCAAAGAATGGAATACTTCTGCACACCATCTAAGGCCTTCCTTGAATGTGGGAGCGCCTACAGGCATTACCATGAATTCCTGTGTATCAACAGCGCTGTCAGCGTGTGCGCCGCCGTTTAAGATGTTCATCATAGGAACGGGAAGTCTGTTTGCATTTGCGCCGCCCAAGAATCTGTAAAGCGGGATATCGAGTGCCTTTGCAGCAGCTCTTGCAACTGCGATAGATACTGCGAGGATAGCGTTAGCACCGAGATTGGACTTGTCTTTTGTGCCGTCTGCTTCGATCATTGCCTTGTCTACTGCATATGTATCGAAAGCATCCATTCCGATGATCGCATCAGCGATCGTTGTATTAATGTTATTAACTGCTTTAGTAACGCCTTTTCCAAGGTATCTGGACTTGTCACCATCGCGGAGTTCAAGTGCTTCAAATTCGCCTGTGGAAGCGCCGCTCGGAGCGCATCCTGTGGCAACTGTGCCGTCGATAAGAGTTACTTCTGCTTCAACAGTGGGATTTCCTCTGGAATCAAGGATCTCTCTGCCGATAACATTCTCGATAATAAGTTCTGTCATACAAATTCCTTTCGCTATACATCATATTTCCGCCCGAGGCATATTCAAGGACCGGACCTGCAGGCGGAAACGACATGATTTATTCGACTGGTTAGCAATCGCTAACCGAAAAGAATATATCACACGGGGTCTTGTGGTGTCAATGATGTATTTAATAACCCTATAAAAAATAGGGAATTTGGAAAGATGACACAAGATTGACAATGGCGTTTGCTCATGTTACAGTTAGCGGTGGCTAACCGAAAGGAGAAGAAATGTCTGATCATCAGCTGGTAAGATTCTGTGCTCCGACTCTTGCAGGTATAAAGACCGGGAGTCTGTTTACGATTCATTTCTCCACTGAAGACATCAGACACGAGATTACTGAATTAAACAGATCTTTGAAGAGAAAAGGCATCCGCATTATTCCTCTGAAAGTTTGTGAGACACATGCTCTTATCTATCTCTACAGACCTGAAATGCTTGATAAAGACCTCAAAGATCCTATGGCAGTAAAGATTCTCAGAAGATTCGGTTATCAGATCAGTAGCTCTGACAGATGTGTCGCCGATCTCGTGAGAAGACTGAATTCATCTCCTGTGTTCCCTCACGAGATCGGTCTCTTTCTGGGTTATCCTCCGTCAGATGTTGACGGATTCATCAATAATCCAAATGAGGGATTCTGCGCAGTAGGCTACTGGAAAGTATATTCGAATGCGGACGAAGCGATTCGTGTTTTCGAGAGATACACGAGATGCACTGAGGAGTACGGCCGCATGCTGAATTCGGGCAGAACACTCGAACAGCTTGTTGTCTGAGTGCTGTTAATAAATAAATCACGAGGTACTTTTTATGAGTAAAGTAGCAGTTGTATATTGGAGCGGAACAGGTAACACTGAAGCAATGGCCAAGGCTGTTGAAGAGGGAATCAAAGCAGCAGGCAGCGAGGCAGTCGTACTTACAGCTTCCGAGTTCGATTCATCCAAGGTAGCTGAGTTCGATGCAATCGCATTCGGCTGTCCTGCAATGGGCGCTGAAGTCCTTGAAGAAGGTGAATTCGATCCTATGTTCACAGGCGTTGAGTCTTCACTTAAGGACAAGAAGATCGCACTCTTCGGTTCTTACGGATGGGGTGACGGCCAGTGGATGAGAGACTGGGAAGACAGATGCAAGGCAGCAGGAGCAGTACTTGCAACAGAATCCGTTACCGCTAATGATGCTCCTGATGACAGTGCTGTTGCAGCCTGCAAGGCTTTAGGCGCAGCATTGGTTTGATAAATCCACAAGCAATCTCTTGTGTCATAAAACTCCTTTTATAGCAAAGAGGCTGTCTCAACCGCAAGTGAGACAGCCTCTGTTGTATTGAAAGGAAACTTTGACCTGAGGGCAGTAATCAGGTCAGAAAAAGCAGATTACTTTTTGGGATCTGCAATCTCCCACATAACGCCCATGTTCTTGAAGCCGCCGTCAGGCATGCAGCCGGGGCAGGTCTTGCCTTCCCCGGCCGTGTTACAGCCTGAACAACTTCCTCCGCACATGGAGAATTCGATACGCTTGATCACGCCAGTTCTCTCGAGGAATTCAATGTCTCTTGTGACCTGCTCAGAAGTCTTTCCGAGTTCTGAAGCGATCATGGATATGGAGCGTGATCTTCCGTCTTTAAGTAGTTCAATTAATTCCTGCATAATATCACCAGATAAGAAGTCCGATATGATATGCGATGCCTGCAAGGACAAGCGCCGTAGCGGTGTAATAGACTGCGATGATAGATGTCCACTTAAGGGAGTGTGTCTCCTGATATGTGGATGCAAGAGCAACGATACAAGGCATATTGAATGTGATTGCAAAGATGAATGCCAGTGCCTCAGGTTTGGTGATGTTTGCGACAAGGAGTTCATTGAGGTTTTCAACGGTTTCACCGCCCTGCATCATGCCAATAGTAATGGAGCCCGTTCCTGAGAAGATAGTGCTCAATACACCGAGAGCGCCTTCTTTTCCGAGTGAGGAAGCGATGAATGCGACGAACGTCTGCCACTTCATACCGAAGAACATCGTAACAGGTTCTATAAACTTACCAACCTTGAAGAGCACTGAGTTCGTAGGATCTCCGGATGATACATATGTGAGGAGCCAGAAGACGAGTGCAACGATAAGAACCACTTTAAAAGATCTGAAGAATGTATCCTTTGTTCTTCCGAAAACATATCTGAAGAGTGAACCCCACTTCGGCTTGTGATAGGGAGGAAGCTCCATGATCATGCCGCATCTGTCGGATTCCTTTACGAGTGATCTGCCGAAGATCTTCGCTGTAAGCCACATGTGAAGGATCATGACGAGAAGGATAACCAGAATGATGACAGGAGTCCAAGCACCGAAGAACAGTGTGGAAAGCATCGGAACAACAGCCCATGCAGCACCGCAGGGAATTGCCCAGGCGAGAGCGATGGTAAGGATCTTCTGTCCCCAGTTGTCGATGACTCTTGTACCTGCAGCGCCTCCCATTGTGCAGCCGAAGCTGATTAGGAAAGGCATAACGGATTTACCCTGAAGACCGAGCTTGGCCATTGAGTTGTCGAATACATAAGAGATCCTTGCCATGACTCCTGCTTCTTCAAGAAGTCCGAAGACAAGGGTTACGCCGAATACGAATCCTAACATCTGCACGACGAATGCAAAGCATCTGATAAGCACGTCACAAAGAAGCGCTGAGATGAATCCGGGGCATCCGGAACTTACGAGAAAATTATCCAGCGGTTCAGGTATCATGCCGATAGCACTTCCGATACCCATAAAAGGCAGAGCCGGGATGAATGATGCAAGAAGACCGAGAAGGATCGTAAGTACTACGGCAGGTTTTCCCCAGACTTTATGAGTGAAGATCCTGTCGAGTTTACCGAGCTTTGCTGTTTTTGTCTTATTCTCTACAGAACCTGCAATGATGTCGTCGATCCATGCGAATTTACATTCGCCAGTCTTAACGATGCCGTTGCCTGCTTCAGCAATTGCAGCCTCTACGGCAGAAGATTTCCCGCTTCCTGCCTGTTCCTTGATCTTTGCGATAACAGGTTTATCGTCTTCAAGTGCCTTTACTGCAAGCCACATGGATGTTCTGTTGCCGTCATTGATACCGTCAACGGCATTTCTGATGCTGGCGTATTCGGGGATCTCCATGAGCTTGTTTTCGAGAGCTGAATAATCAAGACACATATGACCGTCTATGGCCTTTGTCAGAGCTTCATAGAACGGGCCGTAATTCTTTACGTCTGTAGCTGAGAAAAGGATGACGGGGATGCCGAGACGGTCTTCCATCTCCTTTGCTTTGATGTCTTTGCCCTGATCTTTTGCGACATCGCTCATGTTGAGGATGAGGCAGCAGGGGACCTCAATGCCTGCAAAATCGGCAAGCATATAGAGGCTTCGCTCGAGCTGAGAACTGTCCGCTAAGATGCAGACGACGTCAGCTTTACCTGAAGCGATATAGTCTCTTGTGATGATCTCTTCGTCCGAGTTGGCGGATAAGGAATATGTACCCGGAAGGTCTGCGACAATGTACTTCTTGTCATTCCATGTGAATGAACCTTCCTTCTTCTCTACAGTCTTTCCCGGCCAGTTTCCGACGTGCTGCTTCAAGCCCGTCAGTCCGTTGAAAAGTGTTGATTTACCGGAATTCGGCTGTCCCAAAAGGGCAATTACAGTCTCATTCTTATCTGTCATTATCCTTAAACCTCCCTGACTTCGATGTTGTTGCTCTCGTTGCGGTTCAGAGCGATCATTGTGTCCCGCGAAAAGACGATGATCGGTCTGTTCCTGTCGTTCTTGACGACCTTGACCCTGCATCCCGGCGTGATGCCGATGGATGTGATCCTGCTGACGTATCTTGTGTCCCCGTTAACGGAACATATGATGCCGTCCTCTCCCTGTGCCATTTCTGAAAGTTTTTTCATAGCGCCTCCCGTATATGTATTAGTTTTTATTGATGCTGATTAATGTGTAGCCGGCTTCATTTACTGCGTTGCGGAGAACTGCTTCGTCCAGCTGTGTCTTGCTCCTGACTTCGACACACTTCCTGCCGATGTCGGCCTTGGCCCATAAGCCGTCATGCTTGTTGAAACTGTTTTCGATGCGCGTGGCGCAGTTCGAGCAGTGCATTCCGTCTACTGTGAGATCGTAAAGATACGGGTAGTTATTCTTATTAGTGTCGGAGGGCCTTATCTTCTTAGGCGCGGGCTCATGTTCTCCACAGCAGGAAGAGCCGTGACGGATCCGCTTAACAATTCCAAGTACCGCCAATACGACGATGAGGATCAGTGCTGCATAAATAACAAATTTGCCCAATGGTCATGGCCTCAACATTCTCAAAAATCGATATAAAGGAATATGTATAGTTAGCAATCGCTAACCGCAAAGCATTATACAACATAAGAATTCTGACAGGAAAGAACGAAAAATGATGAAAAATATACAATTTCTGATTATGACGCGACACCTTATAATAAAGCTGTTGACAGCAGCTATCTACGGTGATAGAGTTAGCGTAGACTAACCAAGATAATTGAAGTAATCACCGCATAAGCAGGGCGGATGTCCTGGCTGAAGATAAAACAAGCTAACAACGGAATATGCCTGAGATCAGTAATGATATTTACTTTATCGGCATAGGAAAAATGCACAATAAGAACAGAAAATAAGAAGGTGTAACAATGTTAAAGACAGTAATTATAGGACTTTTGATCCCCTTCATAGGAACTTCGGCAGGCGCTGCCTGTGTCTTCTTTCTCAAGAAAGATCTGAAGGAAAGCGTCCAGCGCGCGCTGACCGGATTTGCGGCCGGAGTAATGGTCGCAGCTTCCATCTGGAGTCTTATCGTTCCTGCTATCGAGCAGTCTGAAGGCATGGGAAGCTTTGCCTTCGTCCCGGCATTCATAGGATTCTGGGCAGGCATCCTCTTCCTCTTACTGTTAGACCACATCATTCCGCACCTTCATGTCAGGATCAACCAGACAGAAGGCCCCAAGAGCAAGCTTACACGTACGGTTATGCTGGTGCTTGCAGTTACGCTTCATAACATTCCTGAGGGAATGGCAGTAGGCGTTGTATATGCAGGTCTCATGAGCGGCTCTGCCAATATCACTGCAGGAGGCGCGCTCGCACTTGCATTAGGTATCGCCATCCAGAACTTCCCGGAAGGCGCGATCATATCGATGCCTTTATATTCTGAAGGAAAGAGCAAGCCGAAGTCGTTCGTTCTTGGAGTTCTGTCGGGAGCCGTGGAACCGGTTTTCGGTGCACTGACAGTATTGATCGCAGGACTCGTGGTACCTGCAATGCCGTATCTGCTGTCGTTTGCGGCAGGCGCGATGCTCTATGTCGTCGTCGAGGAGTTGATTCCTGAAATGAGCCAGGGAAAGCACTCAAATGTCGGAGTTATCTCATTTGCGATCGGTTTCTCGCTCATGATGGCACTCGATGTGGCTCTTGGCTGAAACACTGATTTCTCGCTGTTGACAAAGCGTGATTTCCTGATAACATATGAACAGATATTCATATGAATAGTTGCTCATATGTAAGTTTTGGAGGATGGCAGCATGTTTTGGAGCAGAATAGCAGGCGTCTACGACCTGATCGAGAATACCTACAACGGAAAAGCGAATGCACGCACGACAGACTATGTCGCATCGCTCATGTCTGAAGACGACAGGGTGCTGGAGTGCGCCTGCGGCACGGGCATGTTCTCTGTAAAGATAGCTCCCCGTGTCAAAGAACTGGTCGCCACGGACTTTGCTGAAGGCATGCTCAAAAGAGCTGCCAGGAAGTGCAGAAAGCTTGATAACGTCACTGTCGAACCGGGCGATATAACTTCGCTGAAGTACGAAGACGCATCTTTTGACAAGGCCGTCGCTGCCAATGTCATCCACCTGCTCGACGATCCTTCGAAGGCGATCGCTGAACTGAAACGCGTCGTAAAGCCGGGCGGAACGATCATCATCCCTACATATATCCACTTCGGAGCGAGCGCCGCCGCAGGGCTTTTCAACAAGGCGGGCGCGGGCTTCAAGAGGCACTTCGATGCGGAAACGTACAAGGAATTCTTCAAGGAGATGGGGATAGATAATGTGACGTTCCACGTATGCGAGGGCAGGATGGCCTGCGACGTCGCTGTTTTCGAGAATGCCGTCTTGTAATAATCAAGAAAAGTTGAGGCGCGGGGACA